>Ga0134122_10000504_pt1 | contig 26515 bp, 46 predicted proteins | sample KB302_FD_96461 | JGI IMG/M metagenome (GOLD analysis project Ga0134122, IMG submission 96461) | Terrestrial soil microbial communities without Nitrogen fertilizer from Kellogg Biological Station, Michigan, USA - KB3-0-2 | ecosystem: Environmental > Terrestrial > Soil > Unclassified ...
GCGCGGCCGCGAGCTTCGACGTTTTCGTAGCGTACGCGCCCGACACTGCGCGCCCGAGCTCGCGGCTTCGGTCGATCAATTGCTGCGCGGTGCTCTCGTAAACGGCCATATCGTCGTCCATCATCATGACCGTTTGCAGCTCGGGAAAGTCCCGCAGCACGTCGCACGCGAACGAAAGAGCGCGGTTCCGAGCATAGGCAACGTCGGCCGAGCCCATCTCTTTCAGCAGCTTCATTCCGGACTTTTGGAACGCGACGAGCATCTGCCTTGTTTCCGGCTCGGGCTCGCGGTTCGAGCTCATTACTAGGAGGGTCGACTTCATTTCGTCGCCTCTAGCACTGTCGACTCGACTTCGGCGAGCTCGGGCCCGACGTCGCGGTGGTGACCGTCGACGCCTGGCAGTTTGCCCTTGTTGTACGGGAAGCGCTGAACGCTGCTGAAGCCGACCGCGAGCAGCACGCCGGCGGCGCTCTCGTGTGTCCACGCCATTTGATGCCCCCAACCGGTCAACATGCGCAGCAGCCCGTGCCGCGCGAGGTCGGAATCACTGAGCCCGGCCGACCATTCCCCGTTTGGCTTTTTGCTGAGCGCCTGCGCGTACTGCAGCGCGCGCGGCTGCAAACGATAGTTGTGCACCGGCCCGAGCGCATCGACCGGCGCCCACGCTTCGATAAACCGGCTGATGTCAGGAAACGCGAGCCGTAGAATCCCGCCGGGCTCGAGCACGCGCAGGCACTCGTGAAAGAAGAGGTAGCCCTGCAAAAACGAGACGTGTTCGATCACATGCTCGGCGAGCACTGCCGTGCACGTGTCGTCGCCGAAGCGCAGGCGCTTGCGAATGTCGTGGTTAGGTTCGAGGTTTTGCCAGGGCTCGGGCAGCATGTTCGGGCCCGGTCCGAAGTTGAGAAAGTGGCCCATCAGAACGGGAATCCCTTAAAGTGGGCACCGGGCTCGGTGTCGCCGTCGTGCACCTCGTCGAACAGCTCGACGGGCGCCGCTTCTGGCTTCTCTGGTGGCTCGTGGTCGTCGTGCCGAGCCGAGCAATACATGCACGGGATCGGGTGCAGCTTGTGGCACTCGCAGTCACACTTTTTTTCCATCGTCTTTTTTCTCCGGCTCCTGCAGCAGCTCCAAAAACAAACGGCCGAGACCACGCGCGAGCGCGCGCTTACCCTCCGGAGAGAGCAAGCGCGCGGCCGCGTTCGTTGCTTCCGTCACGAGCTCGGCGTTCAGCGGAACCGCCACGCCCTCGCCGGCGTCGTTCGTCACGTGCAAAATCACGCCCCGCTCGTCGACCGTGACGGAGGGTTTCATCACTCAAGCGCCGCGCGAGCGGCTTCCTCGAGGTCGGTGCCCTCCGCGGCATCACCGACGAGTTTGTGGAATTGACCCAGCACGGCCGAGGCGTCGCCCGGCATCAGCGGCGCCGCGGTCGCCAGTAGCCAGGCCGCGAGCTCGAGCGCATCGCGAGGCGATAGCTCGGGCCGCGGCGGTAGGTTGTGGATCTCGACTCGCTTGCCTACGGCGCCGACTTCAAATCGATTGCGCATCTTGTTTTTGCTCCTTCGGTGGTTTCGGCGCGGGCCCGCCGATCGCCTCGGAGAACCGCAGCCGCTCGGCCGAGACTGCAGCATTTTGCAGAGCCTCGTCGAGCTCGACGCGCGCAGCCTCGAACCGCCGGCGTGCGTCGTGTAGGTGCTGGGCCGCCTGCTTTGCGGCGTGTTCGAGGTGCTCGCGGGTGATCTTCATTTGCTTCATTTTTCCTCACGGACAGCGGCACGCGTAGACAGCCCGAGCGACTTTGACCGCGGCGTCACTCGTTGGTTTTTCGTACTCGCACGACTCGCAGCCCGGGCCGCAGCTGTGCGACTGGTAGCAGTCGACTATTTCCGCGCAGCTTTGGCCCGGGCCTTGGGGCGCGCTCGAGCACGTGTCGCAGCTCGAGCCGCGCCAGCCCTCAATCGTGCAGATAGCTCCGCCTCCGCTAGCAGCGTTTCCCGCTGATCCGCCTCCGCTAGGCGGCGCTCCTCCGTTTCCCGCACTAGCAGCGCCTCCGCCAGCTTGTGCAGCTCCCGCAGCACTTCCAGCCACGCCCGCGCCGGCTGCTGCTCCACCGCCGCCGGCGCCGCTGTCATCTCCGCCCGCGCCCGCTCCTCCGCTATCTCCGCCAGCTGCGTCAGGGTCGCCAGCCGCGCCGCTCTCCAATTCTTTTTCTCTTCCGCCATTGCCGCCGCCTTCGTTGAAAAGCTCGTGCGCCGTGAACTTCGGTCCGCACGCTGCGAGCTTCAGCACGCAGAGCACGCACCACACGAGCCAGAGCACTGATTTCGATTTGTTGGTCATGGTGAAACGCCTTCGTTGCACGTGGAACGGATCAGCTGAAACTTTGGCCCGTTGCACGCGCTTGATGGAATGTCCGCGCATGCGAAAGACCCCCGCGAAGCGACTACGAGTAAACCCCGTGAGCTGCCTACGCTGCCCCACCGGCGGCCCCGTGCATGCGAAAGGCTTGTGCTTTCGCTGCTACCAGCGCGACCGACGCGGCTCGTTGCCAGCGGTTGCCCGCTGCGAGTGTGGAGAGACCGACGTGCGCGCCCTGACGAAGCACGGCGCGTGTTTGAACTGCCTTGCAAAGGCGAGCTGAGCTTCAGCATCGCGGCAACCTCCCGGAGTTTGAAAGGACCAGCCCCATGGCGCGCAGCTCCTCTAGCGCAACGGTCACGCGCTCGAGCGGAAGCCCGAGCGCGAGCGCCACGCTGGACGGCCGCGCGTCGTACCCATTGAGCGCCAGGCGCACGACTTCATCAAGAACGCGCGCCTGGTCGCTGGTCAGCTCCCCCCGCCCGGTCATTGCACCGGCTCGCGTCGTGGGCAGCTGTGGGTGTGGATAACGCTCTGGTCGAGCTCGCCCGGCTCACTCACCGAGCCGCAGTCGTCGCAACGCAGCAGCGGAAACTCGGCCGCGAGCTCGAGCGGCCGCAGCGGCTCGAGCTTGAACCGTTCGATCATCCGGTAGACGGTTCGTCGGTCCAGGTCGAGCGCCTGCCCGACCGCGGTTTTGTTCCAGTTGTAGAGCTCGAGCGTGCTCTGCAGGTGATTGCGAATCACCGTCTCCATTGTCGGTGTTTTCATTCGGGCCATTCCCTTTTCACCACTCCGTGCAGCGCGAGCACGCCGTTGCGCATCTCCTCCATGCAGCGCCGCAGGGATTCCAGCCGCTCGCCGTGGCGTTCCAGAGGCGCGGGCTCCTCGCCCTCGCCTTCGATCTTGATCGTGGCCGTGTGGATGCACTCACACAGCGCCATTTCGAACACCTCCAGCGCCTCTAAAACGCCAGTTTTCCCCGTGTCCGTTTTGCTTTGATCCGCCGTCGCTTCGTTCGTGTACGTTGTCATTGTCTTGACTCCTAACCAGTTGAGACCGGGCCCGGCGTGTTCTCAGCACGCGCGGGCCACCCTTGTTTACGTCGCTCCGTCCCGGCGCTTCCTCCGTAGTTTCCGCGCCGCGTAGTTCATGATGGTTCGCCCCCGCGCTGCAGCAACTCAGCGAGCCGCGACTCGCTCCATTCTTCAACGGGCAGATCGAGAGCGCGCACAATGGCGCACAGCATGAGAACCGTGCTCTCTCGTTCGGTTGCTTGGTCGAGCGCGCGCAGAAACGCGCGTCCGGCTTCGGTCGGCGCAAGCCATGAAATGATTTCGGCCGTCGGTGTCGCGATGAGGCCCACCTCAGCAGGCGGCAAAGTGAACGCGAGACCGCCGCGGCCGTGCGCGGCAACCCATTGGTTTGCGCGCGCTAGCGCTTTGCTGACTGCTGCGGCGTAGCCCGGATTATCGAGCATCGACTGCGTTTTTTTTGCCTTGTCGGCGCGCCCGACTTTGCGGCCCCAGTTCCCCATTTACACGCCCTTGCTCAGCAGCTTGGCGAGCGCCCACGCAGCCGCGGCGCACGCCAGCGAAAGGCCGAACGCACGAGCGCCATTCAGGTACAACCAAGCACCAGCAACGACGAACGCGAGCAGCAGCAGCACGGCCGCCGCTTTCACGAGCGGCCGACCGCGGCAACAGCGTCGCTAACCGGACTTGAGATAACGCGGCCGCTGAACGAGCCGCAACGGTTGCGGGTCCGGCGCTCGCGAGTGCGGGGAGTATTCAACCGCGCCCGAGGCGCGTCTGACTGCGTACTCCGGTTCGCCAATGCGTTCGAGCGCGAGCGCGTCGAACGGTTCACCGTTGAAGACGATAACGACCTTTGCGAGCTCCCCAATCTTGCCGAGCTCGAAGACTCGAACACCCGCCCAAAGTTTGTACGGCGGCAAATGCCAACCATAGATCGCAGCCGTGAGCCTGCGCTCTTCCCCCTGAAACATGATGAGGCGTTCTTGCGCGGTTCGCATCGGCGGGCCAACAACCCTCGGGTATTATTTCGGTGTTGTTTCCATTGAACGCGCGCCAACAACTCTCGAGAGTGAAGCAGGGCGCGCGCCGAGTTGACGCCCTGTATCTTATGCGAACTCAGAGCATCTGCGGCGGGAATCCCCATCTCCGCGACTCTTCTTACGAATCCCGCGCCGCGGCGCTGCTCGAGCTGGTTTCGCGCACTGGCAATTTCGATACCGGCGAACTCGGGCAAATCACCCAAGAGCTCGACCATTTCGAGCAGCCGAGCATGCAGCGCGTCGGCAAGCTCGTCGGGTTGTTCGAAACCGCTCAGCGCGTTCATCGCAACTGTTAGTTGCTCATCGTTCAGCTTGAGCGAATCGCCGGCGATGAGCGCCAACCTTGCGAGCGGCGGCATGCTGCTCACTTCAGAGACTTCGCGCCGAGCTCGGCGCGTCTTGCGTGGTTGCTTTTTCATTAGGGTCTCCGTGCTTCTTGCTCGAGCTCGGCGCGAGCCTCGCTCTCGGTCACTTCTGTGCAGAGGAACGCGAGCCGCGGCGGCGCCGCCATGCCCAAGTTTTCGACGCGGCGAATCGGGCCGCCCTCTTCTTCCAAGAAAACAACGCCTGGGCCTTCCCAAGCAACGCCGCGCGCGGCTTCGCAGCATGCACACTCGTGCTCGTCTTCAACCTCAATCGGCTTGAACGGCCCGCCGTTTCCGAACTTGCGAACGTTGGTGATCATCTTCTGCCCTTGTCCGGAAACGGCCCTTTTCGTCACCGCCCCGAGGCCTGCAGTTTGTTACGCTTCGCGGGGCGTTTTTTTGAGGCACCTTTTTCGGACAGCACCAGCGACGTCGAGCGCCGCCGAACCACCAACATCCGCACGTAGCTCGAAGCGGTCAGCCCCAGGCCTTCGGCTTCGCGCTTCACTTCCTCCAATAGTTCCGGACCGAGATCCGTTTGCAAAACTCCGGCGCGGCTCATATGATCTTCACTGTTGTACTACAAAGTACCGCAATGAGCAAACCCGAACTTCAGCCAAAAATGACCCGCGGCCGCGTCGATGAGCTCGAGCGTTTCGCGCGTCTGAAGGCTCCCGCGGGCGCGGTTGTGCTCGACGCGGCGGAAGTCGTCGAGCTGGTCGAGGCCTACAGAGGCCACCATAGGCGCTGTGCGTCATGCGGGTTCGAGCGCTGCGAGCACCTGAGCTCGCCGGCGTGCGCCGGGTTCAGCGAGTGAACGAGCGCAAGCCGTACACGGCCCCGGCGATTCTAGATCATCCGATGTGCACGGTTTGCGTTGCTCAGTCCAAACGGATTCCGGCGCTGAACGTCGCGACCGACGCGGACGGGCTGCAGTGGTTCGAATGCGGGGCCCACGAAGCAACCGACAATGTTGCCGGCGTCCTGCGAGTGGAAAGCGAACCCCTCGAAGCATGGCGGGCGCGCCACGGGCTCTAGTGCGTCGGCGGCTGACTCTTCTTCTGCCCTGCACGCGTTGCAGGAAGCACGGCAACCTAACGCCGATAACCCTCGACGTTCCCGGGCACGCGCCTATGCGGCACGAGCTCTGCGTTTCTTGCTTGGCGACACTCGAGTTTTTTTGGTCGTTTCCGCTGCGTAGTGACCGCGCCCCGCAAGCGCATCACTCAGCGTCGAACGCGGAACCTTGAGAGCCTGCGCGATTGCGCGCAGCGTTTTCTTCTTCTTCTGAAGCGCTCGCGCGCGCTCGAGCGTCGTCGGGTCGATGCGCCGCGGCCGCCCCCAGCGCCCGCCGGCGGCTTCGATGCGCACGCGCGCCGCTTTGATTCGATCACCGATTGCGCGTCGCTCCATCTGCGCGGCCCAGGCCATGACAGCGAGCACTACTTCAGCAGCGGGCCCGGCAACGTCGAAGCCATCAGCAACCGACACGAGCTCGGCGCCGGCGCGCCTGAACTCTTCCACTACCGCGAGAGTGTCGCGAATGCCTGAACGGCTGAGCCGATCAATTTTGAAAACGTACACGCGGCCGACAACGCCGGCGCGCACTGCCATGCGCAGCCTGTGGAGCTGCGGCCGGTCCATGGTAGATCCGGTTTTCTTTTCCTCGAACCAGAAGCGTTTCGAGATGCGTTCACCGCGGGCGGCCGCCGCCCGCGTCACTGCATCTCTCTGTAGCTTCCAGTCCTGCTTTTCGGTGCTGACTCGGAGATACGCCGCGCATGCAACCATGCACCCCTTTTAGCCCTCTTTGGGCGCGCCAGCGCCGCGGCCGCGCTAGCGGCCCACGTGAGCTCTCGGCGCCGAACGGCGCGCGCACACGGCGCCCGGGCGTCGCGCTGCAGCTCGCTTGCACCGTTGACCGTGTCCGCGGTCGCTGCTCGTCGCCAATGGCGCCAGCGACACAAGCCAGCGGAGCACGAGCCGCCGATCGCTGGTCTGTAGATTTGGTCAACTCAAGTGAGAGGGACTTCGAAGAAGAGATCTAGCCGTTGGGTCAGACCCAACATTTCACACAGTGATCTGAGCAGCGTGCACGCGTTCAGGAGTCACTGAACGGCTAACAAGTTGTCCACAGAGCGCTCGCGCGAGCATGGCGACGAGTGCCTACATGGATCGAAATACACGCTCGCACTGGCGGGCCGTAGCTCGCAGCGCGTGACGTGCGGCGCGTGCTCCTACTCGGGCGGCGGTCGCTCGGGAGGCTTGCGAAGGATGCTCGAGCCGCCGCCGGCGCTCTGCGCGTGCTGCAGTGCTCGGCGTTGCTCGTTGCGCTCTTGGGCTGCCTGCGCGGCCGCGGCGAGCCTTTGCAGCTCTGGATCCAGCTCGGTTTTGCGGCCCGAATAGGTGTGATCGACTACGGCCGCGATGTGCCGAGGGCGCGCCGGCATCGCGTCGCCAGTGGCGCGCGTTGCTGCTGCCTGCTCCTGACGCCGTTGCCGCTGCTGGCGACGAGAGAAAGGGTTCTTCTGTTCGATCGCTCGCCAGTTGAACGTTTTCAGCGTCGTTCCGCGCGCGCTTCGCCATTTCGCGTTCGGCAGTTTCGCGCCGACGAAAACTCGCTCGCTGCTGATCACTCCAGCATCGCGCAGCCAGCGACGGCACCGCGCGATCGACTCGACGTGATACGCTCGGCCGTCGGGTCGCCGAAGCTTCTCAGCTAGGCGCGCGTCGGTCTGGTAACAAACATCACCGAAGCTTGCGACGTGCCCACCAACGAGCGACGCGAGCCGGGACCAACCTTTCCGCATGAGCTCGCCGATCGCGAGGCGCTCTGCGTGGTCCCAGGACCCGAAGACGCTCACGGTGTGCGCGCTCCGCTGTGGCGTGAATGATCAACGCTCGGTGTCGGACTCGTGGCGCGGTCAGAATGTGACCGCCTGCACGTTGCCGGGGGGCTTGTTTTGTGGTTCGGTTGGTTGGCCAATTCGTGGAGCTCCTATCTCCGCGTGTTGCCCCCTAGAACCTCTCGGCGTGTGATGACGTCCGAGAGGTTCGGCTATTTTTTAGCCGCCGCTCTGGGGGTGCTGGGCGCTTATGGAAGTAAACCGCGCCCCCTCTGGCAACCATTTTTCTCCCACCGGCGGATTTCGCCGGCGTGCGGTGGCCCCGCAGGGGCACAAAACAGGCCCCAGGCGAGCCGGGGGACGATCTGCGGCCGGCTGCGGCCGCTGAGCGCCGCACGGCTCGCCGGGGGCCTGTTCTGTGACCCGGAGGGGGTGACGCGCGCCCGACCGGAGGGGAGCCGGTCGACCGTGCGCCACCCCCCTCGGGTTACTCGGGCAGCGGCGGGAGCTCGGGCACTTCGGGCGCTGGCAGCTCGCCGAGCTCGCCGAGCTCGGCGGCACTCGCTTCGCCGCCGCCCTCGTCGGGCGGGATCAACTCGAGCGCGCGCTGCTGTCGTTCGATCAGCTCGTCGAACTTCTGAACCGTTCGCTCCCTGCCAAACTTCAGCATTTGGATCCGTTGCTCGAGCACTTCGCGACGCGTCGCCATTGGGGTCTCTCTTTCACAGGCCGGCGCTATCGAGCTCGATGCCCACGCGCACGTTGTAGGTCAGTCCGGCAGTGTAGCCGGTCACTGAGTAGCTGACCGCAGTGGTGCCATTGCATTCGGCTTCCACGCTTCCGCCGGCGCCGCTGAGCACGGTGTTATTGATGTTGCAAATCGCTTGAGTGATCGTCGCGCCCGCTTCATCCGTGTAAACGGCGTTCAGCGTGAGATTGCCCGCGGCGCCGGCGACGGTCGGGGCAATGTACCCGCGCACGCGATAGGTCCCCTTGCGCGCGACGGACGCGCCTAGCAGCGTCGTCACGCCAACCGCAGCAGTGAGGCCAGTGCGGTTCACGTACGTTTCTACCTGCGGCGTGTTGGGCTGCGGCTGGACCGCAATTCCGGCGCCGAGCTGCTTAAACGCGATCGGTGTTGTCGTCTGCGCAAAGTCGACGCCGCAGATTCGCATCGCGACTGTTGCCGCAATTTTGATGAAGGAGACCACCGCTTGAATCGGGTCGGCGCTGAACCACAGCCAACCGAGCGCGACGATTTGCAGCCCAATCGGGTAGCCACCGCTCGCGCCCCAGAGCTCGGCTTGAAAGCTGTCGTTCGCTACGACGGTACCCGGAACGATCGTCACCGCGGCTGAGGTCGCGCCCAGCGGGCCCGGCCCGTTCTCGGCCTCAATGGAGCCGAGCGACGTTGCCGTGATGGTTGGCGGTGACAGCCAAACGCGAGTGCCCGCGGCGCCCTGTCCCTGGTGAGTGAAACTGTCGTGCCCACCGCAAAGCAGGTTGCCGCCGTTGATCCAAATCCCATAGCAGTTGTGCGCACCGCTGCTGAGAGAAGCAACGCCCTGCACGTTCAGATTTAGGAACATGTTGCCAGCGCCGCCGGTGGCAAATGCCGTCTTCGACGTGCGCTGAACACGACAGTTCACGTAGCTCACGCCATACGGCGCAAGCCAGGTGCCACCCGCCGAGGTCGCGACGCAGTTGTGCATGACGATCCCGGTTCCGCCCCCCGTGTAGAGAGGTAGGTCCGGGCAGAACAGCATCGCGCGCGTAATCTTCAGATCCTTCACGCGCGCGCGCACTTCGCATCCCGCGTGCAGCTCGAAGCGGTTGACCTGTTGCAGCAGCGTGTCGACGACGACGGTGTCACCCACCGAGGGCCAAGCCACAACGGTCGTTTCATCCACGCACGGCGGACTAACATAGGTGTTGGTCGCACTGACGAGGCCCATCGAGTAACCGATCGCGCCGTTGGCCGTGCCGCTCGTCACTCTCACGCGCTCGTCATTGGTGAAAGCGCCGCCCGTGGTCGCGAGCTGCCCGCGCGTGTTCGTCGTCGCGTTGATTTGCGTGACGGCATTTAGTGTCATCGCTGCGGTTGAGGTGAACGAGCCAACGATATTGACGAAGGCCACGGTACCCGGCACCGAGGGATCGGCGCCGAAGTTGAAAAACATCGACGTGATGCTTTGCGCCGTCGCCGCAAGAATCGTGATCGTCGTCGTCGAGTTCTTCAAGAACAGGCGTTGCCCGCCTGGGAAACAGCGCGCCTGGTACTCCGCGTAAGTGAGCAACGGAGTCAACGCGGTGAGGCCGTCGTTCTGATCGCTCGCTAGGCCCGTCGAGTTGTCCGGGTTGATGAACCAGGTTGCTTGTGCGCCGAGGTTCACATTTGCGATCGGCGCGCTCCAGGTCGTCAGGTCCGGCAGCAGCGCGTAAATGCATTTCGTGCTCCGGACATAAACCTGCATCCCCTCCGTGCGGAAGTTCGCTGGAATGGCGTTGCGCGCGGCGATGGTCGCCACGTCGTTGCGATAGCCGCCTTTCTCGAGGTTTGGATCCTGCGTGGGGTACGGCGTGATTGTGCCGGGCAGGTTGGCGATCAGACCAGAGACGCCAACGCCGCTCATTGTTCCACCAGGTCAAAGGCGCCTAGGCCTGTGTTGTCGGATCTAAAACAGTCGTACTGCTCAACGATGCCGTTCGAGTTTGTGACGTTGACCGCGCTCGCGACCTTCGAGCACGCGAACGGGAAGCCGCCCACGAAGAAGTTGGAGACGGTCAGGCCAAAGGCCGTGCGCGTCCAGAAGAACGCGCTTTGACCCGCTAGCGTGTTGTAGCTGTAGGTTCCTTGCGGACCGAGCTTCAACGTCGCGGCGAGCGAGTTCGCAAACGCGGAATTGTAAACGCCCGGATCGACCGCTGACCCAAAGTAGACGTTTTGGCCCCAAGTGATTGAAGCGCCCGCGGTGTCGGAGCCGGTGCCGCTTGGCCCCGTCGCGTGAAGCGTGAAACCCCAGCTCGCGCCGTAGGCATTTTTCGTCACCGCGTGCGGCGAAATGAACGCGGTTCCGGGCAGCGCGATCGGGTCGTTGTTGCCCTCGGTGTCGGTCAGAGAAACGACCGTGGCGGCCTGATTGTAGGACGCTGCAAAGCCCGGATTTGTAACCGTCGCGCCGGCGAGCACGAGCGTCGCACCGGTGAGGCCAAAGCCGGTGATGTCGAACGGCGTTAGGATGTCGATTTGCAGCGACTCGTCGGCAGTCGGGTTCAGCGTCGTCAGCTGCAGGCCTGCGCCGGCAACGAGCTTGACGCCAAGAAATCCCGGCGTCGTGTCCGCTGCGCTCACTGCAAGGCGACTGACGAGCGCCCAGATCGCATTTAGCGCGTCTTCGACGTACGGGCCTGGCGCGTCCGAGGTGTTCAGGATTTGCCCCGCGTCGTAGTCCCCGATCTCCGGCATTGCCGCCGGCGCCGTGCGACCGTTGAAGCTCACGAGCACGCCGCCGCCGCCGCTCGCCGGCGCGGGGACGATGTGCATCCCGTCGGCGTCGACCGTGAGCACATAGCCCGGCGTCGACGGTCCGAAGGTCGGACCGCTCGCAGCTTGTCGAAGAACGAGCGCGGGGTTCATGCGCTCACGGGCTTGAGGGAATGAGCGCCAGGTTCACGAGTTGATTGCCGCCGCCCGTCGACCCAAAGAAGCGCAGAACGATGTCCCCGATGGTGTTGACCCACACGGACGCGATTCCAATGTTATCGAGCCGTGGCGTTCCGCCGGAATTGGCGAGCGACGCGACGACCACGTCTCCCTCCTTTGCGAGAAAGCCAGCGCCGCTGATTGTGACGTCCTGAAAACCTCCCTCGAGCGGAGGAACGACCACAATCGCAAGCGTCGACGGATGATCGCTCACGGTCGTGGCCAGTGGCTGCGAGCTCGATGCACCGTTGCGCAGCGCAACCAAACTGAACGTGTCCGTTGTGAGCACGTTGGTCAGATGGGCCTCCTGGACCACCGACTGCTCGAGCTTGGCGCGCGCGCCATTGATCGAACCGTCAACCGTGCACACGTGCAGGTTGATGTCCTCGGCATCAATGCGCCCAGAAAAATACGTGTCCCAGGCGTCGACCGTCGCAGCGTGAAAGCCGCCCTCCGCGCCTAGCACGTCGTTCACGGAGCAGCCTCGAAAGGAAAGCGTTCCGAGCACGTCCAGACAGGTCACCGACCCGATCGCGGCGTTGATGCCTTCTAGCCGTGGTTCGCCGGTAATGCTGACAGCGCCGACCAAGCCGCCGCCCTCAACGCGCGTTGCACGCGAGCCGCCAATCAGAAACGACTCGCCAGAAACCAGCACGTTGTAGAGGCGCACGCCCGGAACTGGCGCGATGTCTGTGCCGAGCTTTGCCACAGTGATCGGCGCCGTGCTCGCTACGATCGAAATGTCGAGCGCGCAGGTCAGCTCCTCGGAGCTGTAGTCACCCTGCGCAACGAGCAGCGAACCGGCGCCCGCTAGCGAGGCCTCGATCGCATCAATGCCGTTTTGAATCGTGAGAAACGGGTTTGCGATCGAGCCGTCCTGAGTCGACCCGGCGCGGCCCTGGTCCACCACAAACTCGAGAGTAAGCGGCAGCACGCCACCACCGCCGCCACCGCCCGGTTCAAACTTGCATTTGCCATCGGCCTGCAGCGTGAGCACGTCGCCGGCGTTGCCGTCGAATTGCGGGCCTGAGTTGCTCGAGCGCAGCGCGAACGCCTTGGACATGATGCTTCCCTTTCAGAACGGAACCGCGGCGAGCAGCTCGCGCAGTTCTTCAGGTGACTGTTTGTAGCGGCCAGCCTTGCGCATTGCGCGCCCGTGCTCGCGCTGCTCTTTCAGCAGCGCCCGCAGTGCTGCGTCCGCTTCGGCTTGCTGCACGGCTAGGATTTCGTCGGGGTTCTCTTCGGCCCATTCCAAAAAGGCCTCTGTCCGCGTGCGCTTCGCAGTGCCCTTGATGCGCTTGGCAACCTTGTCGAACACCGGCACGAGCTCGGCGGGCAGGTTCGAACGGACGCGGTCGTCGTCTTCCTGCGAGCGCTCGCGCTTCGTGCTGCGCTGCGCGACGTTGCGCTTATCCGCGTTCCGCACCTGACGCACGAGCGTGCGCGCTTCGGTGTATTCGCCGCGCGCTGCTGCCTCCCGCTCGAGCCCCTTGGCTCGTGCGCGGCTCTTGCCCGTCGCGCAGGCCGTGCGCTCTTCTACGCGCTCGAGCTGGTGCCGCTGAGTGATTTGCTCGCGCTCGAGCCGCTGCGCGTCGCGCAGGGACAACCGCGCCTCGCGGCACTGCATGCGCGCGCCGTGAACCATCGTCCGCCGGTCGACGCGCGCGGCGTTGATGCGCGCGCGCAAAAGCCTCAGCTTCGCCTTGTCCTGGTCGCGAAGGTATCCGGCCAACTCCGCTTGGAGCTGCTTACGCTCGCCGGTTACACGCGCGCGCGCCATGGTTCAGCCGTAGTCGTGACCAACGACGTGCGCGTAGGCCACGAAGCCATCCCAGGTGATTTCCACCTCGTCGACTGCCGTCGGTGTCGTCGAGAGGCTGAGACCCTGGCCGCCGGGCGTCCTCGCCCCGAGAATCAAGAGAGGGCCCGGGAACGGAGCACCCGCCCCGATCGTGATGAATAGCGTCAGCTTCGGCACTGACTCACCGGCGGGCAAACCCACCATTGTCACGACGCAGGGCGCGGTCTGCTTGAGGTGCTGAACCGGCCCGTCTTTCCAATTGACCGTTATCGCCTCGCCGCTGTCTGGAACAGCATTGCTCGACGGAAACGACTGCACAGTTACAACGGAGCCGCTTGGCGGATTTCGCGTGAGCATCTGAGTTCCCTTTTCTGCGCTCTTCGCGGGCTAGGTGTAGTGTTTGCCGCGAACTGAAACCATGAGGTTGTGCCCGGTCCAAAACACGTCGAGCAGGTCGATCGCGTTGGCCACGGCAGAGAGCGCGAAGCCGTTCGCGTAGTTCGCGCCGACGAAAATGACCGAACCGTCGCCCGCTGCGTTCTGCTGAACCTGCAGGGTGAGAGCTGCGGTGGTGTCGTCCGGCGGCAAGCCGGTCGAAGTGATGACGCAAGGAACCGAAAGCTCGTCGAGGTCGATCTGCTGATTGCTTCCTAGCGACCAGTCGATCGTGACGGCTGCGCCGGCCTCGTGGTGGTAGGTGAGTTTTGGCGCGCTCACGGTCTTAATTACCGGACCGCTCGCCGACTGACGCGGAATCATGGTGCTCTCACTCCTTTGCAGGTTTGGGGTTTGTGCGGTTCGTTGGTGGGACGACGTCTTCCGACTCCGCCTCGAGTCGCTGCACCTGATTGCGGCGCAGCACGGTCGTTCCGCCGGCGCTGACCGACGGGCCTTCGCGTTTGGTCTTCAGCTCGGCGAGCGGCACCGATTCGGGCTTTGCGTCTGGCGCTGGCGCCGGCGGCTCCGCTGGTGCTGCGGGCTCGACCGGCGCGGGCTCGACCGGCGCGGGCTCGTCGACGGGCGCGGGCTCGGCGGGCGGCTCGGGCAAAGCCTGGCCGCTGTCGAGCATCAGAACCATTTGCCTGACGAAAAACGCGTAGGCCTGCCCGACGATCGGATCGTTCGGATCGAAGCGCACGCGCTGCACGTGGTCGCGCTGCAGAGCGCCCGTGCAATAGAGCGCCTTTCCGTCCGAGTGAAACGCGAGCCACAGGCGCGGGAGCTTCACCGGTGCCGAGCTCGGCGCCGGCGCCGGCGTCGCGGGTGCGCTGTCGATGATTGGCGGCGCGTAGCCGCGAATCCTCGGCGGCGCCGCTGCTGCCGACGATGACTCGCCGACCGTCGTGCCTTTCGGCTCGCGCGGTGCCGCGGGCACTGCGCCTAGGTTCTCTTTGGTCGGCGCAGTCATTTTAGAAGCACTCCTCGAGTTCCATGTGGATCGTGCCAGCCAAGCCGCTGACCACGATGCCGCCGGACGCCGCGGGCGAATTGACCAACAGGATCGGGTTTCCGAGAGCAGCCAGCGCGCGCGCGCGCAGCTTGATGGACGCGGTCGTGTCGGTCACGACGCCGAGCGCTTCGCCCGTGACCTGCGGCATCCAAACGGAGCACTGGCGCGCAAAAGCCTGCGGGCTCGCGTCGCCCATAATGCCCGCTTTCACGAGGTGCGAGTTCCGCACGACGTTGGTGTAGGTCGCGCCGCCGTCGATCGAGACGTCGAGATAAAGCACGGCCTCGCCGCCGCCGTTGGTCGAGTTGTTGAGAATGTCGAGCGACAGATTCGCTCGGTACTTGAGCGACGCTTTTGGCGCCGTGAGAGTCAGCACGATTGCGTCGGGGTCGCCGAAGCCGTCGGGCGAAATCACGTCGGGCACCGTGGGCAGCGCAAGCGAGCCGCCCATGATGCTGTTGGCTTCGGTCAGGCGCAGGCGCGCGCCGGGGCCGAAGCTGAGCGGGCCGCCGTCGGTGTTGCCAATGACGGGCCCAGATGGGGAAAGACGAATCGCGGTCATTTTACGATGCTCCGTTTGTAACAACGCTGGCGATAGTGCCGGCGTTCGTGGCTTTTGGCGGGCTGTTCACCCAGTGCGAAGCGAGCTGCATCAACAGCGGGAGCGCTTGCTGCACTTGCTCGGTCATAATCTTGGAGACCGCGTTTTCCTGCTCGCCAGCCTCGAGCTCGACTTTCTTGATCGCCATGAAAAGTTCGTGGCATTCGGCGAGCTGCTGATCCTTCTTTTCGAGCTGCGACGACTGGAAATCGAGCATCTTGCGCGCGCTCTCCAAGACGGCGTCCGCTGTCTTGGCGACGCTCGCGATTGCGTCTGCGAGCGCCTTCGCGCCGTTCTGCGTGCCGAGGTCCTGCGCGCTCGGGTTCTGGCCCGTCACCGTGCGGAGCAGCGTGCCCATGCTCGCGCCGGCGCTGTCTTCGGCCACAAACGTGAGCTGCACGCGGCGCTTCGGCAGCTCTGGCAACAGCGCTTGCACGAGCGTCTCAGCGTCACGGGCCCAGGCTTCCGGATCGAGGCCAACGCCTTGGATCGGTTCCCACGTCTCGAAAACTGTGCCCTCGCACATGAGACGCACGCGCCGAGGGGCCTGCATGCCCTCAGTGACTTCGCGCGTGAGTTTTTCCATGAACACTGAGAGTTGCTGACTCATGCCGCCGCCTTCCGTGAAGTGTTTGCTAGCGCGATTACGAGCACAGCGGCGAGCACCAGGCCGCCGCCGATCGCAATCACCTTGACCACCGATTCAGCCGAGTTTGCGAGGTCCGTTGCCGCCCCGCCGAGCGAGCTCGGCGCCGCTCCGTTCGTGAGTTGATTGCTCGTGCTTGGAACAAACGACGCATCGAGCAAAACGTTTTGGTCGTGCGGCCACGGCATTAGCGACTGCTCGCCGCGGTTGTAGAACCGCACAAATACGCGCGAGGCCTTGCTGCTCTTTTTGCCGAGCTGCACCGCGCCCGCTAGTTCGGGAATGTCGGCGCGCGTGCCGTCGACGGCAAGGCCGTTCGCGCTCGGAATGATTTGGATCTGGTCGCCGCGCAGCGCTGCAGGGTTCGCAGGGTCCGCGACCGCGGCGCCGTTCGCGTTGTCCTTGATCTGGTTCTCGACCCAAATCTGCAGCTCACGGTCCGCGGAAAGACCAGCGTTCCAAATGTCGGAGAAAATGCTGCGGTCCGGATCATCGGAACGCCAAAGCGCCCACACGTTCCACCCAGGATAGACCGTCACGAATCCGGGCGCAGGCGCACCGACGCGCGCGCCCCAGTGCCGCGCGCGCCCGATGCCGCGAGCTTTGCGCGGCACGTTCATTTGTGAATGAGCCTCCAAAACTCGCGCAGGTACGGCGACAAAATCTCGTAGGCGCCGAACGCTGTGCCCATCCACGCAGCGACGCGCGTCGCTGACTTCCTCGCCGCGGCTTTGCTCGACTCGTGCACGAGCTTCGTCCGGTCCTCGCCGAGCTCTTCGCGCAGGTCGGCAAAATCCTTGCGCAGCCCGACCACTTCCGTGCGGAGCACGCCGATATCGCGCTTTACGGTCGCGATGTGTCGGCCGTTGCGCGCGGTTCCTGCCATGAGCACGCCGAGCGACTCATGCACGTCAGAGGGCAACGGAGGCAGCGAGCCGAGCGGAACGCCGGGCGAGGTGTCGTCGTCGTCGGCTGCTCGAAACGCGCCCGAGCTCGAATACTCGTGCTCGCCCGGTACCGATCCGGCTGAGCGGCGCTCGTGCTCTCGGCCCATCACGCGACGTTCTCCGGTTCGAGCCACGGATCGATCGAATAGAAAGCCGTCCAGTGCCGGAGCGGATGCGTGTGCAGCAAAATCGGGCTGTGCGCCCCCTGGTTCCCGTCGATGGTATGCACCAAATCCCCCTCAACGCAGTGCACAACTGCGTGGTGTTGATAGGGCTCGTTCAAATAGGCGACGTCGCCGGGCTCGGGCAACGTGTGCGCGCCGAGCTGGTGCAGCGCGTAGCAAAAGCCGTAGTGCGGCGGACCAAACATCCACCGTTGCCCGCGGCCCAACCCGCCTTGATGCAGGTTGAAAAGCGCGAACGCTCCGCACCAGTGCGGCGGGTGCGGAGCTAGGGCGCTCTGGTGGAGCACGTCCGCCCAATACTCGGGCACGCGCTCGCGCAACCACTTCGCTACGGCTTCGGGGTCGCCGCCGAGCTCCTGCAAGCGCTCGTACTCAGCGAGTGCGGACTGCACCACCACCAAGCGACGCGGATCAACTTCGGACAGGTCGGGCTTTGCCATGACACGTTCAGGTTCCGCCCATTGCGGCCGCGAGCTGCTGCGCGAGCAGTCCGCCTAGCGGCGTTTGGCTGTAGCCGAGCACGCCGGCGCCGTGCGTCTGGTCGTTCACGAAAACGAGCGCCCACTCGTTCGGATTTTTCGCGGACTGAAGAAGGATCATCAGGCCCGCCTGCTGACCTGACGCATCAGCAGCAACGCGCCACATCGTGCGTTTGAGCGCAGGCAGGCCCGGGCCCGAGCCCGCTGGAACGTTCTCCACCGTCGCGCCCGGCCCTGGCTTCGGCGGCGGCGTGCCGCCCTTGCTCGAGCTCGCGCTAGCGCTTCCGATCAGAAGCGCAGCAACGCCGGCAACGACCACAACACCAACGAGGATTTTAGCGGAGCTGCTCATCTGATTTCACCCGATAGCGTTGGAGCGACGTGGTCTGCGGCGCGTGAACGCGTATGACGCCGCAGCAACTGCCCCCAGGCCCAAAACCACAACCCAGGCAGCGCCGCCGGCTTTGGCGGAGCTGCGGACGGTTGACCCGCCCGGAACACCATTTTTTTTTTGGCCGGCGCGAGCGCGGAAAAGTAGCCGGCGGTTTGGATCTCTTTCTGCAGAGCCCTGAAGCTCGGCGCCGAGTCCTTGCACGCTTGGTCGGGGCAGTAGCCGCTCGACCAGTACGCCGCGGCGAACTGCGCCGGGTCACCGGTGGCCGCCGCGTCGTACATGCTCGGTTTGACGGTTTTCAGAAACGACGCGAGGCCCGAGACGTCGTCGGGGAAAGCCCGAAATGCGCTCGGCGCCTTGCCCGCCAACATGTCGGCGTGAAGCCGCAGATAGCGCGCTTTCTTGTCGTTCGTCACCTCAGCGCCGAAGCCGCCGCCGGGCACGTTGTCCGGCATCGCGTTCACCGCCTCGAGGTCGAACCATGGCGGCCGCCAGTAGTCGACGTCCGGGCCCGCGGTGACGGACACGTTTCCCCAATTGTGCTCGATGACCGCTCGACCGTGGTCGTGCTCGAGCAGCAGCAGAGCTAGCAAAAGCTCCGCCGTCTCGCGGTCGGGCTGCTGCCCGAATTTGCGAGCGTACGCCTCGACGAGGGCCGTTGCCATCGCGCTCGGCGTCACTGGGGTTGCGTGTCCGGGAAACTCCACCGTCTTTTACCTTCGCGCTCGCTTCGCCTTCGCGCGGCCTTTGGCCATCCGCGCGAGAAACTCTTTTTTGCTCAGCTTCTTTTTCTTCGCTTTGCGCTTCGCCTTTTTCTTGGCGGGCTTGCGCTTCTTGGCGGGCTTGCGCTTCTTGGCGGGCTTGCGCTTCTTGGTCGCGTGGCGCCCGAAAGTCGCCTCGTGCAGGCGCTTGCGTTCGCGCGCGAGCTCGCGGCGCAGCTTCTCAGCTTCGCTCAGCCCTTTCGCCTTGCGCTTCGTCGTCCGACGCTTCGCCTTTTTCTTGGTCTTTTTCTTCGCGCCGCTGCGCTTCCGCTTCAGCGCGCGGTCAATCTCGGCGATGCTAATGCCCGTCTTCATGGTTCGAACTCCTGGAAGCCGCTTCCGCTGGTGAGGACACTCCCCGCCACGAGCGGCACGATCTGCGATGCTGTCACGGCAACGGCAACGCCGGCAATTACGAGCGCGCAGGCGTCGAGCGCCACAAAGCTGACCGCATCGTCAGAGAGGTTCACGGGGCCCGTTGCGAGCTTTCGAGCATGCGAGCGAGCGCCGGCCGTCGCCTGCGTGAGGGTGACTCGGCATTCGGCGCCCTGGTCGTCCAGCGGCGTCGCGGTTGCCGTGAATTGGCCGGGCAGCGAAATCACCACCGGCGCGAGCAGCGACAAGATTTTGCGGTTCCCGCGCGTGCCGTAGTCGATGGTAATGGTCACGCGCCCGAAGGCCGAAAAGCGCCAAAGCGCGCCCGCTTTAATCGCGTCGCAAACCTGGCGGGCGTCAGTCTGCCCGGGCCGCCAAATGGTGCTCTGCTGCGTCCCGTAAATAACGCCAGTGTTGCCGGCTGCGCCCTGCGGCGGCGGCTGAGCGGGCGGCCCACTGACGGGCGCGGCCTCGTTGAAGCGTAGGCGATTGGCGTCCATGCTACGCCGTCGGCGCCCGCGGCGGTTGGAAGAGCAAACGCGGTTCCGGCGCGCGCAAAGCCGGCGGGCGTGGGGGCGCCTTGAGAATGGTGAGCGCTTTGACGATGTTGGTCGCTTGCGGGTGACCGAGCTGCGCCTGCTGCACGATTTTCGCGACCGCGCCCTGCGCCGCGTTCGCCTTCTGGACAGCAGCGAACAACGCCGGCGCGCGTGCGCCTGACGCAATCGCTTTCGCCGCGGCTTGGCCCGCTGCGCTCGCCGTCGCCAGCTGCGCAGCCCCTTGCACTGCGGCGCCGGCGGCCTGCTGCAGGTTCTTGGCGTGCCCGAGCGCGACGCCGACCTGCACGGCCTTTTGATACGCCGGCGGAAGGTTCTTGATCGCGTTGTCGAGAACGCTGGTCGCGACGTTCTTGCCCGCGGCGATGTCTTTCGCAGCCTGAAGTCCTGACATCAGCGCTTGCTTTGCCTGCGGCGCGATGGGCAAAGCGTTGATTGCAATTTGCGTGATCGGCTTGCCCTGCATCGCGTCGGACGCGACGCTAAAAGCAGCCTGCGCGAGCGGCCCGCCGGGAATTGCGCCCTTGGCTGCAGCGAGCATCGCTTCAGTGATGCTCTGTCCCTGCGCGAGCGCGAGCGCCCCGCCAATGCCGGCGCTGATGCCTTGCCCAATGCCAGGGACGAAGGAAATCACCGTCTGCACGTACGGCGCGAGCGTCTTCGCAGCGCCTAGCGCGCCCTTGAAGCTGTCGACGGCAACGCGGTCGATGCGCCGGCCGTCGAGTAACGCGGCCGTCGACTGCAGCGGCAGATTTGCGAGCGTGCCGGCTGCCTTGACGATGGTTCCGAGCACCGGAATTTTCGTGACCGCGGTGCCCACCTTTTTGACCACGTTGACGACCGACGCCGCGGCCTTCTGGATCACTTTGGGCACGACCGCTTTCGCAACGCTCTTGAACGCTTTCGAAATGCTCGAGAACAACCCGCCCACGGACTGCGGCGCGCCGACCGATGACATTGCCATCCCAACGCAGCCGACCTTTTGCAGCTCGTCGTCGAAAGCGAGGTGCACGTGCACGAGCGGCACGAACGCGCGCAGCGTCTGCCCGTTGATGACTACGGACAGCAGCACGCCCGGACCGAGGCCGAGGCCTGCGCCGTCGTCGCGCCAGTCCCAGCCGAGCCGCTTGATTAGCGCGATCTCGTTGGCCATTACGCCACCTTTGCGAGAGCGACCTGCATGTCAGAGGGCAGCGCGGGCAGCGGCCCTTTCGTTGAGAACGCGCGAGCGTCCTCGCGTTGCGCCGAAAGGCGCAGCTGCTGAGCGCGAACCGGATCGCTGCTCTGATTGGCGAGCTCGAGCAGAGACTGCTTGTAGCTGCTGAGCAGCTTCGCCTTTGTCGAGCCAAGCGGCCAGAAACGAATCAGGGGCAGCGTGCCGATTTCGAGCGCGGCTTTTAGCGCCGTGCCCGGGCCAAACTTGGAATCCGACGTCAGGCCGCGCGCCTTCTGGAACACGCCCACGTTGGGATCGGTCGTGTTCCACCCGCTGCGCGTCTCTGCGTCGAGCAGAGTGGCAACCATTGCCGCCGTGTCGGCTGCAACGGTGGAGACTGGCGACGTTGTCTGCTGCGCCGGCGGAGGCTGCACTGCGGGCGGAGGCGGAGGCGCGGGCGGAGGCGCGGGCGGAGGCGTCGCCGGCGTCTGCGCCGCGGGCTGCTGCGCCGCGGGCTGCTGCACCACACCGCCGGGCGTGCCCGGTGGGAAGTTCGGGATTTTGAGCTGCTGCCCAGTGCTCGCAGTGAAAATGCCCGTCGTGGGGTCAAAGGTTCCGATGATCAGACCACCGGGACCGAAGACGTTGCCCGTTGCCGGATCGAACGTTCCGAGCGGAGCGCCGCCGAGCGGATTCGGGATGCTGAACGTCACACCGGGCGGGACCTGCTGCTGCTGGTTCGGCGGCGGCAACGGCTGCGAGGGCAACGGCTGCGAGGGCAGCGGCTGCGACGGCAACGGCTGCGAGGGCTGCTGCGGCTGCATCACCGGCGGGATCGGAATGTTGGGCAGCGATGGCAGCTGCGGCAACGTGGGCAACGGCTGCGCCGGCGGCTGCTGTTGCTGCGTCGGCGGGAGCGGCGGAACGATTGGCGGCACGATGATATCAGGCGGCGCATTGCTGCCTGGCACCTGCGGCTTCGGCTTGCCTGGCGCCGCGTTTGCGTTCTTCGAGCCAGCAATCAGCACGACGCCGAGCACGGTGCCAACGCCGGCGAGAGTGAGGAAAACTTTTGCACCGGGTGACATCAGGGAAAACTCCGAATCAGTGGGACCTTTGGGGGCCAACCGGCGGGCGTCTGAGCGCCGAGCACCGTCGAGGGGTCTTCGGTTGGACCAACATCGTTCCAGCTTTTGCGGCCTAAAACGTGCATGTTGCCGCCCATGAAGTAGGTCGAGCAACGAGCTGGCAGACCCTGCGCCCATCGTTCGCAGAGCCACCAAATGAGAAGCCGATCGCAGTCGCCCCAGCCGTCCCGATACGTGTCGATCGGGAGCAGCATAAGCTCGAGCCCTGAGCCGTGCTCCGGCGGGAGCTGGAAGCGAACGCCGCTCTGATAGAGCGGTGGGAGGCCCCAGCGTTTGAAAGCGGGTAGACAGCCAAGCGCGAAACCTTCGATCGCGCACTTGACCGCCCATGCCTTCTCAGCTGGGGCGAAACCATTGCCGAGCTCGGTGGCGACTCGCACCGCGAACGCCTAGCGGCGAACCTGGGTGCCGTAGAATGCGCCGGAGAAAGTGAGCGGGGCGCCCGTCGGATTGGCGACCACGAATTGCACGCCGGTCGCGGTGTCGAGCGACGGCCAGAGAACCTGTGGGAAGGTCGAAACCTCCGACAGCAGTTCGATCGGCGCGCCGAGCGAGTTGGCCAAAATGTTGGTGCCGCTCACGTTGACCTGAGTGATCAGCAGGCCGATCACGGTCGACGGGCAGCCCATCTTTTGAGGGGTAAAAGGGCGGTTCGTCGAGACGTCGACGGGCGTGCCGATGCTGCCCGCGGGGATCGTCGTGGCGCCGAAACCCAGGTACGTCACGTCACCGGCGAGGAACTGCGGCTGCGTGTAGCTGATCTGTCCGGACTGCGCTTGCTCAGCGACAGCGGGCAAACCGACGCCAGGATAGTACGGCGCGACATTCGGCGAACCGACGCGCTGCGCTCCCGGGTAGTACGGCATCACGTTCACCAGGTCGCCCACGTGGCCAACCGAGCCGAAGGGGTTGCCGACCTGACCGGAGAGGAGTTGCGCTGCAATTTGATTCGGGTCCATGAGAAAAAAAACCTTTCGCGAGCTCGAGCGTGCTTCAAAACTTCAACGCTTTGCGCGTTGCCCCTGTGTGTGAGTAGCGCCTGATTTTCAGGTGCTGGGCGTGCCGGGTTCGATGCCCTCTTCCACCAGGTAACGGTAGAGCGCGAGGTTCAGACCGGTCGTTCCTGCAGCGACGCTGGCAGCTTGAACGATTGGCATTTTGCGGGTGAAAAAGGCTGGAATCAGTGCAGCTGCGCCGGCGATTGCGACGACAGGCACGGGCCCGACCTTCCATTGTTGACCCGCGCCCATTTTCTGATCGGCGAAAGCAGCAGCGACAGTGATGCCGACTGATGCAATGCCTCCCGAAGCGAGCGCGGTGACGTGTTGGTTTTCACGAGCGACCTTAACGGCGCGCACTTTGTTGCGCTCCATCATTTGTTTCGCTCGCACGAGTAGGGAGCTAGCCATCGAGTCGAGCAATCGCTCCATGGAGCAAGAGCTGGCAACAACCAAGCAACCGGCGTATATATGGGGAATGGGTGAGAACCGCGATTTGCGCGCGAGTTTGCAGAGTATTGGGCCGCAAATCCCGGGGCTCTCGTTCGACGGAGTGCTGTTAGATGGTCGAAAAAAGGCGACGATGTGTGCAGAACTGCGCATCAGTTTCGAAATCCGCGAAGCACAAACACTCGCCGAAGCGTGCTCAATCCTGTGGACTCGTCACCCTGCGCGCGCGCTCGAGCTCGCCGGTAAAAGGCCAGTGCTCGAGCTCGCGTCACTCTGCGGTGTGAGCGCGACTGCCGTTGCAAAAGAGCTGCAAGCAACCAAACCGAAGAAGTCCCATCACAAACGGCGCATCGAGGGCGAGTCGTTTTCGCAGCTGAAAACAGCTAACAAAATGGTTCGCCGGCTCTTCACGCTCGAGCCGGAATTGTACGCCTACGCGCGCGAGGCCTCCGCGCAGCTCGGTCACCGCAACGTCAACAAACTCGTTCGTGACGCGCTCTGGGAAAAGGTCGCGTTGCTCGTGCCCATGGCTCCGCAGTTCCAGCCGCGGCGTGTGCTCCCTCCGAACGCAGCGCACTACGGCGCCGACGCGCGCGACCGAAACGGACAGCTGCAACCACACCGAGCACAGCGGCGTCGAAGCGGGTAGAATGGGCCCATGTCCCTACTCGACGCCCGCCCGACGTCCGCATGGACAACCGTGCTCATCGACCGCGGCCCGAGCTACGGGGCCAAGCGTTACGGCGGGTACGCGCCGGCGCGCTACCTCGACAACTTTGGAGCGCTCGCCTACGCCTCGCAGTTCCCGATCACTTCATCAGTGATGCAGTGGAACGGCTCGACGTGGCAGCACATGATCAAACCGCGATGAAGGCTCGGCGATGGCGTTGGAACGCGTGCACGCGGCGCATGTCCGGCGTGCTCTGGGACCGCGGCCGCGTGTTCCCCTGCTTCGGCTCGCTCTGGTTTCTAGGCCGTCAATTGGGGCACCAGGCGCCGGCAAATGATGCCAGCGTCCGGCGCTACGTGGTGCAAGGGTGGCGGCCGTGATTCTGCGTTGCCAGTGCGGCGGGTACGAGTCGCAGCCCGCGAGCTCGGTGCCCTCGTGCCAAGTCTGCGGCGCTCCGCTGCGGTCATCCTTGGGCGCGCTCGAGCTCGCTTGGATCGCGTTCTATTGCTTCGTGGTTGCCGGCGCTATCACCCATTTGGTTGGCTGCTGATGACACATGCAGTCGGCTTCGCAGTGCTCGAGCAGCCGTTGCGCGGCCGCTGGACGTTCAACGGCTTTCCGCCTTCGGTGGTGCTGCTCGGCCGTACGTTCACGCGCGCCAAGTGGGCAGCGCCGCGGCGGCTGGTCGCGGCTCAGTATCGCGAAGACGTCGACCACAATGCAATGCACCTCATGGTCGGCGCCGATGGGAATTGGATCATTGAGCACACCGACGATGCAAACCCGGACCGCGGCTTAGTGCTCGAGCACACGCTGCGCGACGTCATACAAACGCCCGTCGGCGCGTTCGCGCTAGTCGGCGTCGTTCTGCTCGCGACCGCTGGAATCAGCTACGCCCTGACCCGCTGATTGCGCCATACTCTGACGCATGGGAACCGCTGAAACGATCGGGGTTGTGTTGGGTGAGCTCGGCGATTTGGCCGAAACCGTGGCCGGCGTGCTCGGGCACTCGACAGCCGGCGCAGTGGTGCAAGTCGCGTCGCTGGTTCTCTACGACGCACAGAACATCGCGCGCACGGTCGACGCGCGCGAGCTCGAGCAGATTCGGCAGAGTCGCGCTACCGGTACCGCCGCGGGCCGCGGCGCGTGGGCCGAGAGTCACCAGGACTTTGCGCGCCGCTGCGGTGCGTGCGGCACAACACTCCGCACGTGCAACCTCACGCACGAAGCAAGCGCGAGCGGCGCCAAGTGCTGCCCCGACTGCAGCCACCCGGCGCCGCTTTAGTCGCGCGTCTCTGGCCAGGGCGCACGGCCCGGCCCCTGCATGAACTGCACGAAAGCCTCCTGGCACTTCGGGCATAGGTCGAGCACCGGGCCGCCAAGAAGCGGAAGCTCCGGCGGCGGCTCGACCGGGCCGCTGTCTCTCGCGAGGCGCTGCGCGAGCTCGTGCGACACTGCTAGCGACTCGATTCGCTTCGGGTCGAGCGGGTGCTGCGCGCAGCGGTCGCACTCGAGGATCGTGCGTTTCATGGCGGCGAGCGCTTGAAGTCTCGATCGAGTTGCCGCACTAGTTCGAGCTCGTCGGCGCAGAGCAGCACGGGGTGAGCGGTGTGTTCCTCGCGCGAGAGCCCGCAATGCGCGCAGGCGCCGCTATGGGCGCTGCTGAAAGCGGTGGAGAAGTCCGCGCCCGAAATGTGCCATTCGTAGTCACAGAAGCCGCCGGCGTCTTGAATGTGCTGCAGCACTATCTCGAGCATTGCTTCTAACAGCGCGTCGACTGCATCACCTTCCGGCGCCGAGAGCTGAACGGTTAGCGGCCGGTTGATCAGAAGCTCGCGCACCGTTTTGCGCAGCGCCTCGCGCTGCACGTCACTGCGGGACATCGGACCCCGGGACGTGCACGTGCACGCCGCATTTGATGAGATAACGGGCTAGGTCGTCTTTTCGCATCGCGATGCGCACCCATTCCTCGCAGGCCGGGATCGAGTGCATCACCGCGATCGGTTGCGCGCGCGGGTACATGACCGCCGGCCGCTTGCAGTCGTGGCATTTGAAATCAACGCGCTCCGGAGTCTCCGCGATTTCGACTTTCCCGCCCTCGAGCAGTTTTAGATCGGGTTTGCTCATTCCAACACCTCGCCTTTTGCCAGCGCCGCTAGGGTCTCGTCGTCGGGCCAGAGCACGCCCTTTTTGACGTGCCCGAGCGGCACCGGCTCCATGTGCACGCCGCCGAGCTGCATTGAAAGCCTGTAGTCCTCCGCAATCCAACCGCCGTCCTCTGCGCAGGTCCAAGTGAACTCGGACATAAACCGGCCGCCGCTTTCGAAAGATTCGGAACGTTGCTCGAGCTCGAGCAGCAGCGCGCGCGGAATGGCCAAGCAGCCGAGACCGACCAGCCAAAGCCCCGGCTTTGCTTTCCAGTGCGCGGCCGCGAGCTTCGACGTTTTCGTAGCGTACGCGCCCGACACTGCGCGCCCGAGCTCGCGGCTTCGGTCGATCAATTGCTGCGCGGTGCTCTCGTAAACGGCCATATCGTCGTCCATCA
>Ga0134122_10000505_pt1 | contig 26508 bp, 19 predicted proteins | sample KB302_FD_96461 | JGI IMG/M metagenome (GOLD analysis project Ga0134122, IMG submission 96461) | Terrestrial soil microbial communities without Nitrogen fertilizer from Kellogg Biological Station, Michigan, USA - KB3-0-2 | ecosystem: Environmental > Terrestrial > Soil > Unclassified ...
AAAGGCGCTCGAAGCGCAGGGCGGCATTCGCCAGGCGCAGGGCAAGCTCGTGGTCGCCACCGTCAAGGGCGACGTGCACGACATCGGCAAGAACATCGTCGGCGTCGTGCTCGGCTGCAACAACTACGAGGTCGTGGATCTCGGGGTGATGGTCAGCACCGACAAGATCCTGCAGGCCGCCATCGACAACAAGGCCGACATCGTCGGCCTCAGCGGCCTGATCACCCCGTCGCTCGACGAGATGGTGTTCGTCGCCAAGGAAATGGAACGGCGCGGCATCGAGCTGCCGCTGCTGATCGGCGGCGCGACAACGAGCCGGCAGCACACGGCCGTGAAGATCGCGCCGGCATACGGCCGCGCGACGGTGCACGTGCTCGACGCGTCGCGCGTCGTCGACGTCGTGTCGAGCCTGCTCAGCGCCGAGCGGCGCGCGCCGTTCGAGCGCAGCAACCGCGAACTGCAGGAGCAGCTGCGCGAGCAGCACAGCGCGCGGCGCCAACGGCCACTGCTCGACTATCGCGCTGCGCTCGCCAACCGGTTCACGACCGACTGGGCGCGAGAGACGCTGCCGGAACCCGCGTTCCTCGGACGGCGGGTGCTTGCCGACGTGCCGCTCGACGCGATCGTCCCCTATATCGACTGGACGTTCTTCTTCGCTGCCTGGGAGCTGAAGGGGCGGTTCCCCGCGATCCTCGAACACCCGCAGTACGGCAGCGCCGCGCGCGATCTCTATGCGAACGGGCAGGCGCTGCTCGACCGGATCGTCCGCGAGAAGCTGATCACGGCCAGCGGCGTCTATGGCTTCTGGCCCGCCGCGAGCGAGGACGACGACGTTGTGGTCTACCGCGACCGCACCCACACCGGCGAGCTCGCTCGTTTCAACTTCCTGCGCCAGCAGGAAACGATTGGCGACGGCAAGCCAAACCTGTCGCTCGCCGATTTCGTCGCGCCGCGCGACAGCGGCCGCACCGACTATCTCGGCGCGTTCGCCGTCACCGCGGGCCTCGGCGTCGAGGAGCTGGTTCGCGGCTTCGAGCGCAACCACGACGACTACAACGCGATCCTCGTCAAGGCGATCGCCGACCGGCTGGCGGAGGCATTCGCCGCCTACCTGCATCATGTGTCGCGGAAGGAGTGGGGCATCGATCAGCCGCTCGCGATCGACGATTTATTGCAGGAGGCTCACCGGGGGATCCGCCCGGCGTTCGGCTATCCCGCCTGCCCGGATCACAGCGAGAAGTTCAAGCTGTTCACGCTGCTCGGCGCCGGCGATGTGGGAATGGGGTTGACTGAGAACGCGGCGATGACGCCGGCGGCCAGCGTGAGCGGCCTGTACCTGGGTCACCCGCGGGCGCGATACTTCACGGTTGGACGGCTCGGGGAGGATCAGATTGCCGCCTACGCCCGCCGCAAGGGCGAATCAATTGACGAGGTCGAAAAATGGCTCACGCCGAACTTGGGGTATGAGCCGGCCCGATGCTAAACCCCATAAGAGTCACCGTTTAGGTGCGATAACGTAATTGATACGACAATTACGATGACTATATAAGACTTTGAACGACTAATAGGTACTTATTACTCATTTGAATGCTCTATTCTGCCAATCGTGCCTCGAAGTAGACCAGTTAGAGCTAAGTGACGACTCTAAGAGTCTGTTACGACAGTTTTCGGGTCTAGACCCAAACACATTGTGCCGTTACAGAACAGAACTCAGCCTGCCTGACGGTACTGAAATAATCAGATAAATAGTTTGGCCTCAGCCGATTACGGCACGAGAGCGACCCAATGGTTCAGTTGGTCGACCTTTTGCTGTATTAGGCCACGCTATGATTCTGTTTTCTCAAAACCAGGCGCCCAGACGGAAAGCTGTCTGGGGGCCGAGACGCACTGCCGCGATTGCGGTCGGGCTTCTCTTCGCCGTCGCCTCGCAGGCCGGCGCGGAGGGACCGCACCGACGGTCGGCCGAGCGGAAGGCGCCCGGCGTGCGCAGCGCGCGCGTCAAGGACTACCGCGTCGACGACGAGCTGTCGCAGCGCGCGAACGATCGGAACAAGTCGACGCAGACGACGCGCGTGATCGTGACGCTCGTGCCGGGCGCGAAGCTGCCCGCCGATGTGAAGCGGTACCTGCGCCGCGTTGGCAACGTCGAGACGCTCGACCTGCTCAACGCGCAGGTGCTCGATCTGCCGAACGGCCTCGTCAAGCAGCTCGCCAGCAATCCGGCGGTCGCGCGCATCCAGTACGACCGGCCGATTCACACGCATAACTATCGCACCGCCGTCACCGTTGGCGCGCGCACCGTCGAGGACGCCTACGGTTACACCGGCGCCGGCATCGGCATCGCCGTCATCGATTCGGGCGTGGCCGCCTGGCACGACGACCTGACCAACAAGAGCTCGACGCTGTATCCGTATGGCAACCAGCGCGTGTCGAAGTTCGTCGACTTCGTCAACGGCCGCGCGCTGCCCTACGACGACAACGGCCACGGCACGCACGTCGCCGGCATCATCGGCGGCAACGGCTACGACTCGAAGGGCGAGAAAGCGGGCATTGCGCCCGGCGCGTCGCTCGTCTCGCTCAAAGTGCTCGACGCCAACGGCCAGGGCACGATCAGCAACATCATCGCGGCGCTCGGCTGGGTCAAGGCCAACGCGAAGGCGTACAACATCCGGGTCGTCAACATGTCGGTCGGCGCGGCGATCCGCGAGTCGTACTGGACCGACCCGCTGACGCTCGCCGTCAAGGCGGTCACCGACCAGGGCATCACCGTGGTCACCGCCGCCGGCAACATGGGCAAGAACGCCGCGGGGCAGCTGCAGTACGGCGCGATCACGGCGCCGGGCAACGCGCCCTGGGTGCTGACCGTCGGCGCGTCGAGCACGATGGGCACGCTCACGCGCAACGACGACACCATGGCGAGCTTCAGCTCGTCGGGTCCGACCTTCATCGACTTCGACTCGAAGCCGGATCTGGTGGCGCCGGGCCAGGGCACGATCTCGCTGGCGGCGCCGGGCAGCACGTTCTACACGACGAAGGCCCAGTACCTGCTCGCCGGCAAGCTCGCGCTCGGCAGCAAGCCGTATCTGACACTGAGCGGCACCAGCATGGCGGCGCCGGTCGTCTCGGGCACGGTTGCGCTGATGCTGCAGGCGAACCCGAACCTCACGCCGAACCTGATTAAGGCGATCCTGCAGTACACCGCGCAGCAGTATCCGGGCTACAACTCGCTGCGGCAGGGCGCCGGCTTCCTCAACACGCTCGGCGCGGTGCGCCTGGCGATGTTCTACAAGACCAACAAGCCGGGCGACAAACTGCCGGTGCAGAAGGTGTGGAGCCGCCAGGTGATCTGGGGCAACCACCGCCTGACGGGCGGCGTGATTTCGCCGTCGGCCAACGCCTGGGGCAACAACGTCGTCTGGGGCGTCGCCAAGACGATGGGCATGAGCGGCGACAACGTCGTGTGGGGCACCATGGCGAACGGCGACAACGTCGTCTGGGGCGTGTCGAGCGGCGATAACGTCGTCTGGGGCGTCTCGAGCGGCGATAACGTCGTCTGGGGCGTTTCCTTCAACGGCGACAACGTCGTGTGGGGCACCGCGTTCAACGGCGACAACGTCGTCTGGGGCACCGACTGCGGCGGCGCCGACTGCGACAACACCGTGTGGGGCGTGGCCAGCGACGGCGACAACGTCGTGTGGGGCGTCGCGTCCGAAGGGGACAACGTCGTGTGGGGCACCTCGACGGATGCGAACGCCATCTGGGCGACGTCGGCCGAAGACGACGCGACCTGGGGCAGCAGCGGCGAAGATCAGGTGATGTATCCGGAGAGCGACGCCGAACCGCTGCCGAGCGTGCAGCTGGAGTTCGGCGATCTCGAACCGCTCACCCTGCCGTCGGTCGCACCGGTCGTTGATACCACGCTGTCCGTTATTCCGGTTTCCCTGGGAGGCATCTAGCCATGGAGAAGATGCCTTACAGCATCGAGCTCGATACGGTGACCATGCAGGCGACCGCGACGCCGATCGTCAGCACCGACTGGCAGCAGGGGCTGCCGACGCTGACCGGCGAGCAGGTCGTGTTGCGCGAGCTGCGCGCGTCGGATGCGGCGTCGTTGTTCGCGCTGCTGACCACCGAGGAAGTCGCGCGTTTCATCTCGCCGCCGCCGACCTCGGTCGACGGCTTCGAGCGCTTCATCGCCTGGACCCTGCGCCAGCGCACCGCCGGCACCTACGCCTGCTTCGCAGTGACGCTGCGCGGCTTCGACACCGCGATTGGCATCTTCCAGATTCGCCAGCTCGAGCCGGGCTTCGGCACGGCTGAATGGGGCTTCGCGATCGGGTCGCCGTTCTGGGGCACCGGCGTGTTCCAGGATGGGGCCGAACTGGTGCTCGACTTCGCGTTCGATACCATCGGCGTGCACCGCCTCGAAGCGCGGGCCGCCGTCCTGAATGGCCGCGGCAACGGCGCGCTGCAGAAGATCGGCGCGGTTCAGGAGTGCGTGCTCCGCAAGTCGTTCCAGCGCAACGGGCAGTATCTCGACCAGGTGCTCTACGCGATTCTCGATTCCGACCGCCGCGAATTGGCCGCGTCGGTTCGGGTGCACTGACCGCGCGTTCGGTCCTTCACCGCGATGTGAACACGGGGTCGGCTTCGAGCCGGCCCTTGTCACGTACGGCCGCTTTCATCTCCGGCTCATCTCCAGCGAAATTAATTTCCGTCTCATCGACGGCACATCGATCGTCCAGCCAGCGGTCGCGATCTGTACCGGCCTTCGATGCAGGCTCAGCGCGGCCCTGAGCCGGTCGAAAGGACCGGACGCAGCGCGCCAGCGAGATCTTGATTGGTGTTGACCGAGGAAAGGAGCGGAATGGGCCTGCGCTCGGCCGGCCCATTCCTCGGAGGGCTTACTTGTTGATGACGACGGCCGTCAACGTGCCGCGCAAATGCGAGTTCGTCGCCGACGAACCCGAGATGACAGCGGACGATCCGTTGTTGCCGATGATCTGCGCCGTGACTCGATAGACGTACAGTCCGCCCGGCTTCGCGGAGTCGACCACCGACATGGACCAGTTGGTCACCGTCTGCTGGGCGACGCTGTTGGCTGCGAAGACGCGGCGCCGCGCGAGCAGCTTGGTCGTACCCTCGGGGCTGGCTGCGGTCGCCGGGCAGTCGACAAACAGGGTGATGTCGACGATCACATATTGCCCGACCACCGCCGAGTTCACCTGCACGCCGCCGTCGGTCGTCACAACGACTCCCGTAGCCGACTCGGCGACGCTGACGGCGAGCGTGAGGTCGGGCACAGCGGCCGTTGTTGTCAGTGGTGCGGGCGGCGGATTCACTATCGGCAGGTTCACCGAATTTGCCGACTGCGCAATGAACGCGCCCTGACCCGTCGTGCCGCTCTTGCCGCTGCAAACCGGAACGATGTTGCCGTTGCCGTCGGTGACGAGCGCGCCGCCTTCGAGGCCGCAGGGACCGGTGCCGTCTGGCACTGGCGGAATCCGGGCGACCGTCGCGCCGAATCCATTGCGGCCGTCGACGCCGTCACGGCCATTGGTGCCGTCACTGCCGTTGGCACCTGCCGGACCGACTTGGCCGCGCGCCACGAAAATCGCCCAGTCGTCTCCAGGCGTCGTCGGATCGACGCCCGTCGTTTGGCGCAGCGCGATGTAAGCGCTGCCGTTCGCCGTCACGACATCGTTCGGTTGATATGCGACGGCGTTGTTCCATGCACCGCGAAACGCAAAGCCGTCGCCCTGCGGTCCGGCCGGCCCTTGCGGTCCAGCCACACCTTGCAGGCCTTGCGGACCTGCGGGACCCTGCGGGCCTGCGGAACCCTGAGGACCTGCGGGGCCCTGCGGACCGATCGGACCTTGCGGTCCGACGACGCTATCCTCGAGCTGGGTGTAGAACTCGTCGCTATCGCAGTCGAACGAGCCGCCGACAGTACAAGCGCGAGTCGACCACCCGTTGGGAGGAATCGCGGATTGGTCCCACGGCGCCGGCGGCCGGCAGGTCGGCAGCGATAGATCGGCGACGTTCCAGGGCCGAACCAGTCGAGTCCGGCCGTCGTCCTTCCGATAACACACCGGGACCAGCGTCGTGAAGCCGCTCGGAGGGCGCCCCGACGACGACGACGACGATCCGCTACGCTGATCTTCCTTGTCTTTGCCTGCGGCGTAGACGTCAGCTGCGGAGGTGGTCAGAAGGGCCGCCGTGAGGACTGCGACAGCCGGTCTAAAAAAAAACCGTGTAACTAAGATGGCGTTATTTCGAACAAAGGGTCCCATAAAGGTCCTCGGAATCCGAACAATATCATAACTCTGTCATTTCAGAGCTTGACTTTATGTGCGGCATCCCACAATCTTGAGCACCTCAGCGCATTCATATATCGCATCATCGTCTTCATACTCTCGAAAGAACGTCATGATGTCTTCACGTTCCGGGCCGTCCCGTCGCTGGAATCTGAAATTTCCCCAGATTTTCCGGCGTTCGTCCGCGGTTCTGGTCCTCGCGATCATCAGCCTGGTGTCGACGACGTCGGCGGCCGGCGCCCAGACTCGGATCGACGACGAGCTCGTGTTTCAGGCGGCGCGCGACAGCGCGGCGCATCGGCAAACCCGCGCAATCGTCATGCTGCGCCCTGGCGCGGCGCTCGCTTCCGAGTTCGAGGCCTATGCGATCCGGCGCCTGCCGATCATCAACGCCTGGGTCGTCAGCGTCCCGTCCGATGTGCTGGCGCGGCTCGCCGACGATCGGTCGGTCGCTGCGATTCACGCCGACCGGCCGGCGGAAAAATACGACTACCGCACCTCGCTGACCACCGGATCGCTGGCGGTCAATCACCCGCTCGGGTTTACCGGCGCCGGCGTCGGCGTCGCGGTGATCGACTCGGGGATTGTCAGCTGGCACGACGACCTCATTCCGCGCACCCTGGCGCAATATCCGTTCGGCTATCAGCGGGTTGCCGCATTCGTTGATTTCGTCGGCGGGGGAACCTCGCCCTACGACGACAACGGCCACGGCTCCCACGTCGCCGGCATCATCGCCGGCAACGGCTACGACTCGAATGGCCAGAAGGCTGGTGTCGCTCCCGACGCGGATCTCATTTCGCTGAAGGTCCTCGACGGCGCCGGGCGCGGCAACATCAGCAACGTTATTGCCGCCCTCGACTGGGTGCTGGCGCATCACGCTGAACACAACATCCGCGTTGTCAACCTGTCGGTTGGTGCGGCCGTACACGAATCGTATTTAACCGACCCGCTCACGCTTGCAGCCAAGCGTGTTGTTGAAGCTGGGGTAGTTGTGGTCGCGGCGGCCGGCAACTTCGGCAAGAACGCCGAGGGGCTGCCGCAGTACGGCGGCATCAACGCGCCGGGTAACGCGCCATGGGTGCTGACTGTCGGTGCATCGACAACCAACGGCACGGTTACACGATCCGATGATACCATCGCGACCTTCAGTTCGCGTGGTCCGACCTACCTCGACTGGTCGGCCAAGCCCGACCTTGTAGCGCCTGGCGTCGGCACCGTCTCGATCGTCGATGCGGCCAGCGAGTTCTACTGGACGAAGACGCCGTACCTGGTGGCGGGCACCATTCCGACGGCCTACCAGCCCTACCTCAGCCTCAGCGGTACCAGCATGGCGGCGCCCGTTGTGTCGGGCACCATTGCCCTGATGCTGCAGGCGAACCCGAACCTGACGCCGAACGCCGTCAAGGCGCTGCTGCAGTACACATCGCAGTCGACGGCCGACGTCGACCCTCTCACGCAGGGTGCCGGTTTCCTCAACGCGCTCGGCGCGGTTCGTCTTGCGCGCTATTACCAGACGGCGAAGCCCGGCGATCGGTATCCCGGCCAGGAGATGTGGGCCAAGCACATCCTCTGGGGGAATCACCGCATCACGGGCGGCGTCCTGCTGCCGACCGGTAACGCTTGGGGCCTGAACACGACCTGGGGCGCCGCGAAGACCGACGCGGGCGACAACATCGTCTGGGGCACCCAAGGCGACGGCGACAACATCGTCTGGGGCACGGAGAACGGCGACAACATCGTCTGGGGAACCAACATCGTCTGGGGGACCTCGCAGGACGGCGACAACATCGTCTGGGGCACTTCGGACGGCGACAACATTGTCTGGGGCACTTCCGGCGACGGCGACAACATCGTCTGGGGCACTGCGGCCGACGGCGACAACATCGTCTGGGGCACTTCTCAAGACGGTGACAACATCGTCTGGGGCACCGATTGCGGCGGCGCGGATTGCTTCAACATCGTCTGGGGTACGCACGACGGCGACAACATCGTGTGGGGCACGGCGAAGGACGGCGACAACATCGTCTGGGGCACCGACGGCAGCGGCGACAACATCGTCTGGGGCACTGAAGGCGGCGACAACATCGTCTGGGGCACGGTGGCCGACGGCGACAACATCGTCTGGGGCACCGACGCCGGCGACAACATCGTGTGGGGCACGTCGAGCGACGGCGACAACATCGTGTGGGGCACTGTCGACAGCTCGGTGTTCTCGTGGGTCGAGACCGATCAGGGAACGCCGGCTCTCGTCGGCGCGATCGACACGCTGACCGACGCGCAGGTGTTCGCGGTTCTCAGTCACGGGCCGGTTCCAGCAGCGCCGCCGCCCGTCGTCGAGCCGACGAACGACGTTCCGCCCACAGTTCCGACTTCTCCCGAGCCGAGCCCCGATACGACGGGCTCCGATCCCACGGCCGACGCCGATTCGACGAATCAGGCCGAACCGCCGCCGACACCTCCGACGGAACCAGCGGCGAACCCGCCGGCCCCGGAAGAGACGGCGAGCGCGCCGTCGACGCCAAGCGCACCGGCCACTCCGAGTACGCCATCCACTGGCGAAGTCACAACGCCGGTTGAGCCGGAGCCGTCTGGAGCGTCGGTTGAAACGGCGGCATCGACTCCCGAAGCACCTGCGTCGAGCCCCGACGCCGACCACGAGGTAATCGTGGACGCGGCGCCACCCGCGCCGGCGGCGAGCGAGCCCGCTCCGGCGGCATCAGAGCCCGCGCCTGCGACGGCCTCAGAACCGGCCGCAGCAGTCTCAGAACCGACTCCGACGGCAGCGACCGAGCCGGCGCCTGCGGCGGCTGATCCCGCCCCTGTGGCGGCGGAGAGCGCGCCGGCGGCGGTGGCTTCCGAACCGGCGGCCGCGAGTGAACCTGCTTCGGCGGCTGCCGAGCCTGCTCCGGCCGTGAGCGAGCCTGCGCCGGCCGCCGCTTCCGAGCCTTCAGCCGCGGTGACTGAGCCGACTGGTGCGGCGACCGAGCCGACGGCCGCGGCGAGTGAGCCCGCGGCTGCGGCGGCCGAGCCCGCACCGGCTGCAACCGAACCCGCCGGCACAGCCGGTGATGCTCCGACTGAACCTTCAGCTGCGGCGACGACCGACGCGGCACCCGCTGGGCCCGGCGGAGGCCTCTAAACCCATGGAAAAGATGCCCTATCAGCCGGAGTCCGACGCCTGCCACGCAGGCGTCCTGCCGATCGCGATGCAACTCGGCACCCATGTGTCCGATTGGCGTCGCTCACTGCCGGTATTGACCGGCCAGCACGTCGAGCTACGCGAGCTGCGCGCTTCGGACGCCCGTTCGCTGCACGCGTTGCTGACGACTGAGGAAGTCTCCCGCTTCATCTCGCCGCCGCCGACCACGGTGGACGGCTTCGAGCGCTTCATCGCGTGGGCGCTGCGCCAGCGCGCCGCCGGCACCTACGCCTGCTACGCGGTCACGGTTCGCGGCTTCGACACGGCAATCGGCCTGTTCCAGGTGCGTGAGATGGAGCGCGGCTTCGGAACCGCCGAATGGGGCTTCGCGCTCGGTTCGTCGTTCTGGGGCACCGGGCTGTTTCAGGAGAGCGCGGAACTGGTGCTCGAGTTCGTGTTCGAGACCCTCGGCGTCCACCGCCTCGAGGCGCGCGCCGCGCTGCTGAACAAGCGCGGCATCGGCGCGCTGCGGAAGATCGGCGCCGAGCAGGAGTGCATCCTGCGTCAGTCGCTCGAGCGCAACGGCCAGTTCCTGGATCAGGCGCTCTTCTCGGTGCTCGACTCGGACTGGCGCGAATCGCGCCGGTTGATGTCGATGACCACCGTGATGAACTAGCGAGTTCCTCCTGCAGGGCGGCCCCCTCAGGGCTGCCCTTTCCGGTCAGCCTTGAGGCCGCCTTCGTATCCCGCCGCGCCTCGCGGCTTTATTTCAATTTCCTCTCGGGACGCGCACCGCGCTGCGCCCGACGCCGGCACCATGCACGCGGCCGCGCCGACCACCGCCAGCCGCGCCGTCGACGCTCATCGCGCCTCCTCCTTCCGCGCCTGCTGCGCCAGCCGCGCCGCTTCCGGCCTGGTCAGCGCGAATGGCCGGCGCTCGGGTGCAACCAGCATGGGCGTCAGATGCTGCGGCCGCATCAGCCCGGCGCGCGCGTGGCCCGGCATCCGCAGCAGGTAGTGGCCGATCTCGTGCGCCAGCACGCGGCCGACGACCCGGCCGACGACGCGGTCGCGTACTGCCGGCGGCCACTGCGGGGCGGCCTCGCCGAAGAGCCGGGTGCCCGCGATCAAGCGCTGGATGTCGCCGAGGAAGATCGAGATTTCCGGCGACGGCACGCCATCGTCATCGAAGGTGATGGCGCCGAGCACCGCGACCCGCGCGTGCATCGAGTCGACGAAGATCACGCGGATGACCGGCAGCGACCGCGGCGCGCTGCAGTCGTCGGCGGCAACAATCGAGATCCCGTAGCGCGACCAGAGGCTGTCGGCTTCGGCGACGGCGCTCTCGAGCGCCAGCGGCGGCAGCGAGCGGCCGGGAGGAAACACGAGCGCGATCTGCAGCAGGACCAGGGTGACCATGGCGCATCCTAGGCGGCGCCGTCATATGAGGGAAATTCTTTGTCGTCATCATCATGATGAAGTAACCTCATCGCATGGATCTCGAGGTCCGGCACCTGCAGCTGGTCGCCGCGGTCGCCGACACCGGCAGCCTCACGCGCGCCGGCGATCGCCTGCACCTGACGCAGTCGGCGCTCAGCCATCAGCTGCGCGGGATCGAGTCGCGACTCGGCGCGGCGCTGTTCCTGCGCGTCGGCAAGCGGCTGGTGCTGACGCCGGCGGGCGAGCGGCTGCTGGCGTCGGCGAAGGACGTGCTCGAACGGCTCGCGCACGCGGAGGAAGACATCCGGCGCATGGGCCGGGAAAACGCCGGCGTGCTGCGGCTCACCACCGAGTGCTACACCTGCTACCACTGGCTGCCGCCGCTGTTGATGCGCTACCGCCGCAAGTTTCCGCGCGTCGAGGTGCGGATCGACGTCGAGGCGACGCGGGCGCCGATCGAAGGGCTGCTCGCCGGCCGGCTCGATCTGGCGATTGTCACCGGCGCGGTCTCGGATCGGCGGCTGGTGTCGAAGAAGCTGTTCGAGGACGAAGTGGTGCTGATCGCCGCGCGCGATCATCGCTTCGCGCAGCAGACGCACGTCAAGTTGAGCGAGCTGCGCGACGAAACCTTCTACATCTACCCGCCGCGGGAGGAGAGCCGCGTGCTGCAGGAAGTGCTCCTCGCCAATGGCATCTCACCCGCGCGCGTCGAAGAAGTGCAGCTGACCGAGGCGATCACCGAGCTGGTGAAGGCCGGGCTCGGCGTCGCCGCGCTGGCGCGCTGGGCGGTGCAGCCGCTGGTCGACGCCGGTGCGATTGTCGCCCGGCCGCTGACCGCGCGCGGCGTCCACCGCGAGTGGCGGGCGGCGATGCCGAAGGATCTCGCCCGCGCCGACTACATGGTGGAGTTTCTCGATCTGCTCGAGAAGCACGCCCCCGGCGGGAAGAGCCGCGCTCCGCGGCTGGTCAACGCACGGACCGCTGGGTAGCGCGCACGGCCTTGCCGGGCACGCCGACCGCGCCGCCGTCAGCGGCCCGGCGGTCGGTGCCGCCCTCGATCACGTTCTCTTTGGCGTTGAACACGATCACCTGCGCCACGCCCTGGCTGCCGCCGGCTCGCAGCGTATGGCCGCGCCGCTCGAGCTCCGCCGTCGTGTCAGCAGACAGGCCGAACTTCTCGAAGTCGATGCGATCCGGCAGCCACTGATGGTGGAAGCGCGGCGCGTCGATCGCCTCCTGCGCGTTCATCCCGAAGTCGACGACGCCGATGATGGTTTCGAGCACGGTATTGATGATCGTGCGCCCGCCCGGGCTGCCGGTCACCATGAACAGCTGGCCGTCCCTGGCCAGGATCGTCGGCGTCATGCTCGACAGCATCCGCTTGCCCGGCTCCGCCAGGTTCGGCCTGGTTCCGATCAGCCCTTCCGCGTTGGTCAGCTCGGGGCCGGCGTTGAAGTCGCCCATCTCGTTGTTCAGCAGGAAGCCGGCGCCGGGCACGACGATCTTCACGCCGTAGCCCTGCTCGAGCGTGTAGGTCATCGACACCGCGTTCCGCTCGCCGTCGACCACGGAGATGTGCGTCGTTTCGTCGCTCTCGTGCGGCCACTCGAACGTGGTGGGCGAGGGCTTCGCCGCTTTACGCTGGTCGATCGTCTTGCGCAGCTCCGTCGCGTAGTCCTTCGAGATCAGGCGGGCGATCGGCATCTCTTTGTTGAAGTCGGGATCGCCGAGATGGCGCGCCCGGTCGGCGTAGGCGCGCTTCATCGCCTCGGTCATCAGGTGCACCGTGTTGGCCGAGGCGAAGCCCATTGACGCCAGGTCGTAGCCTTCGAGCAGGTTCAGCATCTCGATCAGCGCCACCCCGCCCGAGCTGGCCGGCGGCATCGAAATCACGTCGTAGCCGCGATACGTGCCGCGCACCGGCGTCCGCTTCTTGGCGTTGTAGTTCTTAAGATCCTCGCGCGTGATCAGCCCGCCGTTGGCGAGCATCTCTTTCTCGACGAGGAGCGCAGTCTCGCCTTGATAGAAGCCGGCCGGACCCTGGGTGGCGATGCGTTCGAGCGTTTTCGCCAGGTCGGGCTGCTTCAGCGTCTCGCCCGCTTCGTAGGGCGTGCCATTCTTCGAGAACTGCGCTGCCGACGCCGGATACTTCTGCATCGTGCGCATCGCGTTGGCGAGCGAGCGCGCCAGCCCTTCGGTCACGGTGAAGCCGTCGCGCGCGAGCGCGACCGCCGGATCGACCAGCCGCTTCCATGGCAGCTTGCCCTGTTCTTTCCAGGCGAGGTGCAGCCCCGCGACGGTGCCGGGGACGCCAACCGCGAGGTGGCTGTTGTGATGGCTCTCCGCGCTGTATGTCCCGTCGCGCAGGAACATCGTCGGCGAGGCTTTCGCCGGCGCCACTTCGCGGAAGTCATAGGCGATCGGGTCGCCGCTCGCCGGCCGGTAGACGATGAATCCGCCGCCGCCGATGTTGCCGGCGGTCGGATGCACCACCGCGAGCGCGAACGCCGTCGCCACTACCGCGTCGATCGCCGTTCCGCCCGCGGCGATGACGTCGGCGCCGATCTTCGACGCGATCTCGTTCTGCGACGCCACCATGCCGCGCTGCGCGCGCGTCGGCACCGAGCTGGCTGCCGACACGATCGTCAGCGCGACGCAAATCGAGAGTGTGACAAACGTGCGTCTCGTCATAACGCCTCTGAGCCTCTGTGCTCTGCGTGCTCTGCTGTCTCTGCGATCTCTGCGCCTCGTCCTTTGTGTCCTTTGTTACCTTTGTGTCCTCTGTGCCGCGATCGCTAAGGGATGTACGCGATCGCGTCGATCTCGACCCTCAGGCCCTCACCTGGCAGCGCCGCCACCTGCACCGTCGTGCGCGCGGGACGATGCTCGCCGAACATGCGCGCGTAGACGCCGTTCATCTTCGCGAACTCGCGCATGTCGACCAGGAACACGCCGCAGCGCAGCACGTGCTGCAGCCCCGAGCCCGCAGCCTCGAGGATCGTGCGAACGTTCTTCAGGCACTGCTCCGTCTGCTGCTCGACATCGTCGGCGATGCGGCCGGTGGCGGGGTCGGTGCCGCCCTGTCCGGAGACGAAGACCAGGCGCTCGAACCCCATGCCCGGCGAGTAGGGGCCGACCGGCGCGGGCAGGCCGGCTGCGCGAACGGGAGAATGTCGGGTCGCTGTCATGGCTGCGTAGTGTAGTTGATCACCCGCGCTCGACCGGCCGCGACGGATCGCTGGACCACTCGGACCACGAGCCCGCGTACAGCGTCGCGCCGTGCAGCCCGGCGTGCTCCAGCGCCAGCAGGTTGTGGCACGCGGTGACGCCGGAGCCGCAATAGCAGACGATGCGATCGGCAGGCGTGTCGCCGAACGACTGCTTCATCCGCGCGCGCAGTTCTTCCGGCGTGCGGAACAGCCCGCGATCGTCGAGATTCCACTGGAAGAAATGGTTCTTCGCGCCGGGGATGTGGCCGGCCGTCTTGTCGATCGGCTCGGTCTCGCCGCGAAAGCGCTCCGGCGCGCGCGCGTCGACCAGCGCCCATTCCGGCGTGCCGACGCGCGATGCCATCTCATCGACATCGATCGCCATCTCACTGCGCGGCGCGGCGATGAACTCCCGCGGCTGTCGCTCTTCGGCGCCGCTCTTCGTTGGCCGTCCTTCGCTCTTCCACTTCGCGAATCCGCCGTCGAGGACCGCCGCGGCGTCGTGGCCGAGCCATCGCAGCATCCACCACAGGCGGCTCGCGTACATGCCGTTGTCCTGGTCGTAGGCGACGACCTGAACGCCTGATGCGATGCCGAGGCGGCCGAAGGTGTGTGCGAGCGTATGCCGATCCGGCAACGGGTGTCGTCCGTTCGTCCCGCTCCTGGGACCGGCGAGATCGCGGCCGAGATCGGCGTACACCGATCGAGGTATGTGAGCCGCGGCGTACTCGCGCTGGCCCCACTCTGCGTCGTCGAGCTTGTAGCGGCAGTCGACGATCGCGAAAGCCGGATCGTCCATGTGTGAAGCGAGTGCCGCGGTCGAGATCAGGGTCGTGAAGGCCATGCCGTACGATACCATTTGAGGTCAGCCTGTAAGGTCCGAGGCTCTACCAACCAACGGCATTCATTGCCCGTCTAAAGTCGCCAGGAACTGTTGATGTTCGCGATGCTCGGCCTCGCGCTTTCGTTGGCTGCCGCGGCCGGCACGACGGCGCATGTCGACGCGATCGCGCTCGCCGCATCCGATGCGGTGCGCGTCAACGGCGAACTCAGCCTCGCGGTGTGGGAAACGGTGCCGCCAACCAGCGGTTTCGTTCAGCGCGAACCGAACGACGGCGGCGAGCCGAGCCAGCGCACCGAGTTCCGCGTCGCCTACGATGCGTCGACGCTCTTCGTCAGGGTGCGTGCCTACGATACTGATCCCGGCCGGATCGTCACCTACCTCACGCGGCGCGACAACGAATCGCCCGGCGACTGGATTCGCATTCTGATCGATTCGTATCACGACAAGCGCACCGCCTACGAGTTCGGCGTCAACCCGTCCGGCGTCAAGCTGGATCGGTACTGGTACAACGACACCAACCGCGACGACAGCTGGGACGCCGTGTGGGACGTCAGCGTGTCGCGCGACCCTGAGGGCTGGTCGGCGGAGTTCCGCATTCCCTTCTCACAGCTGCGCTTCAATCCGGCGCAGGCCAACACGTTCGGCCTCGCGGTCTCGCGCGATATCGGCCGGCTGAAGGAAACCTCGACCTGGCCGCTGCTGTCACGCAGCGCCAATGGCTACGTGTCGTCGTTCGGCGAGCTTGGCGGGCTGGCGATGAACGCGTCGGTGAAGCGGCTCGAGCTGGTGCCGTACATGGTCACCAACCTGACGCGCCAGTCGCCCGAGGGCAATCCGCTCGTCAAGCATTCCGATCCCGGCGGCGCGCTCGGCATGGACTTCAAGTACGCGCTGACGCCCGGCCTCATGTTCACCGGCACGGTCAACCCCGACTTCGGTCAGGTCGAAGCCGACCCCGCAGTCGTCAACCTCACCGCGTTCGAAACCTTCTTCGCCGAGCGGCGGCCGTTCTTCGTCGAGGGCTCCGGCACCTTCAACTTCGGCCTCGATTGCGACGACGGGCAGTGCACCGGCCTCTTCTACTCGCGGCGCATCGGTCGATCGCCGCAGGGCGTCGACGATCTCGAGAGCGGCGACGACATCTTCACGGCGTCGCCGACCTACACGTCGATTCTGGGGGCCGGCAAGCTCACTGGCCGCGTCGGCCGCTACTCGATCGGGGTGATGCAGGCATTCACGCAGGAAGAATCGGCCCGCCTGCAGACAGGCCTGGTGGTCACGCGGCCGACCGTCGAGCCGTCGACCAGCTACACCGTCGGCCGCGTCCGGCGCGAGTTTGCCAACCAGTCGTCAATCGGCGGCATGGTGACCGCGACGAAGCGCAGCAACGCCCTGGCGTTCCTGCCGGGGACGGCGCTCAGCTCCGGCATCGACTGGGATCTACGGTTCAAGACGCGCTACGCCCTCACCGGCTACATGGTCGGCAGCAGCGTGCGCGGCGAGCCGGAGGCGATCCAGCGTGTGCAGGAAAACAGCCGCCATTATTTCCAGCGCCCGGACATCACCAGCGCGACGCTCGACCCCGAGCGCCGCTCGCTCAACGGCAGCGCCGGCAGCCTCGGGATCGGCAAGATCGGCGGCAAGTACGTCCGCTTCAACTCGAACGTCGGCTTCAAGACCCCGGGCTTCGAGATCAACGACCTCGGCTTCCTGCGCCGCGCCGACCAGCGCAACATGGGCAACTGGATCCAGTTCCGCAGCGACACGCCGAACAAGTGGTTCCGCCAGCGGATGATCAACTTCAACCAGTACGCGCAGTGGAACTTCGACGGCGACCGGTTGTTCAGCGGCGGCAACGTCAACGCCCACGCCACCTGGGTCAACAACTGGAACATGGGCGGGGGCTACAACTTCTCGTTCCTCGAGGTCGACGATCGCGCGACCCGCGGCGGCCCCGCCGTGTACAACGGCGGCTTCCGGACCGGCTGGCACTACCTGAACAGCGATCCGCGGCGGCAGCTGCAGCTGAATTATTTCGTCGGCGGCGGCAGCAACGGCGAAGGGCAGACGTTCGTCGATTTCCACCCGGGGATCACCTTCCGGCCGCTGCCGGCGCTGACGATCAAGCAGGGGCTGCGCCTGTCCAAGAACACCTACGGCGCGCAGTGGGTGAACAAGGTCACCGACGCGGGCGATCACTACGTCTTCGGCGACCTCGATCAGAAGACGGTGGCGCTGACCACACGCGTCGACTACACGGTGACGCCGAACCTGTCGCTCGAGCTGTATGCGGAGCCGTTCGTGTCGGCGGGCGATTACAACGCCTTCAGGGAACTGGTCGACGGCCGCAGCCGGCTGTTCGACGCCCGCTATGCCGCCTACACCTACAACTACGCGCCGGACGACAACCCCAACTTCAACGTCAAGTCGTTCCGCACGACCAACGTGCTGCGGTGGGAATACAAGCCGGGCTCGACGCTCTTCGTCGTCTGGCAGCAGGCGCGCGAGAACGACGCGGTGCCCGGCGGCTTCCGCTTCGGCCGCGACGTCCACGACATCTTCGGCGTGCCGCCGAAGAATACGTTCCTGATCAAGCTGGCGTACTGGCTCAACTACTGACGCTGCGCCGGAGCTGGGGACTTGGGGCTGGGGGCTGGCTGTTTATAGACGACCCCATTCTTCATGACGAAACGGACTCTCTTCAGCGCCGCAATGTCCTTCGTCGGGTCTCCATCGAAGGCGGCCAGATCGGCGAACAGTCCCGCCTTCACCGCGCCGATCTGATTCTCCATGTGCAGCACGCGCGCTGCGGTCGACGTCGCGCTCTTGAGCGCATCGATCGCGGCCATCCCGTAGGCCACCATCGCCTCGATCTCGCGCGCGTTCTGGCCGTGCGGGAAGGTGCCGACGTCGCTCCCGTTGAGGATGGTGACGCCGGCGGCCAGCGCCGCCTTGAAGCTCGCCCGCTTGCGCGTCTGCGCCGGTGAATTGGGATCCGCCGGCGGCCACGGCCCCGAGCCGGCGGTAATCGTCGGGCACAGCGCCACGTGATGTTCGACCATCAGCTTGAATATTTCCGGCGTGCCTTCGCCGCCGTGATCGATCGTCTCGACGCCGGCGAGGACCGCGCGGCGCATGCCTTCCGCAGTGTTCGCGTGGACGACCACCGGCACTCCGGCGCTCTTCGCCGTCTCGACGGCGAGCTTCAGCTCCTCGAGCGAGAAGGTCGGGCGTGATCCGGGCATCGGACCCCAGCGATAGTCGGCGTAGATCTTGATCCAGTCGGCGCCGCGGCCGATCTGATCGCGCACGACGCGCGTCAGGCTGTCGACGCCGTCGGCTTCCTCGGCGCCCTGGGGCACCGACCACTCGGGGATGAACTTCGGCTGGTAGCTGCCGGTGGCGACAATCGCGCGCGTCGAAGCGAGGATGCGAGGCCCGGGCACGATTCCCTGGTTCACCGCCTGCTTCAGCTCGACGTCCGCATAGCCCGCGCCCTCCGTGCCGAGATCGCGCACGGTCGTGAACCCCGCCTGCAGCGTGTCGCGCAGGTGATTCACGGCCCGTGCGACCCGCAACCCCAGCCCTTCGCGCGACACCTGATCGGTCCACGACGTCTCGGCGTAGGAGTGCAGCAGGATGTGCGAGTGCCCTTCGACCAGTCCCGGCGTCAGCGTCGTGCCGGGAAGATCGATGGTCGTCGCGCCGGCGGCTGCGAGGCTCGCCGCCGGGCCGGCCGCGTCGATGCGGTCGCCCTTGACCCGAACCGCCCACCCTTCGTGCATCGTCTCGCCGTCGAAGACGCGCGCCGGCGTGAGCACGGTGGTCGATGCAGGCGGCGGGGTCTGCGTTTGTGCCAGCGGCGCCGCCGCGGCGGCGAGAAGGGCGGCGAGCGCGGCAGATGTCATTCGCATGCGCGGCATTATAGTGAACAGCTCAGAGCCTCAGAGGGCTCAGAGACTCAGAGATGCTGAATTTGACCGATCAGGATCAGGCGATGCTCGACGGCGAGCACGGCCCTGCCGCGCAGTTGGCGATGTCGATTGTCGTGCGGATGGCCGACGTCTACGGCGCCGCCACGCTGATGGACATCTCCCAGGCGCACATCGACAGCACGATCTATCTCGGCGACGCGACGCTGGAGTTCGCCGAGCGCCTGGCCGCGCTGGGCGCGCGCGTCGCGGTGGCGACCAGCCTCAACGTCAGCGGCGTCGACCAGTGCGGCTGGAAGGACTGGGCGGTCTCGCCGGAATGGGCGGCCAAGGCCGCCCGCCAGATGCTCGCGTACGAGCGCATGGGCGCGCGCCCGACCTGGACCTGCGCGCCCTATCAGACCGACATGCGGCCGCAGTTCGGCCAGCAGATCGCGTGGGGCGAGTCGAACGCGATCGCCTTCGCCAATTCGGTGATCGGCGCGCGCACCGAGCGCTACCCCGATCTGCTCGACATCTGCTGCGCAATCACCGGCCGCGTGCCGGCGATCGGGCTGCACCTGACCGAGCACCGGGCCGGCGAGCTGCTGCTGCGGCTCACCGGCATCCCGCTGGCGCTGCAGCGCGACGATCAATTCTTCGCCGTGCTCGGACACCTGGTCGGGAAACTGTCGGCCGATCTCACCCCCGTCATCGATGGCGTCGAGGTGACGCCCGCGGAGGACGCGCTCAAGGCCTTTGCGGCAGCCGCAGCCTCGTCGGGACGCGTCGCGCTGTTCCACATGGTTGGAGTCACGCCCGAGGCGCCGACGCTCGATGCCGCATTCCACGGACGTCCGCCCGGCCGCATCGTCGAGATCACGCTTGCCGCGTTGCGCGAAGCGCGCGCCGAGCTCACAACTGCCGACGGGCGCGAGCTCGATCTGGTGATTCTCGGCAGCCCGCATTTCTCGCTCGCCGAGTTCTCCCAGCTGGCGCCGCTCGTCCGCGGCCACCGCAAGAATCCGCGACTGCGATTTCTGGTCACGTCGAGCCGGCTGATGAAGGAGCGCGCCGCGGAGGCGGGCGTTCTCGAGGCGGCGCTCGCCTTCGGCGCAGAGGTGACGCTCGACACCTGCATCCTCGCGTCGCCGATGCTGCCGCCCGAGATCAAGACGCTGATGACCAACTCGGCCAAGTACGCGTACTACGCGCCGAGCCTGCTCAACACCCGCGTGACCTTCGGCAGCCTCGCCGACTGCGTCCGCTCCGCCATCGAGGGTCGCGTCGTTCGCGACGAGACGCTGTGGCAGAGCGCGTGATCCACGGCCGCGCCGTCGTCGCCGCCTCTGCCGAGGGCGAAGCGCTGGTCACCGGCGAGTCGCTGTCGTTCTGGGGCGGCTACGACTTTCGAACCGGCGAGATCATCGATCGGCATCACCCGCTTGCTGGCGTGCGCGCCGCCGGCCGAATCCTCGCCGTGCCGTTCAGCAAGGGATCGTCGACGACGACGGCGGTGCTGCTGGAGGCGGTGCGTGCGGGCACGGCACCGGCGGCGATTGTCACCACGGGCACCGACGCGTTCTTCGCCCTCGCGTCGATCGTCGCCGACGTGATGTACGGCAAGCCGTTTCCTGTGATTGCCCTGAACGCCGCCGACTTCGCGCAGCTGAAAACCGGCGACCTCCTTGCGATCGAACCCTCAGGCGCCATCCGGCGCCTCTCGAGGCAGCCCTAAGAGTGCGTTTCAAAATTACCGTAGCGCAGCCCTTCAGGGCTGCACGCGCGGCTCCAGGGCAGGCCTAAAGGCCTGCGCTACGAGAGCCGCGCGCAATTTCGAAACGCACTCTTGGGCTCGCGACACATCCACAGCCACCGCCCAGTCCCCGGCCCCCAGCCCCTGTCTGATACGATCGACCCGCCATGGCGAGGCCCGCCGAACTCGAAAAGCTGACCGGCATCGCGAGCCGCTTTGGCGCCTTCGTGGCCGAGCGCTATCCCTTCGCGCTCGAACATGCGCTCGACGCCCTGGAAGCCGCGGCCGGCGGTGCGGAGCCCCAGAGTGAAGCGGAGATCGACGCCCTGCGGCCCGCGGTCAGGCGGGAGTTGACGCGACGCCTGCAGGCGCGCGAGCTGCCGGAAGGCCTGCCCGACACGACGCCGCGGACGCCGGCATCGATGCGGCTGGCGCAGGCGCACGGCGAGCTCGCCGAGGCGTGCGACGGCTTCCTGCGCCGCGCGGCGATCGAGGCGTCGCTGACGGCGGAGGAACGGGTCGAAATCCTGCGCGGCATGATGCTGACGCGCGCCACCGACAACCGCCTCAAGATCTTCTTCACCGGCGGCGAGGTGAAGTACGGCGCCGCGTCGTTCCAGGGCAAGGGATTCCGCTCGCTCGGCCAGGAAGCGATCTATGCCGCCGGGATCCGGCTGCGCCGCGGCGCTGCCTATCGTGACGACGAGCGCGGGTGGACCGGCGACGTGGTTGGCCCGGTGATTCGCGATCTCGGCATCACCCTGGCGATGCGGCCGGAGCCAGGCACCGTTCGCATGGTGCTCAACGCGCAGATGGGAAAGGTCGGCGAGCCGCTCGACGGCAAAGACTTGCACATCGGCGACTTCGCGAACGGCATCCTGCCGCCGGCCGCGCCGCTGACCACGGCGACGCTGACCATCGCCGGCATGGCGATGGCGTTCTGGCGCGAAGGGTCGGGCCGCGTGGCGCTGTCGTTCATCGGCGAGGGCGGCTCGTCGCTTGGAGAATGGCACGAGGCGATCAACCTGTGCGCCGCGCGCAAGCTGCCGGCGATCTTCTGCATCGAGAACAATCAGACCGCGCTGTCGACGCCGGTGGCGGAGCAGTCGGCAGTGCGCGTCTTCGCCGACAAGGCGGCGGGCTACGGCGTGCCCGGAGTCACCATCGACGGCACCGATCCCGACGCGATTGCCGCGGCGTTCACCTGGGCGGCGGAGCGGGCGCGCGCGGGCCTCGGACCGACGTTGATCGAAACCGTCTCGATGCGCATGTGCGGCCACGCGCACCACGACGACATGCTCTATCTCGGCCGCGACCCGCAGCCGTCGTGGGACTACGCGCCGCTGTCGGAGCAGGGCTACGCCGACCGCGAGCTCTACACCTACTGGGCCGGCCGCGATCCGATCGCGTGCTACGCGCGTCGTCTCGAAGCCGCGGGCATCGTCACCGCCGCCGACGTCGATCGATTCAAGCGCGAGGCCGAGGCGATCGTCGAAGAGCAGGCGCGTGCGGTCGTCGATGCGCCGTGGCCCGATGGTGCGCAGGCGGGCGTCGGCGTTTTCGCCGATGAAACACCGCGGACCCACGTCGAAGTGCTCGATCCAGAAGTCCGCCTCGCCGAAGCGCGAGGCGCGGAGGCGGGCAGCCGGACCGTCGAAAAGGCCCCGCCGTTCGACCCGAAAGGACGCACGTTTCTCGACGCGGTGATGCTCGGCATCGGCGATGCCCTGCGCCGCGACCCGCGCGTGTTTCTCTACGGCCAGGACGTCGGCGGCAATTATGGCAATGCCTTTCTGCTGCTCCGTCCGCTGCTGAAAGAGTTCGGCGATCGCATCATCAACTCGCCGCTGGCGGAGGGAGCGGTGCTCGGCGTCGCGGTCGGCGCGGCGCTGGCCGGGCAGCGGCCGATCGCCGAAATCCAGTTCAACGATTTCGTCGCCACCGGCTTCAACCAGCTGGTCAACAACGCCGCGAAGATCCGCTACCGCTGGGGCGGCAGCGTGCCGATGGTGGTGCGGATGCCATGGGGCGGGCTGCGCCATGCCGGGCCGTATCACTCGCAGAACACCGAGGCCTGGTTCTATCGCACCGCCGGCCTGAAGATCGTCGTCCCCTCGACACCGCACGACGCGCGGGCGCTGATGGCGTCGGCCGTCGCCGATCCCGATCCGGTGCTCTACTACGAGCACATCGCGCTCTATCGCGATCCGCGCGTGAAGCAGGCGCTGACCGACGACGCGCCGCCGCCGATTCCGCTCGGGAAGGCGGCGCTGCGCCGCGCCGGGGGCGATCTGGCGATCGTGTCCTACGGCGCCTACGTGCACGTTGCGCTGCGCGTGGCCGACACGCTGTCGCGCGACGGCATCGAAGCCAGCGTCCTCGATCTCCGCTCGCTCGTGCCCCTCGATCGCGACGCCGTGCTCGGCCTCGCGCGCCGCTGCCACAAAATGCTCATCGTCCACGAGGATTCGCGCACCGGCGGCATCGGCGAGAGCCTCGCCGCCGTCGTCCAGGAAATGGCGTTCGAATCGCTGGATGCGCCGGTTAGAATCGTCGGCGCGCTCGACACGCCGGTGCCGTACTCGCCGCCGCTCGAGGACGTGTACCTGCCGGGCGACGCGCAGGTGGAGCGGGCGGCACGACTGCTCGCCGCGTATTGAAATGGCCAGCCAGGTTTCGGGCCGAATCGCATCGGAGACGGCATCGGCCGCGCTCGCCGCCGCGACGGAGGCGTACGCCCGCCGCAACCCGAAGAGCTTCGAGCGTTCGCAGGCCGCCGCCGCGTACCTCCCCGGCGGCAATACCAGGTCGTCGCTCTACTTCGACCCGTTTCCGCTCAACATCGTGCGCGGCGAAGGGTGCCGTCTCTTCGACGCGGACGGCCACGAGTACTTCGACTTCCTCGGCGAGTTCACCGCCGGCGTCTACGGCCATTCCGAGCCGGCAATCCGCGCCGCGGTCGTCGCCGCGCTGAACGAAGGCGTCAACCTCTCGGGTCACACGGCGCTCGAGGCGGCGCTGGGCCGCATCATCTGCGAGCGCTTCCCGTCGATCGAGCTGGTTCGCTTCACCAACTCCGGGACCGAGGCGAACCTGATGGCGCTGGCCGCGGCGACCTCGTTCACGCGCCGCCGCAGGATCATCGTGTTCGACGGCGCGTACCACGGCGGCGTCCTGAGCTTCGCCGGCGGCGGCTCGCCCATCAACGTGCCGCACGAGTTCGTCGTCTCGACCTATAACGACGTCGATCAGACGCTGAAACTGATCGAGGAGAACCGCGGCCAGCTTGCTGCAATCCTCGTCGAGCCGATGATCGGGTCCGGCGGCAGCATCCCCGCCGACGTGGAATTTCTGCAGGCCCTGCGCCGCGCCGCCACCGAGTCGGGCGCGCTGCTGATCTTCGACGAAGTGATGACCTCGCGGCTGGCGCCGGGCGGCCGCCAGCAGGCGGTCGGCATCATGCCGGACCTCTGCACGCTCGGAAAGTACCTTGGCGGCGGCATGAGCTTCGGCGCATTCGGCGGCCGCCGCGACGTGATGGCGCAGTTCGACCCGCGGCGCCCCGGCGCGCTGCCGCACGCCGGCACCTTCAACAACAACGTCGTGACGATGGCGGCGGGGATTGCCGGACTGACGCGGGTGTTCACGCCTGCGGCCGCGGAGGCGTTGAACGCGCGCGGCGACGCGCTGCGCGGCCGCCTCAACGCGCTGTGCCGCGACCGCGGCGCCAGCTTTCAGTTCACCGGGATCGGCTCGTTGATGTCGGCACACGCGACGGCGCGGCCGATTCGGAAGCCGGCCGACGCCGCAGCCGCCGACGCGGCGGTCGAAGGGCTGCTTTTCTTCGACCTGCTCGCGCGCGGCGTCTATATAGCCCGCAAAGGCTTCATCGCCCTCTCGCTGCCGATCGGCGACGCCGAGATCGATCATTTCGTCGACGCGGTTGCCGACTTTCTCGATTCGCGGAAGGACCTCGTCGTCGAACGGTCAACGCCATGATGCACGGGCTTCCGGATACACCGGCTGGCGGCAACGCCGCCACTCGCGAGTGGGCGCTCCTGGTTCTCGGCGCCTGGCTGATGGGGTCGATCTGCACGTCGGTGGTCGCGACGCAGAACTTCTACACCATCGATCGTCTCCTCGCGACCTCGCCGAACAGCGATTTCAGGGACGCCGTGGCGCAACTCGGGCAGCCGTCGGCGCGCGACCTGCTGCGCTACCTGTCGTCGGAGCTGAATCGGCTGTACTTCCAGCTGTGGAACGGCGCGCAACTCGCGTTCGGCGCCGTTGTGCTCTGGCTGCTCGTCCGCTCGCGGCGGCAGCACCCGATCTATGCCGGGCGTGCGGGACGCGCCGTCGCCGCCATGCTCGTCATCGTCGTTGCCATGGCGGTGTGGCTGACGCCGGCGATCGTCGCGCTCGGCCGCAGCCTCGACTTCGTGCCGCGCGATCCGGCGCCGGCGGGCATGCAGCGCTTCTGGGTGCTGCACGCCGCCTACACGTCGCTCGAGATGTTCAAGCTGCTCATCGGCGCGGTCGCCGCGTGGTGGATCGTGCGCGCGAGGCGGGAAGGCGCGGCGCAGCCGCTTGGAAGCGGTGTCGGGCGCCAGTTCACGGCCGCCGAGCCCGGCTCATGATCTCCTCGACCACCTGCGTCTTGGCGTCGGCGTAGTCCTGCACGCGCGCCCACGTCTTCTGCGCCAGCTCCCGCTTCGTGCGCTCGTACAGGGCGCGGTCGCCGGGATTGTTCCGCAGCCAGTCGCGAAACCGCAGCATCCGCGCGATCTCCGGACAACCGCCGGAAAACACGTGCAGGTTGATCGATCGGCCGGCGATCGTGCCTTCGAGCAGACGATGCTCGTACCACGCCGGCTCGCGGATTCGCAGCATGTAGCCGGCCGCTTCGAGCGCCGGAACGAACGACGGCTCGTCGGCCGAGTTCGCCACTTCGAGGACGATGTCGACGACCGGCTTGGCGGCGAGGCCGGGCACCGAGGTCGATCCCGCATGTTCGATCCGCAGCGCCCGCGCGCCGAGCGCTTCGCGGATGCGCGCCGCAGCTTGCGTTAACAGCTGCGGCCACTGCGGGTCGTAGCCGGCGATCTCAATCGATGCCGGACCTCCAAATAACTTCACCAGCACCGCGGTGCGGTAAGCGAAGATGCGCCGGACGTCGCGCACGACCAGCGGCCCGGCGAGCCAGGCAAGCGGCACCTCGAAGTCGACCGCGTCGCCGATGCGCGTGCCGCCGCGCTCGTCGGTGAAGGTGTGCGTGTGCACCCAGCGCCGGTACGGTCCGCGCCGCTGCTCGTCGACGAAGCGGTGCGGCGGCTCCCACACCGAGATCTCCGACTGCCAGCGAATCGGGATGCCGTAGAGGCGCAGGCGGTAATCGATGCGCGCGCCGGCGCGCAGGGGGACGTCGGGCGTCAGGATCTGGAAGTGCAGCCACGGCGGCGTCAGCGCGTCCAGGTTTGCGGCGTCCGAGAAGAACCGGAACACATCCTCGCGCGGCCGCGGCAGCCAGATGTCGCTGCTGAAATGCATCAATCGCGCCTACTCGTGTCGAAGCGCGGCGAGCGGATCGACGGCCGCCGCCCGCCGGGCCGGCACGTAGGCGGCTACGAGCGCGACGAGGATGAGCAGCGCGGTCGTCGCCGCGAAGCTGACGCCGTCGTTCGTGCTGACGCCGACCAGCAGGCTCTTGAACAGGCGCGTCACGGCCAGCGCGCCAGCGAGGCCGACGGCGACGCCGGTGAGCGTCATGCCGAGCCCCTGCCTCAGGATCAAGGACACCACGCGGCCAGCGACACCGGGCGCAGGTTCTTGTATCGCTTCAACGCCTCGGCGAGCGCCGATGCGCCCTCGGCGGTGAGATCGAAATAGCGGCGC
>Ga0134122_10000506_pt1 | contig 26413 bp, 27 predicted proteins | sample KB302_FD_96461 | JGI IMG/M metagenome (GOLD analysis project Ga0134122, IMG submission 96461) | Terrestrial soil microbial communities without Nitrogen fertilizer from Kellogg Biological Station, Michigan, USA - KB3-0-2 | ecosystem: Environmental > Terrestrial > Soil > Unclassified ...
CGTGCTGGATGATTTCCAGGCCAACAAGGTGATCGTCTTTCCGCACCACGTCACGTTCCTGGACAACGACTATTTGCAGCGCACGGCGGCGCTGATCGCCAGGCATCCCGACGTGACGCTGTTCGCGCGTGCGCTCATGGCCCAGCACCTGCTGGCGCGGCATTTCGGTTCTTCCGCGCGCATCGAATTGGCGCCCGACCCGGCTTTCACGTTGGGCGCGCAGGCGCGCGGAGCCGAGCCGCTCTATGACGTCGTTTGGATTGCGCGGACCGATCAGGCGCGGGCGAACGACCAGACCGAAGTCGCGGCGCGATTGTCCTCTCAGGGCGCAGAGAAATATCTGCTGCCAGCTTTTGCCGACTCGATCGAAATGAACTTCGTCGTCAAGCAGAGACCGCCCACGGTGCTTCTCACCGACTGGCATTCGCTCTTTTTGGAGAACGAACAGGCGCGCTCCGCGATCAAGAGGTTGAACTTCGACGCCCAGTCCGAGGTGTATTTCTCCCGCGCGATTCACATTCTATCGCTCGGGCGCATCGTCATCACTGACCGGCTGCACGGTCACATTTTGTGTCTATTGTTGAATATTCCGCACGTGTTCTTGAACGATGATTCCGGAAAGAATTGGAATTTCCACGAAACCTGGACACGGGAAGCCGAGCTCTGCCGCTTGGCGCGCACTCCCGCCGAGGCGTGGACGCTCGCACGCAACGGCGCTGCAAGGATCAAGGAGCAAGGAATGCCGGCTTCCTGGTCATGGAGCGGTCTAGAGTGAACGATATCAATCCGTGTAAAGAGTAATTTCTTTGCTTGCGGGACCGCGCTTCGGCCGGAACAAGGCCTTTTCTGAAACGTTTTAGGGATAGGCGGACACAATGTGTCCGCGGATCACTTTTGCAGGAGGCAAAAATGAAAACATTCCTCTGCACAGCGGCCGCCTTGGCCTCGGCAGCATTCGCGCTCAGTGCTTGCGGCAGCGACCCGTACTATACGCGGCCGGTTGCCACCACCTACAGCTATAACGACTGCGCCGGCAGATATCGCCCGTCCTATTGCGCGTATCCGACGACTGCGTATCCGACCTATAGCGGAGCCGTGGTGATCGGCGGCACGAGCTATACGAACTTGCCGTATCGCGATGGACCCCGTGGCCGGGAATATTGGCTCGACGGCCGCTGGTACGTTCCCGCTTAGCGAAAGCTGATCGGTTTCAGTCAGCCTGACAACGCGCCTTCGCGCCGACGCGGAGGCGCGTTTTATTTTTAGATGACGCCCGGTATCCAGCGTTTCACGCGCGCCTTGTAGGCGCGGTAGGATTCGCCAAAGCGCGATTCAAGCCGCGCTTCGTCCTTCAGCACGCGCCGGTGAAACCAGACGAGATGAAAAAGAAACAGTGCCGCCGCCAACCACGATGAAAAGCTGATCGCCAGGCCGAGCATGAAGATGAGATGTCCGAGATACATCGGATTTCGCAAATACTTGTATGGCCCGATGGCCACGATGCGATCGGGCGGCACTTCGATTCCGGGACCGCCGCCGCCCAAGCGCACCCGGTATGAACCGACGAGACGGTATTGCAGATATCCCCAGATCAGAAGAATCGCGCCCCAAGGCTGGATCGCGAGGTGCCCGCGACGAAGCCCGAGCTCGAAGGCGATCACGCAAATTGGAAAGATGATGAAGGTGCGGTTGGAAGTGCTTTTGAACCAGCGCCTGGCGCGCCGCCAAGGGGACTTCGCTGTTTCGGCCATTTCCCGGATCTCTTAGAATTTTATCTTTCGCGCGCCCTGAAATATTCGCTTACGTGCGGTCCTCGCCGCGGTCAATGGCTGCGTTAATCGGAATCTGCTACTAGAATGAGACGAAGGGGGCGGCATGACCGCGCTGAGCGCCACAACCACCGGCAGTGATACCTGGGCTGACGAGCTCGCGCCGAGAAACGTAAGTGCGCGTTTCGACCGCAGCAAAGGTATCGAGGCCGCCCGTGCGCTCGCGGTTCCCGACGATCTCGGCAATGCGTTTCTGATCGCACGCCAGTGGATCATGATTGGGGGCGCCGCCTGGCTCGCCGTGGCATCGGGCCACTGGGCGGTCTACGCGGCGGCGATGATTTTCATCGGAACACGAATGGTCGTGCTCGGCGTCCTCATTCATGAGGCCGCGCACAATCATGTGTTCTCGAAACCGTGGGTCAACGACCTGATGAGCGAGCTGTTCATCGGTTTTCCCGCCGGCATCAGCATCCATCTCTATCGCGCGACGCATTTTTGGCATCACCGCGCGTTGAACACGCTCGACGATCCCGATTATGCATTCCAGCGGGCGGACCCAGATCAACATTTTCCGATGAGCCCCGCGGGGTTTGCATGGCTCACTCTCAAGAGCGCGTTGTTTCTCAACTTTCCGGCGATGGGAAGGTTCGCGGCGCGCTGGTGGATGCCCGGTCCGAAGCTTTTCACGCCGCTTAAGAAGACTGCGTTCCCGCTGTGGGCGCGGATACTCTACGTCGTGTGGGCCACCGCCGTGATCGGGACGCTGATCGCCACTCACTTGCTGACGGAGGCGATCGTGCTCTTTGTTCTGCCGTCGCTGTTTTGGACCAACTGTGTCAGCCGCCTGCGCATGGCTGCCGAGCACGGCGCGTTGCCGCTGTCACGCGAACTCGATTCCACGCGCACCGTAGTGCCGACGTTACTGGACCGGCTGCTCGTTGCGCCCGTCGGAGTTTGCTACCATCTGGAGCACCATCTCTTCCCGTTCGTTCCGGGACGGAATTTGCACAGACTGCACGCAGCACTGATGCAAGATTCCGATTATGCGAGTGGCGCACATGTCACCTATTCCTACCGCCGGCTGATCAAGGAATTGGTCGTGGCATAGCCGCGCGCAAGGCATTTTTATCATGGATTACAGATGGTTACATTAGGATAGCCCGACGTCAGCCCGCGCAGTTCACGTTGTTGAAGTGCGCGCGACAGCCCTTAGGCTTTTGTGCCAATGTCCGGCGCTCTGTTGAAGTTCATGGGAGGTCATCGATGCGCTTTGTTAGCCTGATCCCGGCGGCGTTGGCGTTGTTCTTTGCGAATGCAGCCTATGCGCAAGCCTGGGACGAGTACGTCAACCGTCAGGAGTTTTTCACCGTCAACTTCCCCGGCGAACCGGCGATGCAGCAGGTTCCCTATACGACGGCAAAGGGAACGAAGCTGACCGCCCACGTGTTTACCGCAAAGGCCGACCCCAACTCGATCCTTGCGGGGACCTATTCCATGACGGTCGTCGATTACGCCTCGGCTCCGACGGAAATTGGGACCGCGATCGAAGAGGCTGCGAAAGCGGCGCGCGCCAAGGGCACGGCGAAGTACGACGAGCCCGGCAATGTCGACAGGATTCACACGCAACGGATGACGATTGAGACCGCCGACAAGCGGCGCATCCTCTCGGAGATCCTGGTGCACGGTACGCGGCTTTACATCGTCACGGCGGATACGTCGGTCGATGTTCCGCCGCCGGCGCAGTTCCAGGCGTCGGTGCAGATCCTTGATGAAAAGGGCGAGCGCGTGCGTTACCAGCAGGATGGCGTAACGCGGCAAAGATAAGCCTGCGCATTTTCCGGCGGCGAGTGCGGCTCATGCCGGACTCGCCGTTTCATTAGGTGCGAAAGGAACGGATCATGTGGTCGCGATTGGCAATCGCTTCAGCTCTTACCATTGCCGCAGCAAGCTCGCAGGCGCAAACGCAGTTTCAACCGTCAACGCCGCGTCCCGATTTTGCGACGGTGCAGATCAAGACCACCGATCTGGGCAATCGCACCTACATGCTCGAAGGCGAAGGCGGCAACATCGTGGTCGCAGTGGCCGACGACGGCGTCATAATGGTGGACGACCAATTCGAGCCTTTGCACGACAAGATCAAGGCCGCAGTCGCCAAACTGACGCCGCAACCCATCCGCTATCTCGTGCTGACGCACTTCCACCGCGATCATAGCGGCGGCGACGAACTGTTCGCCAAGGACGGTGCGATCATCGTAGCGCATGAGAATGCCAAGAAGCGGCTCGCCGAGGGCACGCGGAACGGTTTGACCGGCAACATGCTCGAGCCCGCGCCGGCGGCGGCGCTGCCGAAGCAGACGTTCAAGGAGACGATGAGCTTGAAGCTCAAGGGCCGCACGGCGGAGCTGACACATCTCGCGGACGTGCACACCGACGGCGACGCATATGTCTATTTCCCGGAGGCAAATGTGCTCGCCACCGGCGATATCGTCACAACGGGGCGATACCCGAACATCGACTACGTCTATGGCGGAAGCATTGACGGCATGATCAGAGGCGTCGACATCGTACTCGGCGTCGCCAAGGACGATACGAAGATCGTCCCGGGCCACGGCCCGCTCGGCACCAAAGCCCAAGTGCGTGAATACCGGCAGGTGCTGGTCGACGCGCGTGACCGCATAGCGAAATTGAAGGCGGCGGGGCGGAACGAGGAGCAGGCTGTCGCGGCAAAGCCAATGGCGGACTACGATGCCATGCTGCATCTCAACGCGCAGCAATCGGGCAACTTCGTGCGCGTGGTCTATCGTTCGCTTAAGTAGCCGCGGGAACGAAGCGGCCGCGCACCCGTTCCGTTTGCATCCTCAAAAAGGAGAGCAGCCATGGCAAATCCGTTCGTGCATTGCGAATTGATGACAACCAATACGGATAAGGCGAAGGACTTTTTCCAATCGCTGTTCGACTGGAAACTCGAAGACATGCCGATGCAGGATGGCAGCGAATACACCATGATCAGAGTCGGCGAAGGAACCGGCGGCGGCATCATGAAAAATCCGATGCCCGGCGGCGGATCCGCATGGGTTCCCTACGTGCTCGTCGATAATGTCGTCGCGGCCACCGCGAAGGCAAAGTCTCTGGGCGCGAAAGTGCACCGCGATGTGTCGGAAATCCCGGACCTGGGCTCATTTTCGATCATCGCCGATCCAACCGGCGGGATCATGGGTCTCTGGCAGGCAAAGCGGAAATAGGTTCGGCCAATCGGGCCGCAGAGATAGTCCGCCTTCGCACTTCGTGCTTCAGCGGACACATTTCGTCGCGCAGCGCCGAAATGTGGTGCCCCCGGAGGGACTTGAACCCCCACGCCCGTGAGAGCGGCAGATTTTGAGTCTGCTGCGTCTACCGTTCCGCCACGAGGGCACGCGAGAAAGAATGAACGGAGGCGCGGGATCATAGCCATCGCTTGACGAGGGTCAATAAAGCTGCGGCGAAGTGGTGGTGACGGGCCGGCAATACGCGTTAGACTGAACTGGCCCCCCTCGCGGTTCGCCATGGACATGAGCAATCTCATCTGGCTGGTGTTTCTGTTTCTGGCGATCCAGCCGGTCATCGCCGCGCAATGGCTGAGGGCGATGCGCTCGGCCAAGTTCGCGGCCATACAGAAGAAGCGCAGCTCGCGCATCATTGCCGTGATCCATCGCCAGGAAGCCATGCGTTTCTTGGGCTTCCCGCTGGCGCGTTACATCGACATGGACGATGCGGAGAAGGTCCTATACGCCATCCGCACGACGCCTACGGCCACGCCGATCGATCTTATCCTGCATACACCGGGCGGCCTCGTCATCGCCGCGGTGCAGATCGCGCGAGCGCTGAAGGCGCATCCGGCAAGAGTCACGGTGTTCGTGCCGCATTTCGCGATGTCGGGCGGCACGCTGCTTGCGCTCGCAGCCGATGAGATCGTGATGAGTCCGCATGCGGTCCTGGGTCCGATCGATCCGCAGATCAACGGCCTGCCGGCGGCATCGATCATCAAAGTGGCGGCGGAGAAACCGCTGTCCGATATCGACGACCAAACGTTGATTCTCGCCGATCTCGGACAAAAAGCGATCGATCAATTGAAGCGGCAAGCAACCGCTTTGATCCGTTCACCGATGACGCCGGAGGCCGCAGCAAAACTCGCCGAAGAGCTGACCAAGGGGCGCTGGACGCACGATTACCCCATCAGCGCCGATGAAGCGCGCTCGCTCGGACTCAACGTCAACACGAATATGCCCGACGAAATTCTTGAACTGCTGGCGCTCTTCCCGCAACCCGTGCGCACGACGCAGAGCGTCGAATTCGGTCCCGGACCGGTTCCGCAGTGAGCGAAGCGCAAGCTAGGGAGAGCACCGGCGCCGAGCTGGAGCGGCTGAAGCGTTTGCACCGCCTGCGTTCGTTGACGCTGCCCGCGGGAATCGACTTCACGTCGAATGATTATCTCGGCTTGTCGCGGCATCCTGCCCTGCGCGAAGCGATCACGAATGCGCTGGACGAAGATGGCATCGCCGGAGCGGGCGGCTCGCGCCTGCTCAGAGGCCATCATCGCGGGCACGCGGAGCTGGAACAGTTTGCCGCCGTTTTTTTTGGGACCGAGAAGACGCTTTATTTCGGCAGCGGCTTCATTGCGAATTTCGCGCTGTTCACCACGCTTGCGGGGCGCCACGACGCGGTCATATTTGACGAACGCATCCATGCTTCCGTCAAGGAAGGCGTGCACGCCTCAGCCGCGGCCCGCTATCGCGCGCGCCACAACGATATCGATTCCTTCGAGACGGAGATCAAGCGCGCCCTTAACAATGGCGCGAGCCGAATTTTCGTCGCTGTTGAATCCGTCTACAGCATGGACGGCGATCTCGCGCCGCTCGAAGCCCTAGCCGAACTCGCGAAGCGTTTCGACGCGGTGCTCGTCGTCGATGAGGCGCATGCGACGGGAGTCTTTGGCAGCCGCGGCAGGGGACTTGGCGAGGGCTTGCAAAACCCGGGGCTGATCGCGCTGCACACCTGCGGCAAGGCGCTCGGCGTGTCCGGCGCGCTCGTATGTGCATCCGCGGCGACAATCGACCTTTTGATCAACAAGGCCCGGCCGTTCATCTATTCGACGGCACCACCGCCGCTGCTCGCTCGCGCGGTGAAGCGGGCGCTCGAACTCGTCGACGAGGAGCCATGGCGCCGTGAGAGGGTGTTGAAGCTTTCGCCGCTGGCACATCGCGAACTGAACGGCGCCACGACATTCGCCGGCAGCCAGATCATTCCCGTCATTATCGGAGCGGACGAGGCGGCTCTTGCAGTCGCGGGGAATTTGCAAAAGGCGGGCTTCGATGTTCGCGCTATTCGGCCGCCGACGGTGCCTGAGGGCACCGCGCGGTTGCGGATCGCGATCAATGCGTTGCACACCGAGGACGAGATCCGCGCGCTTGCGACGGCACTGAACAACGCGCGCAGCCGATGAAGCCGCTCATCATCACGGGAACCGATACCGGAATCGGCAAGACCGTCGTGTCCGCCATGCTGACACTTGCTCTCGACGCCGTGTATTGGAAGCCGATACAAGCCGGCACGGACGGCGGTACAGACACTTTGCGGGTCAAGCAGCTGACGGGCTTGCCCACGCAGCACTTTCGCGCCGAGCGTCATATCTTACGCCAGCCGTTGTCGCCGCATCGCGCGGCGGAGCTGGATGATGTCGCGATCAGCTTTGACGACTTACGGTTGCCCGACGTGCCTCCCGGCCGGCATCTCATCATCGAGGGCGCCGGCGGCGTCCTCGTGCCGGTCAATCGGCGTCTGCTGCAGATCGAGATTTTTGCACGCTGGCAGGCACCGGTCGTTCTCTGCGCCCGCACCAGCCTCGGCACCATCAATCATTCGCTGCTCTCGCTCGAAGCGCTTAGGCAGCGTGGGATTGAAGTGCTGGGCGTCGTATTCGTCGGCGATGCGATGCCCGACAGCGAACGCACGATCGTGGAATTCGGAGCAACCCGGCGATTGGGCCGCCTCCCCTTTCTGGCTGAGCTGAACGCGAACGCGTTGAACGCCGCATTCGCCGCGCATTTCGACCGGCGCGATTTTGAGACCGCCGATGGCTGAGGAACGCTCGCCCGTCTGGCATCCGTTCACGCAGCATGGGCTCGGCATTGCCGAGATTCCGATTGCGCGTGCCGAAGGTGCCTATCTCTTCACCAAGGACGGGCGGGCCATCCTGGACGCGATTTCATCCTGGTGGGTAACACTGCACGGCCACGGCCATCCGCACATTGTGCAAGCAATCACCGCCCAAGCGCGCCGTCTGGAACAGGTGATTTTCGCAGGCTTTACGCATGAGCCGGCGGAGCAGCTGGCGGCGAAGCTGCTGGCACTCGCGCCCAAGAGCCTTGCGCGCGTCTTCTTCTCGGATTCCGGGTCCACCGCGGTCGAGGTCGCGATCAAAATGGCGGTCGGCTGTTGGCACAATCGCGGCCGTCCGCGTCATCGCGTCATTGCGGTCGAGCACGGCTATCACGGCGACATGTTCGGCGCGATGTCCGTGGGACAGCGCGGGCTGTTCAACGCGGCCTATGAAGAGATGCTGTTCGGTGTTTCCTATCTGCCCTTTCCCGAGGCGGGTTCGGAACAGCGCACGATCGACGCGCTGAAGGCGATGCTGCAAACACAGCCGGACAGCTTCGCCGCGCTTATCCTGGAGCCGCTCGTCCTTGGCGCCGGCGGCATGAAGATGTACCGGCCTGAAGTGCTGACGGAGATTGCGGCGTTGTGCCGGCGGCATAATGTGTTCCTGATCGCCGACGAAGTGATGACCGGCTTCGGCCGTACCGGCACGCTGTTCGCGTGCGAACAGGCGGGCGTCGCCCCCGACCTGATGTGCTTGTCGAAGGGACTGACGGGCGGTTTTCTGCCGATGGGCGCGACGCTCGCGAGCGACGAGATCTATCAGGCATTCTACGCGCGAGACCGCGCGCGGATGTTTTTCCACAGCACGTCGTTCACGGGAAACGCAATTGCCTGCGCGGCGGCGGTCGCCAATCTGGAAGTTTTCGAGCGCGAGCGGGTTGCCGCTCACATCGAGGCGATTGCAAAACATCACCGCACTGCGCTCGAATTGTTGAGAGGCAAGCCGCACATCGCCGGTATCCGGCAATGCGGCACGATCGCAGCCATCGAGCTGACGGCCGGCGATTCCGGCTATCTCGCCGCGCTTGGCCCCAAACTCAATCGCTTCTATCTTGAGCGAGACGTACTCTTGCGCAGTCTCGGAAACGTCGTCTACGTGCTTCCGCCCTATTGTACCTCGACCAATGAGCTCGATCGGATTTATGACGTCATCGGCGAATCCCTCACCCTTGTCGCTCCTTGAGGAGCGCAGCCGCGACTTGGTACCGCCGGTGCGGCAGCGCCTGCGCTGGTTCTGCGTCAATCCGGCCGAGCACGCGTTGTTCCTCAACACACTGTCGCTGATGGAACATATCGGCAGCCGAAAAATCATGACGAGCCAGTCGGGACTTGAACTCAGCCATGAGACGCTCAAGCATTTGGCGGAAGAATCTCGGCATGCCTATTTTTTCAAACGCGAGGCGGAGAAACTTGCGCGGCTCGCCTTCAACTATGGTCCGAACGATACGATCGCGGGAGCATTTGCCCGCGGTTATATGGGCCGGCTCGATGCGGACATTGCCATGGCGCTCGGTCCCCAAGTGACGTCCGAACTGCCGTATTTGTACATGTCGGCGATAGTGGAGCTCCGCGCCATCTGGCTGTACCGGATGTATCAAGCCGTCCTGGCGGAGCATCAAATTCACATCACGCTGAAAAGCGTGCTCGCCGAGGAGGAGCTGCACCTTGCGGGCATGGTTGCGCGTTTGCTTGAACTGGATGGCGACGCGACTGGACACATGGACCAGTTCTGCGTTCTGGAAGACAACCGGTTTCGTGCCCTGTGGGCCGCCATCGAAAACGCATGCGGGCAGTTAAGGGTGGCGGCAGAGTAAGCGGCCATGGATGTGCGCAGAATTCTGATCGTAGCCGGCATTGTGCTGCTGGCCGCGGGGCTGCTGTGGCCCGTTATCACGCGGCTCGGGCTGGGCCGCCTGCCGGGCGACCTCGTGGTCGAAAGGCCCAATTTCCGCTTCTATTTTCCGCTTGCAACCTCCCTGGTGATAAGCGCCGTCCTCACGCTTCTCTTTTGGCTGTTCCGGCGCTAAACCCTTATGCCACTAGCCTAACGAACGGCTCATGACCGAGCGCTTAATCCGCCGCGCCCTGATTTCCGTGTCCGACAAGAGCGGCCTTATCGAGCTTGCGCGCGCGCTGGCGAAGCTAAGCATCGAGATCATTTCAACGGGCGGCACCGCCAAAACCTTGCGCGATGCCGGCATCGCGGTGACCGATGTATCGTCGGTAACGGGCTTTCCCGAAGTGATGGATGGCCGCGTAAAGACGCTGCATCCCAAAATTCATGGCGGGCTCTTGGCGGTGCGCGACGAGCCGCATCATGCCGAGGCCATGCGAGTGCACGGGATCGAGGGCATCGACCTTCTTGTCTGCAATCTCTATCCCTTCGAGGAAACCGCCGCGAAAGGCGCGAGCTTCGGAGAGACGTTGGAGAATATCGACATCGGTGGCCCGGCGATGATCCGCGCCGCCGCCAAAAACCACGACTGGGTAACCGTGGTCGTCGATCCCGAAGATTACGCGCCGCTGCTGACGGAATTGGCGGCAACCGGCGGCACGCGAGCGGAGACGCGGAGAAGGCTCGCTCAGACGGCTTATGCCAGAACGGCGGCCTATGACGCGGCCGTGTCGCATTGGCTGGCCGGCGAGCTCGCGCGGTCCGGAGACACGGAGCCGCCGCGCCGCCGCGCTTTCGCCGGACGGCTGCGCGAAGCACTGCGTTATGGCGAGAACCCGCACCAGCAGGCCGCGTTCTATGCAACGGGTGAGAAGCGCTACGGCGTCGCCACTGCGACGCAGCTTCAGGGTAAGGAGCTGTCGTACAACAACATCGCCGACACCGACGCAGCCTACGAGCTGGTGGCGGAGTTCGGTTCGGCAAGCCGCGCGTGCGCCATCATCAAGCATGCCAATCCCTGCGGGGTCGCGCTGTCATCAACGCTCGCCGACGCCTACAAGAAGGCGCTCGCCTGCGATCCGCTGAGCGCCTTCGGCGGCGTGCTTGCGTTCAACGCGATGCTCGACGGCCCAACGGCGGAGGAGATTTCGAAGATTTTCACGGAAGTGATCATCGCACCTGATGCGAATGCCGACGCGCGGCGTATTCTGGCGGCGAAGAAGAACTTGCGACTGCTTATCGCTGGAGGTTTGCCCGACGCACGCGCTCCCGGTTTGACCTTTCGCTCGGTGGCGGGGGGCCTTTTGGTGCAATCGCGTGACGATGCCGTGACGACAGCGGGCGATCTGAAGGTCGTCACCAAGCGCAAACCGACGGAGCAGGAAGTTGCCGACATGCTGTTCGCGTTTACGATCGCCAAGCATGTGAAATCAACGCCATCGTCTACGCCAAGAATGGAGTGACCGCAGGCATTGGTGCCGGACAGATGAGCCGCGTCGACTCGGCCCGGCTGGCGGCGATGAAAGCGCGGGAAGCGGCAGCGACAGCGGGCTGGCCGGAGCCGCAAACGAAGGGCTCGGCGGCGGCATCGGAAGCATTCTTTCCTTTCGCCGACGGGCTGATTGCCGTCGCCGAAGCGGGCGCCACGGCCGTGATCCAGCCGGGCGGCTCTGTGAAGGACGACGAAGTGATCGCCGCAGCCGACAAGCTCGGACTGGCGATGGCGTTCACCGGAGTTCGCCACTTCCGGCACTGAGCGTGTTGCGATGGATTGAACTAAGTCTCCGGCGCACGCTCTTCGCGGACGAAGAGAAGTCCGACAAACCCAACTGCGAGAAAAAGAATAATCACCGCCATGCCCCATTGCTGGCTGCCGGATTTGCTGGTGACGACGGCGACGGCAATAGGCGCGGCGAAGGCGGTCGCTTCGCCTGAGAGCGCGTAGAGACCGAAGAATTGCGTCATGTGCGATTGCGGCGCGATACGCGCGAGCATCGCCCGGCTGTTGGCGTAGGTTGCGACGAGGCAGACGGCAACCAGCATGATGGCCCCGATGTAAAAAAGCTCAGGGGCAGTGCGAAACACCGGGAGATTGGCGGCAACGGTTCCGGGCATATAGGGAATGACAAAGAAGAGCCGATCCGGCGCGAATCCAAGCGACGCCACAGCCCCAACGATCATGCCGCCGATGGAGAGTTGGAGTGCCCGCTTGGTCCCGATGCGGTCGGAAAGCCAGCCGCCCAGGAAGCCGCCAATCATGGCAAAAACCGACAGGACGATGCCATATGCGGCGCTTTCGATTTCGCTCCAACCGAACACTCCCACGGCATAGATGCCGCCGAACGACAGCATGACGTTCTGGCCGTCATTATAGATCATTCGAGCGATGAGATACGCCGCGACGTTGCGATATCGGCGGAGGCTCTTCAGCGTGTGTGCCACCGAGGAGATACCCCGGCGTATCGCTACACCGATCGGCAAGCGGGTTGAGGGTCGATCCGGAGTCCACAAGAAGAACGGCAGGCTGAAAAGAGCAAACCATAGCGCGGTGATCGGTCCGGCGATGCGTTCGTGCTCGTGGCTGACCTTATTGAGGCCGAGGAGAGGTTCGGCCGGTACATAGAAGAACACCAGAATGAAAATCAGTAACAAGATTCCCGCGCCGTTGCCGAGTGCATAGCCCAATCCCGACCACGTTCCGATCCGCCTTGCGGGCACGAGCGAGGGCAACATGGCGCCGTGGAAGACGAGCGATCCGTCGTAGGCCAGATGGGCTGCGGCGATGACCGCACCGATGCCGAAGAGCCCCAGCCCCCCGCCCGCCGGTTCTCCGAACCAAAGCAACGCGGTCGCAACACAGAGCAGCACCGCGAAGAAAGCTACCCACGGTTTTCTCCGCCCGCCCGCGTCGGCAATTGCGCCGAGGAAGGGCGCGAGGAGCGCCACTCCGATGCCGGCATAACCCTGGATTGCCGCCCACAGGGCCTGGCCACGGACCGGATCACCGACAACATCACGCGTGAAATAGGTGGCGTAGACATAGACGGTGATGACGAGCACATAAGGGTTGCGCGCCCATTCGAAGAGGACCCAGGATATCCGGCCGATCCACGGCGCTTCATGTGCAGTCGAGGAAGGTTCGGCGTCAGTACTCGTCGCCGTCATGGACGCCCCAGAGGCGCGCGCGCTCAATCCAGCCTTGCGCGGCCTCGAATTTCACTTCACAGGCGAGCTTGGCACATTCCATCAGACGACCGATGGCGCCGGGCTTCGCCTCGGCGATCACGTCCGAATTTGGGTCAACGCGGCGGCGGACGGGAGCGTCCGCGGCCCCCACGACGATAGCGGTGCGGTCGCGGGACAACAGTGCCGTGTGAATCCAGCCAATTTCACCGTCCATGTCCTTGACCCGGCGCCAGACTTCGAAGCTGGCGAGCACTTCGAGCGGCAGGCCTTTGCGCTGATAGACCCATTTGATGCGATTGTTGTCGCTGGGCCCCTCGCGCATATAGGCCTTGTCGACCTTGATGCTGACGAAATAGGGCCGGGGCGGGGGAGTCTGGGGGGCGGCCGAGACAAGCCCGGCAGTCAATAACGACGGGAGAAGGAGGAGGGCTACCACGCCACGCATGGAACGCTCGACACGCGAATCATCGCTTGTGGTTGTACGCGGAAGATCGGCCGGATGAAAAGACAATCGCCTGCGGCTTGAAAAATTTGTGCGAGAGGGGAGTTAACGCCCAGAGCATTTCATGGCATGGTACGGGACATGGATACGCACGGCCAAAAACCCCTCTACCTCGGTTTCGTCATCTCCGTCCTGGGAATGTTGACGATCTTCGCAGCGATCGTGCTCGAAGCTGAAAAGCTCGGCTCGCTCTACTATCCGACGATCATTGCGGGCGTGGTGATCTGGGCCGTCGGCCAAGCCAGCATCCACGGGCCCCTGCGCCGCGCGGCCCAGCGTCAACATTAGCCGGCAGCTCTTCGCACGTTGACTTTATACCTCGGCCTTTGCGAAGGAGGCTGACGCACTTATTCGAGGTACGCCATGGCGCAGAAGCCGCTCGTTGTCGTCACGCGCAGGCTGCCCGAAGGCATTGAAACGCGCCTGCGCGAGCTCTTCGATGCGCAGCTCAATCTTGCCGACAAGCCCATGGACAGCGAGGCACTGAAGGCGGCCGCCGCAAGGGCCGACGTCCTCGTCCCGACCGTGACGGACCGCATCGGGAGCGAGGTCATCGCAGCCGGGGGGCCTGGGCTCAAGCTGATCGCCAATTTCGGCGTCGGCTTCAACCATATCGATGTGAAGAGCGCCACTGCGCGCGGCATCATGGTCACCAACACGCCGGGCGTGCTGACGGACGCCACGGCGGACATCACCATGGCGTTGATGCTGGCGGTCACCAGGCGTGCGATTGAAGGCACCAAAGTTCTAGAGTCCGGCGCGTTCACAGGCTGGTGCCCGACCTGGATGATGGGCGTGGGGCTGCGCGGCCGGGCGCTCGGAATTGTCGGCATGGGGCGCATTGGGGAAGCCGTTGCCCGGCGGTCGCGCGCGTTCGGCTTGAGGATCCACTACCACAACCGGAAGCCGGCGGCGCCCGATGTGGAGCGCGAACTCGAAGCGCGCTACTGGCCCGACCTCGACGAGATGCTTGCCGAAATGGACATCGTGTCGATCAACTGCCCTTACACGCCGGCCACCTATCATCTCATGTCGGCCGAGCGCCTGAAGCTAATGAAGCGCGGCGCTTATCTGATCAACTCGGCGCGCGGCGAAATCATTGACGAAGCGGCGCTGGCGGCGGCCCTGGAAGATGGCCACCTTGCCGGCGTTGGCCTAGACGTGTTCGAGCGGGAGCCCAAGGTCGAGCCCAAGCTGCTCGGGCACAAGAACGCGGTGCTGTTTCCCCATCTCGGTTCGAGCACCATCGAGGCCCGAACCGGAATGGGGGAAAAAGTCATCGCCAATATCAGCGCGTTCGTCGCTGGACGAACTCCGCCGGATCGAGTCTCCGCTTAAGCCCGGTTAGGCGTGCGCCGCCCGGCTGCGTCCCATGAGCGGGAACTGCGACGACGGCACCAAGGCATAGGCGCCATCACCCAGGCCTGCCTGCACCAGAAGCCCGACCGACCACAGCAGCGGCAGCTCGGCACCGGCCGCGGTGAAGAAGAAGCCCGTGCGAACCAGCCAATACTCAGCTGCTGCAAGCATCAGCGGTAGGCAATACAGAGCAACCTGACGAGTGAAGATGCCCGGTATCAGCAAGATCGCGCCGGCAAATTCCGCGCTCAGCACATACCATACGACCCAATCCGGATAGCCGTTGTTGTTGAGATTCATCCACCAGCCGTCGAGACCGTCCGCGCGGATGAAAAACTTCCAATAGAGATGCGCGATGGCGAGCGATCCGAGCGTCACCCTGAGCAGCAACGTGGCATACGGCGCCATACGAGAGTCGATCATGGTTTCCTCCCCAACCTTCTTATCAGGGGAGGATTGCAATCCGGCGGGTGCGCGTCAATCGGGACACTGATCTCTGGGTTTTGCGCGCGGCTACTGGATTTCAGGGCGCCTTTCGGAGCAACTCGTAGAGGAATTCGATCAACTCGTTGCGCTCCATCACTTCCCGCCGCCAATAGGCTTCGGTGGGGGAGGTGCGGAGCTCCTGGGGTTCAGGCCCATGGCGCCAGGATTGCGGATCGTAACCGAAGGCCTCGAAGTCCTTGGCATAGAAATTGGCGACGTGCGCGGCGGTGGCTCGATCATAGTAGAGCCGCCAATCCGGATAGAGGGCGCGATTGCGCTCCTTGAACTGCGGAATATCTTGCACGCCGAGCGATTGAAGGTGGGAGACAAACGCCCGCTCGAACTCGGCAAACTGTTCGAGCTGAAAGATTTTGGTGTAGGGCACCAATTGCGGGAAGAGCAACTCATATTGGGGGGTGAAGTGATGCTCAGCCACGGCCAACGATTGAAGTTCGGCTTCCACGAAGTTTCGAAAAGCTCCATGCACGTCCGAATTCGGTTCTGCGGCCGCCCAGCGCAACCCGACGGCACGAAAACCCGGCTCAAGCAGCCGGATCTTGCTTTCAAAGACCGATACAAGCCGGCTGAACGGGTTGCGCACGAGTCCAAAAATGAAATAGCCGGACTGCCCGCTGAGGATTCGCCGCAAATCAACAGCATTCAGGTCGAGCAGCGTCGGCAGGTCGACGTATTTGCGTTGATGAATCAGCATGCTGCGGCGCGTTTCCCGCAAATAAGGTTTCTGCTGAAGCTCGCAGGGGGCCTTTTCCAATTCGGTGATGAAATACTTCAAGGTCGTGCAGGCGGCCTTGGGGACTTCAACGTAGACATAGCGATGGGCGACAGTGACGAAGCTGCTCAAATCGAAGCGGTTCACCACGGGCTTAGGATCGATGTTTTGCGCGCGGGCAAACTCGCCAACGACGTCCAGGGCGGGACTTCGTTCACTTAGAGAACGCCGGCCGCGATGCTGCGCGGTTGATCGCCGCAGCAGAACCGTATTGGCTGCCTGGCCCCCGCGATTGAAACCGCTTGATTCGAGTGCCGCGATGATCTTTGCGGAGGCCTCCCCGGCAGCGTCGTGAAAGAGAATGGCGCCCTCGGATGACAGAAACGGCAGCCACGTATCGATGGTTTCACGCGTTAGCTCATAATCGCTTGCGCGCGTACAAAGCACACCGATGGGCTCGCTCCACGCGGCAATATCCGCAGGTGACGGCAAGAGCACGAGATCGGCGATGGGGGTGCAGCCGAGCGTTTCGGTCGCATGCCGAAGCGCTTGATAGTCCTTTATCGCATCATCCCCAGCCTCGCCGCTCCGACGGCGGGGTGCGACGCAATAGAAGCGCGTTCGGGTCGCCTCAGGCTGCGCAGCAACGCCAACGGCGAGCGCCATTGTCGGCCGATTGAAACATGCGCCCACTTTCATCACACAGCCGCCCCGAGCAAGGCTGGCGCCGCGAAACAGCAGCATGGCTTCTTCGTCGGCGAGCGCGCCGGGCACCATATCCAGAAGCTGATTGAGCCGGACCTGCGTCACGGCCAGCTCGGAGGCGAGAAGGGGCTCGTTGCAAATACAAAATGCATAAAGAGGGTCCATTCTGCTGTGGTTGACCAGGCGGCAGTGCCTCCCGGCCCAACGGCGCAGTCAAAATTGTTTCCCCCTTCGCAAATTCTTTCAAAGTTCAGTGCTGATAGGCAAGCGGCGAATCGTCCCCGGATAGGGCAGCGAATTGTTCTCACAAGTTTGTCATATCCATACATCAGTCACTGGGTACTCACCCAGGGCCGTGCGCAACCAGCGAAATGTAACGGCGTTTGTCAGTGCAACGCTTCGTGAAAGAAGCCGACGAGATGCGCCCAAGCATGCTCCGCCTGCGCCTCATGATAGACGCTGTGATCCTTCACGCACCAGCCATGGCGCGCGCCGGCATAGAGTTCGCCTTCGTAGCGGACGCCGGCCGCATCAAGGGCGGCTTTGAGTTTATCCACCGCTTCGGGCGGCATGGTCCGATCCTCGATGGCAAAGCCGAAATACATTTGCGCCTTGATCCGCGGCGCAAGGGTGTGTGGCGAGTCCGGCTCCGCCGATGCCAGTTGACTGCCGTGAAAAGAGGCGGCGGCGGCGACATTGTTGGGGGTTGCCGCGGCGGTGCGCATCGCCAGGCCGCCCCCCATGCAATAGCCGACGGCCCCGATTTTCCCTTTGACCTGCTTCTGGGCCAACAGGAAATCCACGAAAGCAGGTCCATCGCGCATTGCGCCCGCAGCAGTCACTGAAGGACGTACTTCGGCCATGCGCGCGGTGGTCTTTTCCTCGCCGAACTTGAAGGGATCGGGATAAACGGGCGTGCGTGAGACGCGATAAAACGGATTGGGAACGAGCACCACGAAACCCTCGGCTGCGAGACGTTTCGCCATGTCGCGAAAGACCGGACGCAGACCGCCGATGTCGGTGTACATGATAACTCCAGGCCACGCGCCGGTCTCTGACGGGTAGAACAATTCGCAGTCGGCAACGCCATCTGGCGTCTTCACGTCGATCTTCTTCTCAATCATGAGATCACTCCAACAATTTCAGGTTTGCCGCGTGACATGCTGCCCACAGCGCTCGCAATGCGCCCCCGACCACTTAATCGCTAATGCGCGGCAGCCCTAGGCTTTGCCGCGGGGCGCGACGTAGCGCGATTGAGCCACGCCGACACGTTCGGGACATAGGAAATATCGACGTCGCCATAGCGGGCCATTCCGACGACGCACGCCACGTTAAGATCGGCAACGCTGAAAGTCTTGCCCACCACCCACTCGCGATCCTTCAAGTGATCGTCGAGCACTTTCAGAACCGGCTTTGCACGATCTGCGGCGGCTTTCGCGGTGACGGGATCCGAGCCCAAGCCGAACTTCACCATCAGCGAGGGAAACAGCAACGGCTCGACTTCCGTCGCCGCCCACAATGTCCATTGCAGCACCCGCGCTTCGTCTTCGGCATTGGTCGGATACAGCTCTCCGGTGCCGTACTTCTTGGCAATATAGAGATTAATCGCCAGAGATTCGAAGAGCTTGAGATCTCCGTCGCAAAAGCCGGGGAACTTTCCGTTGGGATTGATCGCGAGGAAACTCGGATCCTTCTGCTTGTCCCAGGCGACATCGACAAGCTCGAAGGGTACGTTCAGCTCCTGCGCGCACCACATTACGCGCGCCGCGCGCGACATCGGGCTGCCATAGATCTTCATCGACATGGAGGCGCCTCCTAGCTAAGTCGCGTTGCCACGACGTTTTTTCGTCGTTAATGCCATCCCCCTCAGCCCCCTTTGTCAAGGCAATCAAGTCTTGCGGACGCCACATCGCCTCGCGAAATTTTGTTCCGGGCAACGCCGACCGCGGGTTTCGTGGTGACGCCGATTAGGAACCAGTGATTTTCGCCCGGGGCCGGCTTTGCGCATTTCAGTTTGTTGCAGTGACACAACCCAATGGCTTCCAGCATTCGACGAGGCCGAACAGTCGCGGCAACAAGCGTTGCGCCTGCGAACGCCGCATGCTAAGTCCCCCGCAACCGGAGAAACCCGGAGATTCGGTCAAATTTAGTCTTCAACATCAAAGACTTAGCCTGGTGCGCGCGGATCGGGCTTTGGTCCTCTAGAACAGGATTGAAATGGCGTCCGACGAAAGCCGAATTGGCGGGCTGGCCTTGCGTTATGCCACGGCCATTTTCGAGCTTGCGGCCGAAGAGCGAGCTCTGGATACGCTCGCCACCGACCTCGCGGCGCTGAAAGCGCTCCTCGCTGCGAGTCCGGAGTTGACGCGACTGGTGCGTTCGCCGCTGTTCTCGCGAGAGAACCAGGCCAAAGGCATGGAAGCCGTGCTGAAGCAGGCGGGTGTCGGTTCGCTTGCGCGCAGGCTCGTGCTGCTTCTGGCGCAAAAGCGGCGGCTCTTCGCGCTGTCCGAAATCATTCGCGCATTCGAGAAGTTGCTCGCCCGGCAGCGCGGTGAAATTTCCGCAGAGGTGATTTCGGCGCGCGAACTCAACGCCGGCGAAACCGCTGACCTTAAGCGCGTGTTGAAGGAAAGACTGGGCCGCGAGCCGCGCCTCGAAACGAGCGTCGACCCCTCGCTGCTTGGCGGCCTGAAGGTCAAGGTCGGCTCGCGCATGATCGATTCGTCCCTGCGTACCAAGCTCGACGGCTTGCGCGCGGCAATGAAGGGCTCTTCGTGAAGCGGCAGCGCCGTATCGGTCGCGAGGGCTAGGCTAAACTGGAGGACTACAAAGTATGGACATTCAGCCGTCCGAAATTTCGGCAATCCTAAAGCGCGAAATCCGCAACTTCGACGCCGAGGCCGAAGTCACTGAAGTGGGACAGGTGCTGTCGGTCGGTGACGGCATCGCCCGCGTGTATGGCCTCGATCAGGTCAAAGCCGGCGAGATGGTCGAGTTTCCAGGCGGCATCAAAGGGATGGCGCTCAACCTCGAAACCGACAATGTCGGCGTGGTGATCTTCGGCGAAGACCGCTCCATCAAAGAGGGCGATACGGTCAAACGAACCGGGGCAATCGTCGACTTTCCCGTTGGCAAGGCACTGCTCGGACGCGTCGTCGATCCGCTTGGACAGCCGCTTGACGGCAAGGGCGCCATTGCCGGCGCGGCCGAACGCCGGCGCGTCGACGTCAAGGCGCCCGGCATCATTCCACGTAAGTCGGTGAACGAACCGATGCAGACCGGGCTGAAGGCGATCGACAGCCTGATCCCGATTGGCCGCGGCCAGCGCGAACTCATCATCGGCGATCGTCAGACCGGCAAGACAGCGGTTGCCATCGATACGATCATCAACCAGCGCGAGATCAACAAGACCGGCGATGAGAAGGTGAAGCTGTATTGCATCTATGTCGCGGTCGGTCAGAAGCGGTCGACGGTCGCTCAGATCGTCAAGACGTTGGAAGACACGGGGGCGATGGAATACACGACCGTCGTCGCCGCGACCGCCTCCGATCCCGCGCCATTGCAATATTTGGCGCCGTTTTCGGGTTGCACGCTCGGCGAATGGTTCCGCGACAACGGCATGCATGCCTTGATCATCTACGATGATCTGTCGAAGCAAGCTGTCGCCTACCGGCAGATGTCATTGCTGCTCCGCCGGCCGCCGGGACGTGAAGCCTATCCCGGCGACGTGTTCTATCTGCATTCGCGCCTGCTGGAGCGTGCCGCAAAGCTCAACGACGCCAATGGCGGCGGCTCGCTGACGGCGCTTCCCGTAATCGAGACACAGGCGAACGACGTGTCGGCCTACATCCCGACCAACGTGATTTCGATCACCGACGGTCAGATCTTCCTCGAAACCGATTTGTTCTATCAGGGCATCCGGCCAGCGGTGAATGTCGGCATTTCTGTGTCGCGCGTGGGTTCGGCGGCGCAGATCAAGGCGATGAAGCAGGTGGCGGGTTCGATCAAGCTCGAGCTGGCGCAGTACCGCGAGATGGCGGCGTTCGCGCAGTTCGGTTCCGACCTCGACGCCGCGACACAGCGACTGCTCAATCGCGGCTCGCGGCTGACCGAACTTTTGAAGCAGCCGCAATACCAGCCGATGCCGATCGAAGAAGAAGTGGTCGCGATCTATGCTGGCGTGCGCGGCTATCTCGACAAGTTGCCGGTATCGGCCGTACAGCGCTTTGAAGCGGAATTCCTGCGGCTGATGCGCGGCAAACATAAGGACGTGCTCGGCGCCATCCGTACGGGTAAGCAGCTCACGCCAGACATCGAGGCGAAGCTCAAAGCGATCCTCGACGAGTTCTCCAAGAGCTTTGCCTGATGCCGAGTTTAAAGACCTTTCGCAACCGGATCGCGAGCGTCAAGGCGACGCGGAAAATCACGCGCGCCATGCAGATGGTGGCGGCATCCAAGCTCAAGCGTGCGCAGGACGCGGCTCAGGCTGCTCGTCCCTATGCAGAGAAAATGGCGGGCGTGATTTCGTCGCTTGCGGGCTCGATGGAAGGCAATCCCGGCGCGCCGAAGCTTCTCAGCGGCACCGGCTCCGATCAGGTGCAACTCGTCATCGTCGCCACGGCGGATCGCGGCCTGTGCGGAGGCTTCAACACGAATATCGTGCGTCGCGCCCGGCTGCTGATCGAAGGACTCTTGCGCGACGGCAAAGACGTGAAGATCCTTTGCGTCGGGAGGAAGGGCCGGGACCAACTGCGCAGGCTCTACAGCCAGCGCATCATCGACACGATCGAGATGGGCCATGTGAAGCGCATGGCCTTTAGCGATGCAGCGGAGATCGGCCGCCGCGTGCTGGAGCTGTACGCCGAAGGTGCATTCGACGTCGCCACGATCTGCTACGCAAAGTTCAAGTCGGTGATCTCGCAGGAGCCGGTGGCTCAGCGCTTGATCCCGGCTGCTGTAGAAGCGCCGGCGGGCGGGGCGAAACACGCCGCTGCGTTCTATGAATACGAACCCGGTGAAGCTGAAATCCTAGCCGAGCTGTTGCCGCGCAATGTTTCCGTGCAGATCTTCCGCGCGCTCTTGGAGAACGCGGCTTCCGAACAAGGCGCGCGCATGAGCGCGATGGATTCAGCAACTCGCAACGCCGGCGACGTGATCGACCGGCTGACCCTCCAATACAACCGCAGCCGCCAGGCAATGATCACGAAAGAACTCATCGAGATCATCTCGGGCGCGGAAGCGCTTTGAATCGAAAGGTGAAAACATGAATGCCCCCGTGAAAACCAGCAGCAACAAAATCGGCCGCGTCGCCCAAGTGATGGGCGCCGTCGTCGACGTGCAGTTCGACGGCCCGCTGCCGGAAATCCTCAACGCGCTGGAGACCGACAACAACGGCAGCCGGCTTATCTTGGAAGTCGCACAGCACTTGGGCGAGTCCACGGTGCGCACGGTGGCAATGGATTCGACCGAGGGCCTTGTGCGCGGCAACGAAGTTTCGGACACCGGGCAGGCGATTTCCGTCCCGATCGGCGACGGCACCTTGGGGCGCATCATGAACGTGATCGGCGAGCCGGTGGACGAGGCCGGACCGATCAAAGCAGCAGGCAGGCGCGCCATCCACCAGCAGGCCCCGTCTTTCGTCGATCAATCGACGGAAGCGCAAATCCTGGTGACTGGGATCAAGGTCATCGACCTGCTCGCGCCCTACGCCAAGGGCGGCAAGGTCGGGTTGTTCGGCGGCGCAGGCGTCGGCAAGACCGTGATCATTCAGGAGCTGATCAACAACATTGCGAAGAAGCACGGCGGATATTCGGTATTTGCCGGAGTGGGCGAGCGCACGCGCGAGGGCAACGACCTCTATCATGAGATGATCGAATCCGGCGTGAACAAGGATCCGAAGAAAGGCTCGACCGACGGCTCCAAATGTGCGCTCGTGTTCGGCCAGATGAACGAGCCGCCGGGCGCGCGCGCGCGCGTCGGTCTTTCCGGGTTGACGGTTGCAGAATATTTCCGCGATCAGGGCCAGGACGTGCTGTTCTTCGTCGACAACATTTTTCGCTTCACGCAAGCCGGCTCCGAAGTGTCGGCGCTTCTCGGCCGCATTCCCTCCGCCGTGGGCTATCAGCCGACGCTGGCCACCGACATGGGTGCGCTGCAAGAGAGGATCACCTCGACCAACAAGGGATCGATCACCAGCGTGCAGGCGATCTATGTGCCGGCCGACGATCTGACCGATCCCGCGCCGGCGACGTCGTTCGCGCATCTCGATGCAACGACGGTGCTCTCGCGGCAGATCGCGGAACTGGGCATTTATCCCGCGGTCGATCCTCTGGACTCGACATCACGCATGTTGGATCCGCGCATCGTGGGCGAAGAGCACTACAATGTTGCCCGCCAGGTGCAGCAGACGCTGCAGCGCTACAAATCGCTGCAGGACATCATTGCCATTCTCGGCATGGATGAACTCTCCGAAGAGGACAAGCTGATCGTGGCGCGCGCGCGCAAGATCCAGCGTTTCCTGTCCCAGCCCTTCCATGTCGCGGAAGTCTTCACCGGATTCCCGGGCCTCTTCGTCGATTTGGCCGACACGATCAAGGGTTTCGCGGCCGTCGCGCGAGGCGAGTACGACCACTTGCCGGAATCGGCGTTCTACATGGTGGGCACCATCGAGGACGCGGTGAAGAAGGCCCAAAAGATGGCGGCGGAAGCGGCTTAGCCTATGGCGGACAGAATCCACTTCGACTTGGTTTCGCCCGAGGAGATGTTGCTCTCGGAGGACGTCGACATGGTGACCCTACCGGGTGCCGAGGGCTATTTTGGTGTCCTTGCCGGCCACGCTCCGGTGATCTCGTCGCTACGGCCCGGAGTCATCGAAGTCAAAGGTGGAGAAACGCCCGACCGGCGCATCTTCGTGCGCGGCGGGTTCGCCGAGGTGGATGCGCAGAAAGTCGTCGTGCTCGCCGAGGAAGCCATCCCGCTGGAAGACTTCGACTTGGCGGCACTGGACGCGCGCATCAAGGACACCGAGGAAGACTTGGCTGCGGCGAAGTCGGACAGTGAACGCATGCGTGTGGCCGAGACCCTCGATTATTTGAAACAATTGCGGGCCGTCGTTTAGACCCCTGTTTGGTTCCGTTCTTCGGAGAAACCGCAAGTCGATCAATGCGTTTTCCCAATCCAGGCGGCCAAAACCGCGAGGTTTGGAGAACTGCCTGTTGTTGGAGTAAGATTTTGTGTTCCGTAGTAAGCATCGGCCAAGGGGTTTGGGGATGACCGATGGGGCAATTTATAGCGAAGGCTGGACTCTCGACGACGTCGAGTGGTCTCGCTTTGATGCCGCGAAAGTCGACGGCCCATTGCTCGCCGCGGTCAAGGCTGCGTCGCTCGTCGAATACAATGCGCCGGACTATGTCGATTATCTGAAGCGCGTCTACCGCGACGCCCCCGAAGCAACCATCCGCAGTATCGAACGTTGGGGCGAAGAGGAAATCCAGCATGGTTTGGCGTTGGCCCGTTGGGCGGAGCTCGCCGACCCGTCATTCGATTTCAATCGCGCTTTTACGCGTTTCCGCACGTTATATCGGCCGGCGCATTTCAACGGCGCCGAGAAGTCTGTGCGCGGCTCCAAGCGGGGAGAGATGATCGCACGCTGCGTCGTCGAGTCGGGCACCTCTTCGTTCTATAGCGCAATCCGCGATGCAACCCATGAGCCGGTGCTGAAAGAAGTTGCGGGCCGCATCGCCGCCGACGAGTTCCGTCACTATCGGCTGTTTTATCAGTTGCTTCAGGCCGAGACCGAACCAGAGCTTCCGACGTGGCGAAAATTGTGGGTGGCGGCAACGCGGGTAAAAGAGTCCGACGATGATGAGCTTGCCTGCGCCTATTACTGCGCGAATGTGGCGCCGGAGCGCGAACGCGATATGCCCTATCGGCGCAGTCTGTATGCGCGCGCCTATCACGCCAAGGCGATGACGCTTTACCGTCGTCATCACATCGACAAGCTGGTCAAGATGGTGGTCAAACCCGCGGGGCTGAATCCCTCCGGTCGCCTGAGCTATTGGGCGAGTGCCGCGTTGTGGCGCGTGTTGACGATGCGATCCGGCCCCCGCGGCGATTCCGACCTCAAGGCGGCCTGAACTCGGACTTGAAACCCCAAGGCTTGGCAGCAAAATCGCGCTCATGCGCGGCAGCGCCGCGCGGGGCGAGAAAAAGTTAGCGCGATGTTGGGATTCCAGTTAAATCACAAGGACCTAATCACGGCTGTGCCATGACTGATGCCTCGCTTTTTGACACCTCTTTGCAAGATGCACAGGAGCTATTTCGCGCCGGCCGACTGCCGGAAGCGGCGCGTCTCTATCACGAGTTCCTGCGCACCAATCCCCGGCACTTCGAGGCGCTGGACACGCTCGGGATGATCTACTTCCAAATGGGGCAATTCGAGCAGGCGCAGTACCTGCTCGGCGAAGCGCTGCGGATTGATCCCTTCAACATCAACGGACAATGCCTGCGCGGAGTGGCGTTGATGCATCAGAAGCGCTACGCGGCCGCCATCGAATGCTTCGATCAGGCGTTGTCGATCAAACCCGATTTCGTCGAGGCGCTCTCCAACCGCGCCACGGCGCTATTGGAGATGAACCGCATCGATGAGGCGCTGGCCGGTTTTGAGCAAGCGCTGACGGTGGATTCCAGCCATGCCATCAGCTGGAACAATCGCGGCAATGCGCTCCTGACGGCGGAGCAGGCGGAAGAGGCGATCAAAAGCTACGACATGGCGCTCGCGATTCGTCCGGACTTCGTTGAGGCGCGCGACAACCGCCAGCGTGCGCTGTTTCAGTTGCGTGGAACCAATTCGCCGTTCGCCGAGAGCGCCTGCGCCAGAGGCGTATTCTTGATGCGGGAGCGCCGCTTTGAAGAGGCGATTGCGTCCTTCGACGAATCGCTCGCGGTGCGGCCGGATTTTGTCGAAGCCCTGGTCAACCGGGCGACGGCGCTCGCGGAACTGAAGCGCTTCGACGAAGCGATCGCCGGTTTCGATCCGGTGCTGAGGCTCGATCCGGGGCATGCAATCAGCTGGAACAATCGTGGTAATGTCCTCGTGCAACTAGGGCGCTTGGAAGAAGCGGTGGACAGCTACACGCGCGCTCTAGCGCTTAAGCCCGATTTTACCCAAGCGAGCGAGAACCGCCTGAACGCGCTGTTTGAGCTCAGGCAGACATCGCGCTGTCCGCCCGCCTATATGCGGATGCTGTTCGACGATTTCTCCTCCCATTACGATGATACGATGCTCAACAAACTCGAGTATCGCGGGCATCTGCATTTGCGCACGCTGGCGGAGCGCGTGATCACTCCGCTCGAACCCGGCCGGCGCATTCTTGATCTCGGGATGGGAACGGGCCTCGTCGGCGAGGTGTTCAGGGATATCGCGCGGGGCGGCCGGCTCGACGGCGTCGACATTGCGCCGCGCATGATCGAGTCAGCGCGCAGGCGCGGCATTTACAACGACTTGATGCTCGGCGATCTCGAAACCATCCTGCATGAAACCGGCGCCGCCTATGACTTGATCCTCGCGGCCGACACCATGA
>Ga0134122_10000508_pt1 | contig 26400 bp, 31 predicted proteins | sample KB302_FD_96461 | JGI IMG/M metagenome (GOLD analysis project Ga0134122, IMG submission 96461) | Terrestrial soil microbial communities without Nitrogen fertilizer from Kellogg Biological Station, Michigan, USA - KB3-0-2 | ecosystem: Environmental > Terrestrial > Soil > Unclassified ...
ACGTCGTTGATGGCGTAGTCTGCCGCCACATTCCAGCCATGCGGCGTACGGCCATTTCGGCGCCATGGATGCCCGCATGCGCAGTGCATCACTTCGTGCACAAACACAGCGACCAATTGCTCGTTGCTCAGCGTCGCTGTGAAGGCTGGACTAAATGCGATCGTCTGTCCGTCCGTCCATGCCGTTGGACAGGTCGGATCTTCGCGCAGCGTGAGCCTTAGCGCGAGCACACCGAAGAAAGGATTATCGAGTAGCAACGTGCTACGCGCAATCTGTAGACGTTTGAGTGTTGGTGTAGTGGCCATGTTATACCGCTCCGTACAGTCCGCGCATCTGGTCGTAAATCTCCATTGCCTTGTTCGCTGTCGTCTGTCGTGCGCCTTTTGATTCGCGGAGCGTCTCTGGCGAGAACGATGCTAGCTCGCGTTCCACGCGAACGCGCATGCTCTCAAGATCAGGATCGTTCGTGACGTTGAGATTGCGCAGCGATGCACAGACGGCCCGCGCGTTGTTGATCAGGCTGTCCCTGAAGATTGCTTCAGGATCCGACAGACGCTCCGCGATATGCGCGACGCAATCGTGCAATCGGTTCCACGCGTCATTCATCGCTAAACGCGTCGCTGACTCCACGCGATCGGTAATCGACCGTTCAATGATACTGATCTGGTCGGTCGCAAGTTCAACGCGGATATCGCCGCTTGCGGGAACTGGCGAGTACTGGACGTCGATCCCGAAGCGTTTACGCACGTCTTGCGTGGACGGATAATCTTCAGCCTTGAACAGCCCGTTCAGCTTGATCTGTGCCGCATTCCGCAAGATGGGGTACATGTTCACGAACGTATCGAGCGCATCATCGAAGGCCGATCGTTGCTTGCGCATCCAATCGGTATACGTGTTGTAGTTGGCCGTTGGCAATAGTCTCCATCCTTCGTCCGACCATGCGAGCGTATGCCCGTAGTGCGCGACGCGAATGGACGATGCCAACGAGATCAGCTCTTTGTACGCTTTAGCGTCGCCCGGCAGTAGCATCTTGTTATAGCGGCCGGCGTCGCTGGACGCGTTGTGCTCAGCGTTCACTTTGGACGTCACAGCGCGATCGTACTTGCGCGCTGTCCATGTTGAGATACTGAGATTGACGAGCAAGGCGCGAGAGTGAATCGATGTATCTGCGGTCATTGGTCTAATCTCCTGAAAACGTGTTTATGAAATGAGCGTTGACAGTTCACCAACGGCCAAGCGCACATAGGCCGTTGTCTGCGTCACTTCCGGGTGGCGTCGCTGTGCATCGCGGATCGTGAGAATTCCGAATTCCCCGTACCCGGCCGATACCATGCGTTCCACGTACCGTGCGACGCGCGTGAAGTTCTGCGGAGTGGAACGATGCGCAAGCGCTGTTGCAACGGCGTACAAAGCTGACGTCTTGTCAGGTACGGGCGCGTGGTCGGGATCGATGAGGATCTGATCAACGGACGGCAGCGACGCGTACAGCGACAGGAAACCTAACAGGTTCGTGGCCGCGCCTTCACCAACGGCACCAGCGAACGCCGCATGTCGTACGCTCTCTGGTAAATCCAGCGACATGAGTTTGGCGACATGCGACCACGTACGCGGGCTCGGGGAGTTGGTCAGATCCGCTGTTGCCTCAAACTTGCTGAGCTGATCTGGCTCAAAGCGGAGGTAGGCGATCAATGCTGGCGGGATGTCATGATCGATCGCCCATGAGCACCAATCATCGATACTCGGCTCCAACTCCACGATCGTGCCGAAGCGGCTCTTGACTGGCTCCAAGATGCCAGAGACGCCGGCCCGATCGGATCGTCGGTTCGTTGCTGCCACGAAGACGATGTGCTGTGCGCCGTCTCCCAACGTCGCGTTGTGGCCGCGCGTGGAGTCAAGGAGAGGCATACAGCCCGACTGAACAGCCGGCGAAGCCTGTCCCAAATCATCAAGGAACCACACCGTACGACGTGTTGCCGCGCGTGCGCGTTCAAGATCGCCGAAAGGCAGGAACGTGGCGCGCCCGTCCACAATCCACGGCATGCCTTTGATGTCCGTTGGATCCGCGACGGCCGGGTGACTCACGATCACATCGGCGTCAGCCGCTTGCGCCGATTGGTTCACGATATCGGATTTACCGATACCGGGCGCGCCTTTGATCAGTGTGTGGATACGCGCGCCGATCGTCTGTGAGAGAAGCGTTGTCAGTTCAGTCGGTTTCATTGTTCACCTCTGAATCGCTGTCTGGGTTTCCGCCAATCTCGAAGTACGCCGATGTGCTGTAGGCGCGGATCGTTAATCCGTCGTCTTCTATGTACACGTTCTCTCCGTACGGCAATGTGTCGAGCCAGCGTTTCAGTTCGCTTGCGTTAATCATTCGGCACCTACTTTCATGCTGAGCCTGTTAACGATCCGTCGTACCTCTGCCTCTCCGATCCGCTTCTCGATACGTCTACGCGTCGCTTGCCACTTGCGTAACAACGTCGCTGCGCGTTTCACGCGTGTACCTGCTCTGCGTTCGTGCGCAATCGCCTTGAGCAGATCCGCTTCCAAGCGTTCGGCCTTGCGCTGAGCCTTGTCCGCTTCGCTGAGCATCGCGAGACGCTCTCCGTTGACGCGATAGAACGCGTCATGTCGTTCGTTCAGTGAATCGCGTTCGGCTTGCGTCATACGCCACCCCAGACAATGTTCGTTTTCATCTCAGCTCCCCTTTCGTGACGCGGTAATCGCGGCACAATCAAATGATAGGCACGTCTAGGTGTGCTGTCAAATAGAAAAGACACGTACGCGTGATTTTTTCTGAATGGCAAAAGATAGGCGAAAACTGACCGCCCTTACACGAACGCGCACCTAGACATACCTGACTGGCTGAAACGAAAACGCGTCGCTCCTACGCCAATCTGACGCGTTCTAAGGCCTATCGATATTTCTGTGAACCTTACGACCTTTTTACTTGTCTTTCCAAAATGAGACACTTTCAGGCTCTTTGGCGTATCGCAAAGCGCAACAGTATGCGAGCAATGCAGGCGTGAATCGTCTACACGTCAAATGGTAAACTTTGGTCGTTGGAAATGAACACTTTGAACAGTCAAAAGACCAAGACGTTCGAGCATGGCTCGCGACGCGCCTATCAGTACGGCCGTTGTCGCTGTCGCGACTGTCGTGCGGCCAACGCGTTGTACATGGCCGGCCTGAGAGGCAGAAAGGCGAGAGGCGCGCCGATCGTTGGTACGTACGTCAGCAGCGTAGAGACGCGTAGACAGCTTGGTTTGCTGCGCCGCGAGTACGACAGCCTAGCGTCGCTTGCTCAGCGCTTAGGTCTCAGTCAGCGCTTGCGCGTTGGACGTCGCGTACGCCTATTCACCGCACAACGCGTGCGGGAGCTATACGAACGGGACATCTTGAGTGGCTTGCCAAGCGCTGTCAGCTACGTGCCTCTCTGCCGTCCCGCGCGAACACTCCAGACGGTGAGCCTAGACGCGCGTAGACGTATCGCTGAGCGCACATCAAGTTAACGTAATCTCCATTTATCAGACACGAATGGAAAGCGTAGGCCTTACCGCTCAACGAGTTAGCGTCAGACTTTCGCCCCTACGCATAGGCGAAAGATGTAGGCGAAACCGCGCGCTCGACACTTTCGCTGGGAGCCTATTACGTGGGCGTAGACGTCACGGAAACACAGACCACCCTCCGCCGAGAGGCGTGGGCCGAAAGACGCCGACACCCCTACGCCTGTCTGTGCCTCCTTCAATTTTTAGCGGCAATTCGCGTAGGCCTAGACGGCTACACCTGTCCGTGCTGACTCCTAAAATTTTTGACCCCTCAAAATTTTGGCGCACGGCGCGTTTGGCTACACGGTGAAAACTGCCGGGGCGTACGTATTAACGATCAGGTCGGCACGGCTGTGAACGACGTCATTGCCGTAGTTTTCATTGTGGCAACGGTTCTCGCCGCCTTTTTTTTGGGGGGGGGCTGGACGACGCGCGGCAGCGACAACGAGACGTTGCGCCAATCGGGCCGGCGCTCATGGAAGGACGACTGATGCCACGCGACATTCACGTGTTGCCGATGGGCGATCTTCGCGATCACGCAGAGACGCGCGACTGCTGGTGCTGTCCGATGGTTGAGCGAGAAGAAGACGCCGAGGCCGTGGTAATTCACGCCAGCGCAGACGGGCGGGAACCGATTGAACGGCACGGTGTGAACTGATGCCACGCGGCGGCTTTCGACCGAACAGCGGTCCCGCGAAGGGCACGAAATACAAGCCGACGATCGAGAAGGAGCGCGCTCGCGAAGCGCTGCGGACGATCGTGCTGCGGGAAATGGATGCGCTGGTGCAAGCGCAGATCGCCAACGCGAAAGGCGTGTCCCACTTCTTTCTGCGTGATCCGAAGAGCGGCCAGTTCATGCGGATCGAGGATCCCCAGAAGATCGAGGCCGCGCTGAACAGCGGCGACGAGGGCAGCTACTACTGGATCTTCACGAAGGATCCCTCGATTCAGGCCTTCACCGATCTGATGAACCGGGCGCTCGATAAGCCGAAGGAACAAGATCAGGAGATCCACGTCAGCGGCGAGATCGATCTGATCGCGACGAAGCTCGTGGACGCGCGGAAGCGCAGAGCCAAGCGCATCATCGACGTCAAACCCGTCAGAGCAGCACTGCCGGCGGCTCAGGATCAGGATGTTCCAACCGAAGAATCCTGAAGCCGATCTCGCCGAGTTCATCGGCCACTACTACGACGATCCGCTCGGCTTCGTGCTGGATTGCTTCCCGTGGGGCGAGCCGGGACCGCTGAGGGACTTCAACGGTCCTGACGTCTGGCAGCACGAGTATCTGACGTGGCTTGGCGAAGAGGTGAAGGCGCGAGCCTTCGACGGCTTCACGGCCGTTGATCCGATCAGGGCAGCGGTCAGCTCTGGTCACGGCATCGGCAAGAGCACCATGCAGGCGTGGCTGGTCTGCTGGATCATGTCCACGCGCCCGTACTGCCGTGGCACCATCACTGCCAACACCAATACGCAGCTCGACACGAAGGCATGGGCGGCGGTCATCCGCTGGTCGAAGCTCTGTATTACGGCGCCGTGGTTCGAGATCAACACGCAGCGGATGTACCGCAAGGGACATCGCGAATCGTGGTTCTGCGCGCCTCAGAGCTGTAAGGAAGAAAACTCGGAGGCCTTCGCCGGCCAGCACGCGGCTGAATCGACGTCGTTCTACATCTTTGACGAAGCCTCAGCCATCCCGGAAGCCATCTATCAGGTGGCCGAAGGCGGCGTGACGGACGGGGAACCGATGTGGTTCCTCTTCGGCAACCCGACGCGCAATACCGGCAGCTTTCATCAGGCCGTCTTCGGATCGCAACAGCATCGATGGAAGGGCTACACCATCGACTCGCGCGATTCCAGATTCACCAACAAAAAGCAGATCCGGCAGTGGATTGAGGACTACGGCGAAGATTCAGACTTCGTGCGCGTCCGCGTCAAGGGGCTGGCGCCGTCTGCGGGAGACGCGCAGTTCATCGATTCCATGCGTGTGTATGCCGCACAGAAGCGCAACGTGGCGCCGCTCGATGACGAGCCGCTCGTAGCGGGCGTGGACGTGTCTGGCGGCGGCTCGGCGTGGACGGTCTGCTGGTTCAGGAAAGGGCAGGACGCGCGCAGTATCCCGCCGATTCGCCTGACCGGCCAGGAGACGCGCGATCGGAGCCGAGTGGTCGCGGTGCTCGCTGAAGCGCTGCGGACGCACCCGGTCGCCGCCATGTTCATTGACTCCGCATTCGGATCGCCGATTGCCGAACGACTCCATTCGCTCGGCTTCGACAAGGTGCACGAGATCAACTTCGGCGGCGACTCGCCGAACCGGCATCAGGCCAATCAACGCGCGTACCAGTGGAACCGGATGAAGGACTGGCTTCCCACAGGAGCTATCCCGGTCGATCAGCGACTAGAAGGCGATCTGACAGGGCCGGGGTTTCACCTGAACAAGCGCGATCAGCTCGTCTTAGAAGCCAAGGATTCGATGATCGATCGCGGCTTGGCGTCTCCTGACGATGGCGACGCGCTCTCGCTGACCTTCGCGCAGCCTGTGGCGCCGCCGAAGAAGCCGTCTGTCGCGATCGAGGCGATTGCGAGCTTGATTCAGAACTTTAGCTGGATGAGTGGCTAGATTTGAAAGGACGGATCGCGTGCGAGACGATAAATCAGTGAGAGGCACAGCCGCAAAGCGCGAAGCGCGCGAATTGCGTCGCGCAATGGGCGTCGAAGCCCTTCAGGTGATCAGCGATCACGAAGACGCGATTGCGAAGCTCGCCGCCGGCCTGCGATCGCTAAGCAACAGAACCGTTTCGCTCGAAGCGGCCATGAAATCGCGCGAGCTGGTATCTGACAATCACGCGCAGACGCTCGTTGACATTTCTCACCGCTGCCAGGAGCGATGGGATGTGTCGGCCGATACGCACAGGCGCGCATTCGTTGCCATCTCTGGCCTGCGCGATCGTGGATTCTTAGGCCGACTGAAGTGGTTACTGACGGGCCGATGACAAAGAAAGTCACCACGCGGCGGGGTGGAGCAGTGGTAGCTCGTCGGTCTCATACGCCGAAGGTCGCTGGTTCGACTCCAGCCACCGCCCCCATTCCACAGCCAACCGTCGCTGAACTGCTCGCGCAGTCGCGCCAGAAGCATCAGGAGTATCGCGACAACCTGCCGCGCATGGGACCGGGCAACCCGCGAGCCGTCAAGATCGAAGGCAACATCATCGCCGCTGCTGCCGCCATGTGGCGCGCCTGCCGGCTGCGCGTGGAAGCACATGCGCTCGATCCTGAGCAGAAAGATCCCGCGTGGCAGGACGAAGCCGTCACGCACGATCACGACGCGCTTCTCGGCTTCTACGGGCAGCAGATCAGTCGATGAACGACGCCGAATACGAAGATCCGCGCGACGACGAAGAGATCCACGCAGAAGCGATCGAGCGCTTCGGGCTGGGGATGTCCGCGATCGAATCGCAGCTCTCGCGCGAGATCGAGGATCTGAAGTTTCAAGTACCAGAGCTGCAATGGGACGAAGCCGCGAAGGCGGCGCGCATGGGCGGCAAGATTGGCAACCTGCCCATCCCGGCCCGTCCGATGCTCTCCATTCCGAAGCTCTCACAGCCGATCCGCCTGATTCTTAATCAGGAACGCGCGGCGCACATCGGCGTGAACATCGCGCCCGTCAGCGAGAAGGCCGATCAGGCGACGGCGGAAATGCTTCAGGAGCACTACCGTCAGATCGAAGTCGATTCCAGAGCGCACATCGCACGCTCGTGGGCGTTTCAGCGCGCAGTGCTCTGTGGACGCGGCGCCTACCGCGTGCTGACGGAATACGATCCGTACGCGCCGTCTGGATCGAAGGATCAGCGCATCGTCATCAAGCGGCTCTTGTTTCAGGAGTCGGCCGTGCTCGATCCGTTCAGCGAAGAGCCAGACGGCAGTGATGCGGAATGGGGATTCATCTACCAGTGGATGCCGTGGAGCCGCTATAAGCTCCAGACGCGCAATCGCAAGACGAGCGATGACCGCAATCTGAAGCTGTGGGACTTCGGCCCAGAGGAAATGAATCAGCTTGTCAGGGACAAGCCGCTCTGGGCGCAGCCGATCGCCAAAAGCAAAGACGACTATCTGGTGCTCTTGGTCGAGTACTTCTCGCGCGTCATCGATGACGAGGGCAAGTACACGATGATGTGGCGGAAGATGAACGCCGTGGAGTTTACGGACGTTCGTAAGTGGCCCGGTCGCTACGTGCCGATCGTGCCGGTCATCGGCGAGGAACTGATCCCGTTCGATGACGAGCGCCGGTATCAGGGCATCATCTATCCGAACCGGGACGCGCAGCGCTTCCATAACTTCTCTGCGTCAGCCGTCGCTGAAGTGATCGGACAAGAGCCAAAAGCCACATGGCAGATGGCGGAAGGTCAGGAAGAGGGTCACGAGCAGGAATACTTGCTCGCCAACATCCGTAACCTGCCCTATCTCCGCTATAAGCCGAAGATGGTCGATGGCGAGCTGGCGCCGCCGCCGGCACGCATCCAAGCCGACACGTCGAAGCTCTCGCTTGGCCTTCAGGCGCTCGCGATGGCGGATTCGTTCATCCACGCCGGCACGGGCGCGTATGCGCCGACGCTCGGGCAGGAGTCGAGTCAGGTCAAGAGCGGCCGTCAGGCGCTCGCGATGCAGCAGCAGCACGAGCAGGGCAATTCCAACTGGCTGGATAATCTGGCGCAGGTGGCCGTGCAGCACGAAGCCTGCATCGTGCTCGATCTGATCAACGCCATCTACGATCGGCCGGGACGCGTCGTCCGTACGCGATCGGGCGAGAACAACAAAACGAGCCGCGCGATGATCAACCAGCCCTACGTGATGCAGGGTGGACAAATGCAACGCGTGGATCCGGCGGCGCTGCCGCAGGGCGTGGCGCCCGAGAACGTCAAGCACTATCGGCTTGGCGACGACTACAAATTCGGCATCACGGTCACGGTCGGCAAGGCCTACAAGTCGTCGCTGGAAGAGGGCACGGCAGGCCTTGGTCAGCTCTTTGAGGCCGAACCGGAGCTGTTCAAGCTCCTTGGCGACATCTGGCTCGGCTTCCAGTCGTGGCCGGGACACAAAGAAGCGCAGAAACGGATGCAGAAGATGCTTCCGCCGCAGCTTCAGGAGCAGGGCGAAGACGCCGATCCGGCCATGCAGCTCCAACAGGCCAAAATGCAGATGCAGCAGATGCAGCAGCAACTGCAGGAGATGCAGAAGGCGCTCGAAACCGACAAGGTGAAGGCCGACGCGCAGATCGAAGTCGCCAAGATTGCCGCGTTCAAGGAAGCGCACCTGAAAGAGCTGGATAACGCCGGCAAGATCGCCGTGGCGCAGATCAACGCCGCTGCGAAGGGCGTGCAACTCGCGACGGAAGCCGAGAACGAAGCGCAGGCGCTCGGACGTCAGCACGCGTTCGATGAGCGACAGGCCGCGCTCGATCGCCAGCACGAACAGGCACAGATTCAGGCGCAGCAGGCGCACGACGCCTCGATGGGCGCCGCCGACGCGGCGACAGCCGGCGCGGAGTCGGAGCGCGATCGGGCGCACGAAGCGGCGATCGGCGCGCAGGGACACGCGGCGGCAATGGAACAGGGCGATCAGGCGAATCAGGCCGCGCAGGAACAGGCAGAGCAGCAGGCCGCGCTTCAGCCGCCGGCAGAGGGTGAATGAACGAGGTTCGCATTCACGGCCGGATCTGCGCCATGTGCGGCTTCTCGGCATCGTCGCAGGATCCTGAACGCGCCTTGCTCTACCTGTACGAGCATTTCATGCATTCCCACAACGTCTCTGAGGCAGATTTGCCAACCTCGGAGCCGGATTCGACAATGAGGGCCGATGCCGAAGTTCCTTGAAGAGAAATTGCGCGCGGAGGCCGCAGCACACGGGATGCGCGGCCGGGACGTCGCCCACTACGTCTACGGGACGATGAACAACATAGGCGCGATGCGCGGGAATAAGGAAACCGCCAAGGGTGCGCGCATGGACGCGAAGCACGCGGCGAAGAGTGGCGGAAGCCACCCGTTACGTAATCTCAGGCATTACGCGCATCCGAAGCGATCGAAATGAACACGCTGTCATCGACGCTAGCTGGAAAGATTTCGCCAGAGCCGAATACGGGCTGCTGGTTGTGGACCGCAGCTATGTTTCGCGACGGCTACGGCTTGGCGTGGAAAGACGGCAAAAACAGGCTGGCGCATCGAGTTGTCTACGAGGCCATCGTCGGTCCAATTCCGCAAGGGTTGACGCTAGACCATCTCTGCCGAAACCGTGGATGCGTGAATCCGGACCATCTTGAGCCGGTGACGTTTAGAGAGAACGTGCTGCGCGGGGAAAGTATTCCCGCGCGCCGCACTAGACAGACACATTGCGAGCGCGGCCACGAATTATCAGGATCGAATGTTCGCATCGAGGCGAGTGGTTCGCGTCGGTGCAGAGCGTGCGACAAAGAGAGGTGTCGGCGAAGATCCGCGAACGGATACAAGCCGCCATGTCGAAGGGTAGCGTAGAGCAGTAACGCATTTGCACGAACGCGCAAGAGTAGCTCTCTAAAGCCGTAGCCCACGGCTCGCGCGTGTCGGACAAAGGGCAGTTCAGCGAAGGGCCGCTGACTGATCGCGGTGAATCCGTGGCAGTCGCGGCCTTTTTCTTTTCTGCTCTCGATTTTTCCGAAAGGACGGAATGGCAACGGAAGGCATCGTTCAGGAACAAAACGACCAAGGCCAGTGGATCGACATCGCGCCGGATACGCCGATGTTCGAGCGCGCGAAGCCTGCCCCCACGTCGGACCAAGGCGACGACGCCGAAGAGGGCGTTGAAACCCCGCCGCCAGCCGCCGCGAAACCGGCTGAAGGCACAGCGGACAAACCCGCTGCGGACAGCAAAAAGGGCAAGCCGCGTCACGATCCCGAAGCACGCATCAGCCAAGCCGTTGCCCGTCAGCGCGAAGCGGAGCGCCGCGCCGAAGAGGCAGAGCGGCGTCTGCGCGAGCGCGAGTCGGCGCCGCCGAAGCCGGCCGCAGAGAAGCCGGCCGCGCAAGCCAAGCCTGAGCGATTCCCAGACTACGCGTCGTACGTCGGCGAGAACCCTGACGCGACGCTGGAAGACTGGATGGAAGCGCGCGATACGTGGCGCGACGAGCGCCGCGACGCGCAGATGCGAGCGCAGGCCGAGACGGAGCGAACCGAGACGACGTTCAAGTCTCGCGTCGAGACGTTTGGTGAGCGCTTCTCGCAGGCGGCGAAGACTGATCCCGACCTGATCGAGCGCGTGGACAAGCGTCTCCTTGGCGTGCGTCCGCTCAGCGCGTTGACCGCCGCAGACAAACAGATCATCAACAGCATTCAGGATCCGATCGAGCGCAACGAGGTGGTGTTCCGGTGTTTTCTGGCCGATCAGTGGATCGACTCAGAGCACGCCGTCGAACTGCTCGAAAAGCTCTCCGATCCTGCCGAATTTCAGCGACTCGCTGCGCTGCCACCGAACCGTGTCGTGTGGGAACTGGCGAGATCCGTCGACGGGAAGTCCGCTGCCAACCCTGCGGCATCAGCGAAGGCTTCCGAACCCATCACGAGCAAGGCTCCAGCTCCGATCGCGCCGCTTCGGAGCACGCCACATCAAGCCGAAGACGCCGAACCGGGCGACGACGCCAGCGATGACGACTGGTTGCGCTGGGAACGTGCCCGTATGGCGAAGGCGGCACGCAGGTAGACGTTCATGGCAAATACCATCGCGACGCCGACGTGGACAGCACGCAAGCTGCTGCTCGTCGCGTCAAACAAGGCCCGATTCGTCGGGACCATCACGCGCAAGCTCAGTGACGACTTCGTAGTCGAGGGTACCAAGGTCGGGGCCACGGTCAATCTTCGCCTGCCTCCGCGTTTCCAGACGCAGAAGGGCCAAGCGATTCAGGTTCAGCCGATCGTGGACACGCTGGTTCCCGTCACGATCACCGATCAGGCACAGATCGCGTGGAACTACTCGTCCTTCACCGCTACTCTCGAACTGCAGGACGTCGAGGAGCGGTGCGTGGAGCCGGCCGGAATCCAGCTCGCGAACACCTACGACGCGGACGCGCTCGCGCGTCTGTATCAGGACGTGTTCTCCGTGGAAGGCACGCCGGGAACGATTCCCAACACCAACGCCACATATCTCAACGCGGCGGCTCGTCTGACCAACTTCGCGGCGCCGACTGGTCCGCGCAAGGCGACGATTAACGCGCTGATGCGCGCCAGCATCGCGAACGCGAACTTGGCGCTCTTCAACCCGTCGAAGGACATCTCGCAGCTCTGGAAAGAAGGGATGTTCTCGGGCGCGGCGCTCTCGTGGGACGAGTGGTACGAAGACGTCAACGTCTTTCCGCATACCGTGGGTCCGCTCGGCGGCGCCCCGACCGTCAATGGCGCAGGCCAGACCGGATCGTCGCTGGTCACGCAGGCGTGGACCGCTGCGGCGGCGCTTCGACTCCGCAAGGGCGACGTCTTCACCGTCGCGAACGTGTTCGCGGTCAACCCGCAGAACTATCGCTCCACCACGCAGCTTCAGCAGTTCGTCGTGACGGCGGATACGTCGTCTGACGGCGCTGGCGCGGCCACGATCCCGATCTATCCGCCGATCATCACGTCGGGCGCGTTCCAGACCGTCGATTCGTCGCCGGCCAACGCGGCGGCACTGACGATCGTTGGCGCGGCCAACACCGTGACTCCGCAGGGACTCGGCTACCACCCGCAAGCGTTCGTCATGGCGAGCGCGAACCTGATCAAGCCGACTGTGGGCGAAGCGAAGAACGTCCGCATGAAGGACATCAACCTGTCGGTGCGGTACTGGATCGCGTCCGACATCATGACCGACCAACACCCGTCGCGTCTCGACGGCATTTACGGCTTCAAGACGGTACGGCCTGAGTTTGCCGTCCGCTTCGCGAGCTAAGGAGCGAACACAACAATGGCAAACCTCACTACAACCTCTGCGGCCGTTGGCGTCAACGATCAGACGGTGCTGCTTGCAGCGCTGACTGGCGTCGTGGCCGGCGGCTATCTCTTCATCGACGCCGAAGTCTGCCGGGTGCTTGCGCCCGTGCCGGCGGCGGCGACAAGCCCCGTCTCTGTCCTGCGTGGACAGGAGGCGACGTTCAATCAGGCGCACGTCTCTGGCGCGCAGGTGAAAGTCGCGACGGGTCCGACCAACCTGAACTTCCCCGGCGACTTCGGTACGCCTGCGCCGGGATCGCTCGGGGCGCCTATCCCGCCGGTTCCGGTCACGGAGCGGCGCTCGTACTCGGCGGCTGGCGCGATCACGCTGCCGTCGATCGGCAATCACATGATCGCCGAGCTGAACGGCACGTCAGTGCTGGCCATGACTGTCGCCAATCCGTCCATCATGCAGGACGGTTCGCGGCTCGTCATCTCGGGTAACGGCAAGGCGGCGCACACGGTCACGTACTCGGCCGGTCTGGGCAACGTCGGCGCGACTGCTGACGTGATCACGTTCAAGGCCGATCAGGGGCAGACGATCGAGCTGGTCGCCTCCGGCGGGTTCTGGCAGAACACGTCGCTCGTGGCTGGTGCGGCGACGGTCGCCGGCACCGGACTCGCGTAATCCACCCGACGAGACGGTCAGTCATTCCGGCTGGCCGTCTCTCGGTCTTTGTTTCGAGGTTCCATGTCACAAGAGGTTCCCGATCTCGCAGAACGGCTGCGCAAGCTGCAAGAGGAATTGGATTTCCTCAAGACGCAGAAAACGCAGGAAGAGTTTGACGAAGGCGCACGTCTTCACAACGAGAAGAATGCGCCGTGGATCAACGGTCAGTACTCGTCCATGAAGTTCCCGCCGTACGTGTTTCGCGCGTTCCCGCGAATGCTCTACAACGAGCAGTACGAAGACGCGTGTCTCCAGCTCGCTGCTGCCGCTCGCGTTCCCGGCCGAGGCGCCGAAGACTCGGAGCGTGAAGAGGCGCTCAGGGTTGCGGAGCGCGCGAAGCGTGACGCGACGTGTACCGTCGCCAACGAAGCGGAGCTGGAGCGCCGCATCGGCAGCGGTGACTGGTATCTCTCGCCGCTGGAAGCCTACGGCGGCAAACAGAAGCGCATCGAGGCGCTCGCCACGCAGGCCGCGCACCGTGCTCACGACGACCGCAACATGGGCGAGCTGGCGAAGCAGGAAATCGAAGCGTTCGATGACGCGGCGGAAAACTTCGTGGCTGAAATCCCTGTCGCCAAGCGTGGACCGGGACGGCCGCGCAAGGAGGCGTAAATGGCGTACGTCCGCACGGCCGGCTGGAACAAGGCCGCTGTCGTCACGCCGAGTGATACGGTGGATCTGCCGGCTCCGTCTCAGGCGCTATACGTCGGTAGCGCCGGCCTGAACATTACCGGCCTGCTAGAAGATGGCAGCTCGTTACTGCTGACGGCTATCCCGGTCGGCGCAATTATCCCGATCAAGTTCAAGCGGATCATGGCTACCGGCACAACCGCAACGGCAATCGTCAGCCTGTGGGACGTCTAGTTGACGGTCAAGGATCTGCTCACGGGCGCGCTTCAGGATCTGCTGTTGGTCCCGGGCGGCGGGGGTGTGCCCGATACGTCTGATCTGGAGCTGGCCCGTTCGCGCCTGAACGATTACATCGATCACCTGAAGAACGAAGGCCTGACGGTCTACACCAATAGCCGGCAGACGTGGACGCTGACGGGCGCGGCCAGTTACACCATTGGCACGGGCGCGACGATCAACGTGGAGCGTCCGGTCAGTCCGAACGCTATTCTCAACATCGGCTACATCGACACGGCGCCCACGCCTGATGCGGAGGTGTTGTGCGGACCGCCGCTAACGGAACAGGAATACGAGAACATCCCGTTCAAGGCTCTGACCGCCAGCTTCCCATCCGCCTTCTATTACAACCCGACCTACTCGGCTCAGGGCTACGGCCTGATCATGCCGTTCCCGATCCCGTCAGCGTCGGGGCTGCAAGGCGTGATCTATGTGCCGTCGCCGGTCAGTGAATTTACCGCGCTGACGCAGCAGGTTATCTTGCCGCCGGGATTCAGGCGTTTCTTCCGCAATCAGTGCGTGGTTGAGATTGCCGGCGCGTTTGAGAAAGCTGACAAAGCCGCCGTCGCTCGCGCGATGGAGAACGCGAAAGAATCCAAGGCCGCGATCAAGCGCACCAACGAAAGGCTGGTTGACGTCACGTTCGATCCCGCGCTCCTGTCGAGCGGCGGATCGAGCAATGTCTACACTGGCGAATAGGCAATGCCAGCGTACCCCGGTTTCGTAGGCGGCTCGTCACCCTCCCAGAGCGCTATCGCAACAAGCGAGCGGACGGTGAACTTCTTTGTCGAGAAGATCGGCACGGAAGGGCGTCAGCACAAGCTCGCGCTCTATCCCACGCCCGGTCAGCTCGCGTGGATGACGCCTGCAAGCACCAACGGCAACATCATCGATGTCGGCGGACGCGGCGGCGTGTCCACGGGCACCAGAGCCTTTGTCGTCATCGGCGCTGGCTTCTATGAAATTTTCCAGAACGCCACGATCTTTCGACGTGGCACGGTCGCGCAGGACAGCAACGTCGCGCAGTTCGCCTATCTCGGGCCGACATCGAATCAGCTTGGCGTCGCATCTGGCGGCAACGCCTATGTGTTCAATCTGACGACGAATTTCCTGACGAAAGTCCTGACTGGCGAGTGTAACCAGATCGGGATGCTGGATGAGTACCTGATCGCGCTGAACCAGACAACGGGCCGGTTGCGCTTGTCGAATCTGAACGACGGCAGCACATGGGATCCGACGCAGTTCGCGCTTCGGAGCGCACAGCCCGATCCGTGGGTGGCGATGGTCGTCAACGCGCCTGATATCTTCCTGATCGGTGCAAACTCTGGAGATGTCTGGTTCGATGCCGGTACGGCGCCGTTTCCGCTGGCCGCACGGCAGGGCCTCAACATCCCCTTCGGCATCATTGCTCCGTTTTCGCTGGTGAATATCGCCGGCCGGATGTTCTGGTTGAGCGGCAACAAGGAAGGCAATGGGCTGGTTGTCGCGACGGAAGGCTACGGCGTCAAGCCGGTCAGCACGACGGAGCTGGACAACGCGATTGCCGGCTACGCCCGAACAGCCACGATTACCGACGCGGAAGCGTTCGCCTTTCAGATGGTCGGCCACACGTTCTATGTCCTGCGGTTTCCAGCCGCCAATGCGACATGGCTGTACGACCTGACGACTGGCGTCTGGACGGAACTCGGTACATGGAATAGCTCGCGCGGCGATTACGATGTATGGCATCCACGATTCCATCTCGCCGCGTACGGGCTGCACATCACGGGCGAATCATCCACGGGAGCGCTCTCGCTGCTCGATGTCACCTACGGGACGGAGGCCGATGGCTCAGTCATTCGTCGCCTACGTCGCGGCCCGATCCTGATCAACGACATGAAGCGCCAGTCAATTAGTCGCTTTGAGCTGGTGCTGGAGCCGGGGATTGGCCTTCAGAGCGGACAAGGCAGCAATCCGCTGGCGATGGGCCGGTTCTCGATGGACGGCGGCAAGACATGGGGCAACGAGCGGCTGTGCGGGACAGGGTTCATCGGCCAGTACAACCGGAAGGTCTACTGGAACCGTCACGGCTCGCCCTACATGTACGTGCCAGAGGTGACGTTCACGGATCCGATTCCGTGGCGCATCATCGACGCTCTGTACAACAACGAGGCGGCATGAATGTCACTGCCTCTCGATCCGATTCCGCAGACCGACGACCTGATCGACGCCAACAAAAAGATGAACGAGCGTTGGTTCCGGTGGCTGTCGGCCTTCGTGAGTCGAGCGGTGCTCGGCGCACAAAAGATGGCGTCGGTCAGTCGATTGGCTCTGAGCGGATCGATTACGCCGACGACGATCTTCACGCCGACGCAGGCCGGGATCCTGTTCCGTGTGAGCTGGCATGCGGGTGTCACGACAGCGGCCGGCGTCAGCAGTTCCGTGTCCGTGACGATCGGCTGGACGAATACGGCCGGCGTGGCGTGCAGCAAGACGTTTACGGCGTTGACGGGCAATACGACGGCGACAGCGGACGGAGACGCGATCCCGATCGTGCCGAAGAGCGGTACGCAGGTGACGTACTCGACCACGTATGCGAGCAATCCCGCGAGCGTGATGCAGTACGAGCTGTACGTGGCCGTCGAGGACGTGACATGACGACGCGCGTACTTCCGCCGGAAGAGTATCCGCGTCTCGCTGGCACTGAAGCGGAGGGCTTGGCCGTGCCGGGATCCGCACAAGTGCTCGTAGTCGAAGACGGCGATCGGATCGCCGGCTGCTGGATCCTGATGCCGATTCTTCATGTCGAGTGTCTGTATGTCGCGCCGGAGTATCGGAAGCGCGCATCGGTCGCGCGCCGGCTCTGGATCGGGATGAAGCGTCTGGTAAGAGACGCGCACGGTAGTGCCGTGATGACCGCCGCCGCCTCTGACGAGGTGCGCGATCTACTGGCGCACGTCAACGCGACCAAGGTACCTGGCGATCACTACGTGATGAGTTTCGAGGGATAGAGAGATGCCAATCGCTGCCGCCGCAATCACCGGGGCTGCTGCCGTCTATGCGGCGCACAAGCAATCCAGCTCCAACGACAAGGCTACGAAGGCGCAAGTTGATGCCGCGAATCAGTCCGCTCAACTGCAGGGTCAGTCGAACGCGGAAGCGCTCGCCTACGAACGCGAGCAAGCCGCCGAAGACAAGCGCCGTTACGACGAAGCGCAGCAGCGCAATTACGAGCAGTACCTGCGCCGTTACAAAGCCGCACAGTCGCTTGGCAAGACGATCAACTTCGATCTGCCCGATGCGCCCGATTACTACATGCAGGGGCGCGGCGCCAACATCAGTGGGCCGGCCGGTGGGCCAACGATCTCGGCCGTGAGAGGAAGCGGTGCGCCGAATGCGCCGAATGCGCCGGGTGGCGGCGGCATTCCGAAGTCTACCGGCAATCTGGAGCAGGATTTGGCGCTCGCGAACCAGATCGCGTACGGCGGAAAGGGCCACGTCGATCCGAATTACTGGCGGCAGGCTGGCTACGACAAAGACCCGCAGTACTTCTTTCAGAAGATGCTCGGCATGGATGCCGGCGGCAAGGATAAGCCTCTCGCTGGGCCGTATGCCGGTCAGGCCGGCGCTGCGCCTGCTGGCCCGATGGCGTCGCGTGGCGTAACGGCCTATCTCGATCCGAGACTCGGCGGCGGCGGAGCGCCATCGTCGTATGCGCCGGCAGCGGCACCAGATTTTCGTTTGCGTTCGATCTACGCGAACCTGTAACGAGGAAAGGACATGGCCCCGACGTACGACTATCTCTACACGGATCCGCAAGGCGTTCAGGTCTTCCAAGGCAGCGACGGTGGACTCTATACGTGGAGCACCGATCCTAACCAGCCGAACGGCTTCGCGTATGTGCCGTATACCGAAGGCGCGAGCGGTGGGGATGTCGGCGGCACGATCGCCAATCCCACATCGACGGCGCCGCAGCCTGATCCGACGCAGCCGGGGCCGAGTGGCGGCGGGGGAGGTGGCGGCGGCACTCCGATGCCGGGGGGCGGCGGTCCACAACCGACGTTTACGCCGCCGGGGTACACGCCGCCGCCGCCGTTCGACTACGCCGACTTCGTGGCGCCGTCTCCCGAGGAGCTGCAAAACGATCCGCAGTACCAGTACACGCTGAAGACACAGCAGGACGCGCTTCAAAAGAGCGCGGCTGCGCGCGGCATCCTGAACACGGGCGGCACGATCAACGACTTGCTGATGAACGCGAAGGACATCGCGAGCACCGGCTATCACGATCTCTGGGGGCGCAAGGCCGACGAGTACGGACGAAACCGCCAGAACGCGGTGGACAAGTACAACATCAACTACGGGACGCAGTACGTCGATCCGTACCGCTTCAGTTACCAAGGCGCACAGGACGCCTACAACAGCCAGATCCACAACTACGATCTGAATCGTCAGTACGGCTGGTACGGCACACTGCTGGATTTCGAGAAGGACAAGGATGCGTTCGATCGCCGCTTTAGGCTGCTGAGCGTCTAATGCCGTTCCAATTCGATCCCTACGCGGATCGCTTCTCTGGCTCTATCGCGCAGCTTCTCGCGCGGCGTGGCGACATCGGCGCGCAGCGGGAGATGGCGATCGGCAACGCTCGCGCAGGCGGCGCGTTGGCGAGCGGCAACGCGTGGGCGAACGCGATTACCGGCGTCGGTCAGAGCCTTGCGGCGCTGCCGGGGCAGATGCAGCAGCAAAAGCGTCAGGCGCTCACTGATCAGCTCATGGCTGGACGCGTCGCCGACGAGCAGCGTATGCGCGCGGGCGAGTCGCAGGTTGACACGATGATGCAGCAGGGCCAGCCGCTGCCGAATGGCGCGCAGGGTCCGGTACAGGAGAGTTATCTGGACGCGGACGGGCTGTTTGATATCCCGAAGATGACGGCCGCGCTCGGCAAGTCTGGTTTCGGGAGCAAGGCGCCGGATCTCCTGAAAGGCGCCGAAGCGATCAATGAGTCGATCCTGCGCCATCAGGATCTCGAACAGAAGCAGGCGCAAGCGCAAGCGGTAGTCATTGGTGATATGGCCGCTGGCGTCGTGAAGCTGCGGGCGATCGGGATGCCCACCGACGCGGCGATGGATTTCGTTGCGCAGCCAGTGCTCGCGACCAAGCGGATCAAGCCAGAAGAGTACGCACAGGTAAAGGCCAAGATCCTCTCGCTTCCGCCAGATCAACAGGACGCCGCGCTCACGTCGTTCATGGATCAGGCCGCACAGATTTCCCCAACGGAAGCGAACGCGGAGGGCACCACCAGAACCGATCGCTACGGTCGTACGAAGACAACAGGCGGAAAGAAACCGCCGACGACGGCGAGTCTTGCTGCGGCTGCTGCGGCTGGCGATCCCGAAGCGGCCAAGGCTATTGCGCTCCTGCATCCCGATAAGCCGGATACGGAAGCGCAGGACAACCAGAAATGGGAAGCGATCGGCGTCAAGATGCGCCTGAAGCAACCCGTGACGCCGGAAGAGCGCGCGTTCTTCGACACGTTCGCGCAGCGGAAGACGCTCGGCGTGGACAAGTCGGCTGGCTATGCGGCCGATCGCGCCGCGAGGGCTGTTGAAGAGTCGAACAAGCGTCTCGATCGTACGCAGAACTTCGCCGAAGCACAGGCCGGCCGCAAGGAAATCAGCGACAAGGTGGAGGCGCCGTACCTGAAGGCCGTCCAGAAAGTCGAGACGCTGAAAGACATCGTGGACGCCGCACAGCACGGCAACATGAGCGCGGCAGCGGTCCAGAACCTCATGGGCGTGCTCGGCGTCGTCACCGTCGAAGGCGTGCAGCGCATCAATACAACGGAGCTGAAAGCCTTCGGCGCGCAGGGCAACCTCTTGGAGCGCATCCAAGGAAAGATCGGGCAGTTTGTCGCCGGGAAGCCGCTCGCAGCGTCTGTGCAGGCCGATCTGAAAGAGCTAGCCGACGTGCTCGGTAAAGGCTCGCGCAATCTGTACGAGACGCAGGCCAAGCAGATCAAGAAGCGCTATGGACCCGGCATGGCCGGCGAGCGTCTCCTGCCGCCGCCCGGGGCGCCGCCGGAAGGCACCGCGCGCACGATCAACGGTGTCCCGGCCGTCTGGGCTTATGACGAAGCCAACGACAAGTGGGGCTGGAAGAAGCAGTGAGCGATCAGTTCCTCTCCTACGATCCGAATGCTGGCGAGAAGCCTGAAGCGCAGACACCTGTCGATCAGGGTCATTGGGAAGATCGCGGCATCGGCGGCAAGGTGTGGCATCCACCGGCTGGCGCCGGCAGTGAGCGCACACGCGAAGACAACAGCCTGCTCGGGATGCCGCCGGAGCTGGCCGTGGTCAGCGGCGTTGGACTGGCTCGCGCGGTCGCTGGCGCTGGCGCAGGTGCTGCCGCGAAGACGGTTGCCGCTGGTCAGGCGCTCGCTGGTCAGGCGGCGCCGTATCTCAAGTACGAGATTTACCGTCACGGCCTGATGACGATGGGGATCCCGTGGTACGTCGCGGACGGGATCGCAGCGGTTGCTGCAGGGATGCCGAAGAGGGGCGCGGCAGCGGGAGAGGCAGCGGCCGGTGAAGCCGCAGCGGCCGAAGCGGCGCCTACGCGCGTCAAGGCCGGATCGCTGACGCCTGAGCAGATCACTGAGCGACTCAAAAACAAGGTCGGGAGCCAGATTCCGCCTGAACCGCCAGTTGAGCGTGCGCCTTTCAGGGTGAAGGAGCGCGTTCCTTCGGCACCAGTCGAAACGCCTTCCGCCGCGCCTGCGCCTGAAGCTGGTCACCCTGCCGCTGAAGCTCAGGCGGCACCGAGAGCGAAGAGTCCTCAGCAACTTCTGAACGAAGAGGCTCTGGCGAAGCGACGGGCAGCGTATCAGGCGCGGCAGGCAGCGCCCACGCCAGAATCTGCTCCAGAAGCTGCTCCTGCGGAAACGACTCAGAAGCCGAAACTGACGGGCGCTCAGGCGAAGCGGTACTTGGATCTTCGGGCGATGAATAAGACGGATGCTCAGGCGCGCGAGATTCTGGAAGCGGAGTCGAAGCTGGCGAGCGGTCTGCCGACTGACGCGGAAGTAAGAGCGGCCGTGAACGAGCGAAACGCGAGCGGGAACTGGCCGGGTAGCGGGAAACCGCCCGCCGCAGAGCCGCCAGCAGCCACGGAGCCATCACCAGAGATTGTAACACCGGGCGAACGCAGCGTCACGCAGCTCGCCGATGAGATGAATAAGATGCGCGCTATTAAACCGGCGAGCACGTCCGCTGAATATGGCAAGTGGGAGCGCGAATACAAGGCGCTCGCGAAGGAACACAAGCTCGCGCTCGCTCGCGCGAAGGGCAAATAGATGATGACTCGTCTCCGAACGGCCGGCCTTGCGCTGGCGATGATACTCACGACAACGACGCTCTCTCAGATGGCTACCGGCACGCTCGCGCCTGCGCCGTATCTCACCGTCTTCGATGATAACGGAGTCATCGTGCCGGGAGCGTGTATCTGGACGTACGTCGCTGGCACCACGACGCCAGTCGCGACATACACCGACGTTGGCCTGTCTGTCGCGAATGGTAACCCCATTATTGCCGATTCTACGGGGCGGTTCGTCGCCTATCTGGCGCTGGCTCAAAGCTACAAGTTCATCTTTGAGACAGCCTGCACGCCGCCAGCGCACGGCGCGACGATCAAGACATCCGACAACATCGCGGCCGTTCCCGCGTCCAGCAACAACGTGGACGTGGTTGGCACGGCCGGCGTCACGCTCTCGGCGGGGCAGTGCGCGTACATGTCGGATGGCAGCGACGGACACACACCGGGACAGTGGTTCAAGTGCGACTCGGGTAGCGCCTTTACCTCCACGACACCCGAAATTGGCATCCCAGTCACGGCGATTACAAGCGGAACTTCAGGACCGATTCGGATCATGGGTTCCGTGACGGGCCTGTCCTCGTTGAGCGTCGGTGTCGAGTATTTCGTGGGCGTGGCTGGCGCGTTGACAGCCGTGGTTCCGACGAATCCGAACGTCAAGCGTCATGTCGGCCATGCGGATTCCTCAACCTCGCTAGTCCTGACAGGCGATCCGCCGCCGCCGCATCGCGCACAAGCGGCCGTCAACAATTTCCGATTGTCGGCGATCTCTGGGCAGTGCTCGACGCTGGCCGACGTGACGGCTATCACATCGATCGCGCTCACGCCATGCAACGGCGCGCGGATCACGCTCGCGGACACGCTTGGTAATATGGAGACGTGCGTCTCGGACATCAAGACGGTGGCCGTGCCGAACGTCGCCGCGCAGATGTACGACGTGTTCGCCTACGACACGACGTTTGGCACCTGTGATGTGCAGATGGAAACGCTGGCGTGGACGAACGACACTACGCGAGCCACGGGCATCTCCAGGGGAACGATCGGGTTTATCTTCAAAACGGGCGATAGCTCGCGGCGCTATCTGGGCTCGTTCCGCACAGTGGCTGGCGCTGGTCAGACCGAAGACAGTGCCGCTAAACGACTTCTCTGGAACTATGACAACCGTCGTCCGCGCCCCCTGTTCAAAACCGACACGACGGACAGTTGGAACTACACCACGGCCGCGTGGCGGCAGGCGAATGGCGCCGCCGCGAATCAGGTCGAGGTCGTCGTGGGCTTATCAGAGGGCGTAATGTCGCTGCAATCAGCGGCGTCGGCCGTCAACAATACGGCCGAAGCGATTGTGTTCACCGCGATCGGCGAAGACTCCACGACCACGCCACACGCGCAAAACCTTGGCAAGGTGTTCCGCATCGGCGCAGCGGCCACGACGCACGGATCGGGGTTTTCACTATTGAACATCGTGCCTCCGATTGGGAGGCACTTCTACGCATGGCTGGAATTTGGGAACGGCGTGAATATAACGACATGGTTTGGCGATAACGGCGCGTCTGATCGTTGGACGACCGGACTGAGTGGATGGATCGAAGGATGACGAAGCGGTTCCTGCTCGTCGCGGCGTTCGCGCTCCTCGTCTGCCGTCCGGCGAGCGCGAGTAACTACGGGCCTCCGTTCCTGCAGGTTGCAGCGTGGACGAACATTGGCGCCACGACGCGCTATCCCGCGTCAGGCACGTACGACCTCTCCGACTACGCGTACATCGGCGGGATCATCGGCCTTGACCCTGCGGGACAGACGAGTCGTGGCGTGGTCACGTTCTTTTGGACGACGGACACGGCAGGCTCGCATATCGTGGGCGTGCAAGGGTTCCATCTCGCCTCGCAGATTGTCTCCACGAACCAGATCCGGTTGCCGAATCAGGGGCCGTACCTGTACGTCATCTATCAGCCGTTTCTTGGACCGAACCCGCTGGCGATCAATTTTTTCGGCACGAATGTCGGGAATGCGCTTCAGGAGATCCCGGGCGACACGATCCTGATCGATGAGCAGAATCGCACGCTCGCCCCGGGCGCCACGGCCACGATCTACCCAGCGGACTATTTCGCGGGTGAGATGCGGCTGTGGTTGGCGGCGGCATCGGGCCTCGTCGTCACGTTGTACGGGTTCGATCTGACGGATCAATGGTGGCCGCTCGATTCCACCGGTAACGGAAGTATCACGACGGTTGCGCCGATGGGGAGTTGGTTCGTCTTTCTCTATAACGCAACCGGCAGCGCAGTCACCTATTCGGTGGCGGCGACGCCGCTGCTTGCGAGCACGACTCGGTAGAGGTGACATTGATGCTCTCGATCATCGTGACGCTCCTGATTGTCGGTATCTGCCTCTACGTGGTTGATCAGATCCCGATGCCGGGATCGATTAAGGCCATCATCCATGCCATCGCCTTGCTTATGGTGTGTTTGTGGCTCCTGAGCGCGTTTGGCGTCGCGCATCTACCGCATTGCTAATCAAGGGACCGAACCTATGGGCCGCTCAGTCGCGCTGACGCTGACCGTCTTCGCCGCCGCCATTGAACCTATCGCCGCCAGCGAACCCGACATCATGCGGTACGCCATCACGCAGGGTGGGCTGCTGCTCGTGGTGCTTGTGCTGCTCGGCTATATCCGGTGGCTCCATCAGGATCGGCTCGCGGAGAAAGATCGTCAGATCGAAGAGAAAGACGAGAAGCTCCAAGCCATGATCACGCTGGCAACAGAGGTGAAGGTGGCGCTGGCGCGGAGCGTGGACGCGGCAGCAACGCTCGCGCGCACGGTGGAGAAGATCGAGGATCGCAAAACCCCTCGATGATGCTCCAAGAGGATCTGGATCGATTGATCTGTCCGAAGTGTAACCAGCATAACAGCCCCAATATCGAGCCGTTGATCAGGTCAGAACCGCACGGGATTGCACGCTGCGGCGTGTGCGGCTGCGTCGGCCTTGAGTCGGCCTTTAAGCCGTGGATCTGGACGCCGCCGTACCGTGTCAATCAGCCGCGCAAGTAGGCCCGTACGGCTCGGCTCTGTTCTTACGTCACATGCCGTAATGTGGACCGCATGAGGCTGTGTGAATCGTGCGGCACGCCTTGCGCGATGCGTATCTGCGGCGACTGTGAGCAGGCAGCAGTCAAGCTCGCCCGATCGCTCGGCCATTGCTATCACCATCCCGATGGGCCAGTCGGCGGCTGTCAGGATTGCAAGAGCGTCATATGGGACGTCATTCGCAAGACGTATCGCTTCACCAACCCAACATGGCTTTTCTCGAATGAAGATCACTCTTAAAGCCGCCAACGGCAAATACGTCTGCGCCGAGGAAGGCGGCGGCATCGACACGCGCAATCCAGCCACGCCGATCGCGCTCCGCGCTAATCGCGACGTTGCCGCGTCGTGGGAGACGTTCACCGCCGAATTTCTCGGTGGCCCGTGGGTCGCGCTGAAGACGTGCAACGGCTTCTACGTGACAGCCGAAGGCGGCGGCGGAAGCGTGCTCAGGACGGACGCAACAGGCATCGGTCCGTGGGAGCACCTCATGCTCTTCGGCGACACAGAGCGCGGGTTTGGCTTCAGGACGTGGGACAACGCGCACTACATCTGCGCGGAAGTCGGATCGCCCGATCCGGTCCTCAACGCCACGCGCACGCAGCAGCAATCGTGGGAGACGTTTCAGCCGCGCATCATCAGGCCATTGCCGAACCTCAAGGATTGGAAAGGCGCGATCGTCATCCCCGACGCGCTTCCCGGGATCCCATTCGGCGATGGCCGTCGTATCTGGACGGCGGCGTACGGCTGCTACGACCACGATTGGCGTGCCCTGATCAGGAACGCGTATGCCCAACGTGGGTACACGCATTTCGTCTACAACTGCGCCGGCCTGCCGTACGCGGGTGACTACCCGGAGCTGGCCGACGATCCGATGCGTGTCGAGCGCGATCTGCGCGAGCTGATCGATGCCGGTCTTGTCCCGGTCGTCTGCGCGACGGATGATCGCAACCGCAACATTATTCCAGTCGCGTCCTTTCTCGCCAACGGAGCGCTCATCGACGTCTGTTTCCCGATGTGGGAGATGAACGGCGTCCTCAACAACAACACGGACGTGATGAAGGGGCTGATTCAGGCGACGCGCGCCGCCGCGCCGCACGCCGACTGCTATCTCCACTTCACGCCCGGGCACGGCTCGATCGATCAGAACGAAGCCGCCGGCTGGCACTGGTGTCAAGAGCACGGCGTCACGGGCCTGCTCGCGCAGGGGAGCAACCGCTTCCCGCCGGGAGATCCCGTCGCTGAAGGGCAGGGCTTGGAGTCAACAGCCATCCGTCTCGCCGGCCGTACGGACCTTGGAGCGCCGCCGGATTGGGCTGGACTGCATCAGCTCACCGTGAAGTTTGAATACGGTGTGTTTGACGTTTACCACGGGAATGTGACCGAAGCTGCCCAACGCGACTACACGTCACTATTTCTTCCACATGCACCACACGTCAGCGGTTATGGCGACGGTGGCCGGTGATTCAGCCGCCCTACAGCGAATGCACGGGCGAGATCGTGGACCCGCCGCCAGATCCGCCAGCGCGCTCCGAGACGGTGGCTATTGGCTTCTGGCTCGCCCTGATTATCGGCCTGATGATCGTAGAGATCGTCGCGAACACCCACGGCAAGCGCACGCCGTCGCAATTTCTGAAGCGACACACCGGCAAGATCCTGAAGCTGATCGGCGTTGTTGGGTTCTTTGCGTTGGGCTGGCATCTCTTCTACGGAGGCCCGTTCTAGGATGATTCTGGGCCTCATCTTTCAGGCGATCACGGCCTTCACGCCTTTCGAGCACGCCGCGCCTATCCTGCTCTTCGGTCACTTCCTCTCCTGTCCTGAGCCTGACGTAGACGATGGCTACGGCGAGCTGGAGTACGAGCACCAGACCACCG
>Ga0134122_10000512_pt1 | contig 26336 bp, 21 predicted proteins | sample KB302_FD_96461 | JGI IMG/M metagenome (GOLD analysis project Ga0134122, IMG submission 96461) | Terrestrial soil microbial communities without Nitrogen fertilizer from Kellogg Biological Station, Michigan, USA - KB3-0-2 | ecosystem: Environmental > Terrestrial > Soil > Unclassified ...
ACCCGTAGTGGGTGCCTCTGTCACGCGTGGTGGGGGGGAATGCTGCTGAGAACTTCACCCCGAGGGGGGGAATGCTCGTGAGATTTTCAGCCCGCCGGGGTCCCTAGCTCGTGAGAACCGACAGTCTTGGCCAGGGAGTCTTGAAACAGGGCGGCAAAAGTGTTGGCGCGGGGCTTGCTGAATTCGAATCCGAGGCCTGACGCAGCCTCGTCCGCGATGGCGAGCAACTCCATCGCAGCATCCGCGGCAGCCCGCCCCAACTTCGCCAGACTCTTCTGTTGTGCTGCGACGACCGTGCTCCAGAGAGCTTGTGCTTCTGGAGGAAGAGTGGTTCGTCGCCGCCACCATCCGCCGATCGCGGTGACGCGTGCCCGATAGGCATCGGAACAGAAGGAGTCTCCATCGTAGCGGTTGTAACGTCTGTCCAGATAGCAACTGGATCTATGAAGTGGACCCCGTTTTTCGGACCACCCCCGCACTTGGATTCTGAGACAGCTCCGCAGTGATAGGAGCTGATCATGGGGAAGAAGAACGCGAAGCGGTACGACCCGGCGTTCAAGGCGCGCGTCGCCCTTGAGGCCGTGAAGGAGTTGGAGAGCCTGGCGCAGATCGGCCAGCGGTACGGGGTGCACCCGGTGCTGGTCGGGCAGTGGAAGAAGCAGTTGCTCGGGCGAGCGGCGGGGGCCTTCACACGAGAGGGTGCCGCCAGCGACCCGGAGCGCGTCCACGACGACCTGCTCAAGAAGATTGGCGAGCTGACCGTCGAGCGCGATTTTTTGGCGCGTGGGCTGCGGCGCTCCCGCTGAAGGAGAAGCGGATGCTCCTGCGGCCTGACTCCACCAAGCTGTCCGTTCGCCGGCAGTGCGGGCTGCTCAGCCTGGCCCGGTCGATGGCCTACTACCGTGCCGTCGAGGTGAGCGAGGAGGAGGTCGCGCTCATGAAGGAGATCGATCAGATCTTCACGCGGTGGCCGTTCTACGGCAGCCGCAAGGTCCTGCTGGAGCTGCGTAGCGGCGGGCGCGAGGTGAACCGGAAGCGGGTGCAGCGGCTGATGCAGGTAATGGGGCTGCAGGCGCTCGTCCCGGGTCCACACACGAGCAAGCCCCACCCCGAGCATCCGATCTACCCCTACCTCCTCGGAGGAGTGGAAGTAACTCGGCCGAACCAGGTCTGGGCCGCGGACATCACGTACCTGCCGCTCGAGCAGGGCTGGGGGTACCTGGTGGCGATCATCGACTGGTACTCGCGGGCCATCCTCTCGTGGCAGGCGTCCAACACGATGGCAGTGGACTTCTGCGTGGCAGCGCTGGAGGAGGCGCTCCGGCACTACGGGAGACCGGAGATCTTCAACACCGACCAGGGGGCGCAGTTCACCAGCCCGGACTTCACGGGAGTGCTCAAGCGGGAGGAGATCCGGATCAGCATGGACGGCAAGGGGCGGGCGACGGACAACATCTTCGTGGAGCGGGTGTGGAGGTCGCTCAAGTACGAGGACGTCTACCTCCGCGACTACGCGACGCTGGCCGAGGCCCAGGCGGGAATCAGTCGGTGGATCCGCTTCTACAACGTGAGGCGGCCGCACCAGGCGCTGGACAACCGGACGCCGATGGAGGTCTACCGGGGACTCCACGTGGTGAGGAAGGAGGCGGCATGAACGAAGAGCCGGGGGGCGCCTGCGCTCGGCTTCGCCTCGCTCCGGCGGGGCGACCGACCGGCACGACCGACCGGCAACGACACTCGCAATCTCACGCAAACGACACATCAAAACACATCAAACGCGCTGTCTCAGATGCAAAGACGCGGGGCCCGAAAATGGTCCGAAGGATGGGGTCCACCTCCCTACTCACGATGGTGGCGGCCACCGCAAAGACATCAGGTGGCCAGGGCGGGCAGCGGTTCCAATTGGGCACTCCGCCCTTGAGCGCTCCCGGGGGAGTGCCGTTTGGCAGGAGGTAGCGAAGCACATCCTCGACCGTCTGCATTTCAAGAAAATACAGAAGGCAGGAGGTCCGCTCCACTCCTGGCGCATCGGCCTAGATGACGACGAGGCCGACGGTGGAGGCGGGGAGGTTGTCGGCGCAGGGGACCGGGGCCGGAGCGAGCGAGCCGTCCTCGCGCACCTGGAAGGCGCTGATGGCGTGCGCCCCCGCCTCCAGGACGTAGAGAAACTTGTCGCCGTGGCTCACCGCCAGGTCGGTGGGCTTGGAGCCGTCGCCGATGGCCGCGCTCTGGCCGCCGGCGCTGAGGAGGGAGAGGTTGCCCTCGGTGTCGATGGCGAGGCCGGTGATGGTGCCGGAGGGCGTGTTGGCGGAGTACGCGTAGGCGTCGTCGCCGGTGACCGCCACCCAGCACGGCGCGGTCTGGCTGGTGCGGACGGACGCGCTCCGCAGCGACGGCGTCGCCGACGCGCCCACGCGGTACGAGGAGACCGTGCCCGCGCCCGCCGCCGCGCCGACCGCCTCGGAGACCACCAGCGTGCCGTCCGAGGTGAGCGCGAAGCCGAACGGCGTCTGGCCGCTGGAGGGCGTCGCCGCCGGGCCGCCGAGCGAGCCGTCCTCGTAGACCGCGTAGGTGGTGATCGAGCTGGTGGCCTTCTCCGTCACCACCACGTTGCGCAGGTCGGGCGCGATCGCCACCTGCGCCGGGCCGGACGCGCCGGTGCTCAGCGGCCGGGTGGCGCCGCCGATGCGCTGCAGGCGGCCGTACCCGTCGAGCCGGAAGCCGGCCACGTTGCCGGAGCCGCCCGCGTTGAGCACGTAGACCAGGCCGGCGCGCGCGGCGACGCTGATGGGCATCAGCCCGCCCGAGGGCGTCACCGAGGTGAGGCGCAGGCCGGTCCCGGAGACGGCGAACACGCTGACCTCGTTGCTGCCCGCGTTCACCGCCACCAGCCAGTGCCCGTTCGGGGTCAGCGCCAGCGCGCCCTGCGAGCCCAGCCCGCCGCCCGTCCCCGCGCCGCCGGTGAACGTCTTCCCGGCGAGGGTGAGCGACCCGTCCAGGCCGCGCTTGAAGGCGATCACCGCGTTCTGCGCCTCGTTGCTGAGCGTGAAGACCGCCGCCCGCTGCGACAGCGACAGCTCGGAGTCGACGCTGGCGGCGTCATCTGGACTGGAGGCCTGGTCCGCCGGAGCGGCGCACGCGGCGAGGAGGAGGGAGAGCGAGGCGACCAGCGGAGACACGATGGCCCTGCGCGAGAAGGCGCTCATGGGGTTGGTCCTTTCGGAGGCGTTTGGGGGCTGCGAGGAGGCTGACGGGAACTTCAATGGCAGGTACGCGGCCCGGCGCGGGACGGTTACCCGGGCGCTCCGAGACCCACTCGCCGGGCCGCGGCCGGCCTGTGATCTCGGGGGCTTGGGGTAGGCTCGCGGGCCGTGCTCGAGGCGTTCGACAGCGCGATCCGCCAGGTGGGGCCGGCGGCGTTCTTCGTGCTCGGGCTGGCGGCGTTCCTGGAGTACCTGCTCCCGCCGTTCCCGGGCGACTCGGTGGTGCTGCTGGGCGGCATCTACGCGGTGCGCGGGCAGCAGCCGTACTGGTTGGTGTTCGCGGCGGTGATCGCCGGGAGCCTGCTGGGCGCGGCGGCCAACTTCCGCATGGGACAGTGGGTGGGCGCGCGCGTAGAGCGGAACCCGGAGCGGAAGACCATCCTGGGCATCTCCATGCGGTCGCTGCACGACGCCGAGGCGCGGATGCGCAAGTACGGCGACTGGCTGATCGCCGCCAACCGGTTCATCCCGGGCATCCGCGGGCTGTTCTTCGTCGCGGCCGGGATGTCGGGGATGAAGCGCGCGCGGGTGCTGGCGCTGGGCGCGGTCTCCGCCACCGCGCACACGCTGCTGCTGCTGTACTCGGGGATCGCGCTGGGCGGGAACGCGGAACGTATCGCCGCCTTCATGGGCCAGTGGCAGCGCGCGACTGGATGGCTGGTGGCGGCGGTCGCGGTGGTGGCCGTCCCGGCGCTGCTGATCCGCTGGCTGTCGAAGCGGAAGAAGAACGGCGTGGCGACGCCTTGAGGCGGGCAGCGGGTCAGGTGGTCGCGGCGGTGGTGCTCGCGCTCGGGTTCGGCTCGTGCCGGTGCAACGACCTGCCGGTGCGCCGCGCGCGCGTCGGCTTCCAGCCCGACGTCTGGGAGATCGACTTCGGGCGGCACCTGGAGGGCACGCGCGCCGGCGCCACGCTGGAGCTCGAGAGCACCGGGCGGGCGGAGGTGGAGGTGCTGGCGTCGGCGGCCGATCCGTTCGCGGTGGACCCGCGGGTGGTGCTCCCGCCCAGCGGGCGCGGCAGCCTGAACGTCGTCTTCATCGCCGGATCGGAGGAGGTGGAGCGGGACCTGGTGCTGCGGTCGGAGGGCGAGTCCGACGGGGTCGTCGTGCGCCTGCGCGGCACCGGCGTGCGCCCGCTCCCCTGCGTCGCGACGGAGCTGTGCACCCTCTCCACCTTCGACGTTCCGTCGGGGACGTGCGTCGACTCGGTCGCGCCGGAGGGCACGCCCTGCGTCCACCCCAACCCGTGCCTCTTCAACGGGAAGTGCGACGCCGTGGGCCAGTGCATCGCCGAGCCGCGCCCCTGCGACGACAACAACGTCTGCACCAACGACTTCTGCTCGGCGCTGTTCGGGTGCGTGCACACGCCGGTGACCTGCCCGCCGCCGGGACAGGTCTGCATGGTGGCGACCTGCCACCCGACGAACGGGTGCGGCGCCGGCCCCGCGCCGTTCGGGACGTTCTGCGGACCGGTCGACTGCACGACCGAGAACATCTGCGACCAGGGGCAGTGCAAGCAGGCGCCGACGCCGGAGGGCTTCCCGTGCTCGCCGCCCACGCCGTGCCAGGGGCCGGGCGAGTGCCACAACCAGGCCTGCGTCCAGCCCGACGCCGGCGTGTTCCCGCCCACCTTCTCCCTGCCTCTGGATGGCGTGCCGGCCGCGACGCCGGACGAGCCGGGGCTGGTGTTGTTCCGGGGCAACCTCTACGCGGAGGTCTGCGGCCCCGTGTACGACGCGGGCTGCGCGCTGGTGTCGTGGACGTCCACCGCGTTCGAGCGCTTCGCCGCGCCGCACGGGGCCGCGCGCTCGGTGCTCACCGCGTCGGACGCCGGGGTGTGGATGCTGGGCGTGGACGCGGTGTCGCTGCATCGGCTGGATACGGGCGCGCCGTTCTTCGAGGTGCCGCTGGCGTCGCTCCCGCCGGCGCCGGCGACGCGGGCGTGGAGCGCGACGGACCGGTACGCGGCGGATCCGGCGGGCGAGCTCTGGCTCGCGGTGAGCAGCGTGAACGTTCCGCCGGACGCCGGTTCCGATGCCGGCGCCTCGGACGCGGGTGACCTCGATGGGGGTGCCGGCGACGCGGGCGATCCGGATGCCGGTGAACCTGACGCGGGCGGCGCGGATGCGGGCGGCGCGACGAGTTGGATCGAATCCTTCGCGCGCATCTCCGCCGACGGCGGCGTGGAGATATTCCCGCCGGCGCTCTCCAGCACGGAGCACCGCCTCGCCTTCGCCGCCTCCGGCGCGCTCTACGCCTTCGACACCGACGCGGGGCTCTCGGTGTTGAGCCGCGACGACGCCGGAGTGGTCGCGTTGACGCCGCTGGCTTCGGTGAGCGGGGCGCCGGCGGTGATCGCCGGGGCAGGGCGTGTGCTCGCGGGGAACACCTCTCTCTACGACCCGGTGTCGGCCGCCGTGGTGGGGGCCCTGGACTGGAACGTCGACGCGGGCGACCTGGGGATGCTGCACCGCAAGACGATGCTGGTGCGGAGCGCGGGGTTCGCCTTCTTCCGCGACCGCGCGGACGGCGGCTCCTACGCCATGTCCTTCGACCCCTTGGACGGCGGGCGCCGCTGGATCGCCGAGCTGGTCGCGCCCGGCACGCCCGGCTTCCTCCTCGACGCGGTGCCGGCGGTGGACGGCGGGCTGGGCACGCTGGTGCAGACGACGGAGCCGGACGGTGGCCTCCGCACCGAGCTGCAGGTCTACGTCGGCGGGGACCGGCTGCTCTCCTGTCCGCTGCTTCCCGGCACGCAGGTGGTGGCGTCCGTGTTCAGCGACAGCGCGCTGGACGCCCTCGTCTTCCGGGACGGCGGCTGGGCGCTGGACGTCTACGACCTCTCCGGCGCGCCGCTCGATCTCCAGGGCTGGCCCGCGCCCAACGGCACCGCCGGCACGCGCCGCGAGCAGTGAGTCAACGGCCCGTCTTCTTGGCGCGGGCGCGCTCCACGCCGATCACGTTCGGGATCGGCCACTGCTGGTGGTTCTCGTCGTTCGCCATGAAGCCGGTCTCGTAGCTGCCGCAGAGGTCCAGGTCGACTCCACCCGCGTGAATGGAGAGGCTGGCCTCGGGACCGCCCTCGGCGTGCATGGCGCTGACGACGCCCATGCCCAGGGCGAGGAGCTTGGCGTTGAACTCGTGCATGGTGAAGGGCGTGCGCGAGAAGACGAAGAGGATGTCGCCGCCGCTCGTCATGGCGATGGCGGCTTCGCTCCATTGCTTTCCGTTCTCGACCCAGACGTTGCTGCCGGGCGCCTTGATGAGGCGCAGGTTCTGGGCGACGACGCCGGACTCCGAGAGCTCCGGGACCTCGTCGCCGTCGAGATCGATGAGCCGCGCGGAAGGAGCCTGGTCCGCGCGGGAGACGAGGAGCGCCGATTTGTACGACTTCACCCACCGACTGCTGTTGGTGTGATCTCCGATGCGGAAGTAACCGCTGTGCGTCCGGTGATCGACGACGTCGAACATGCCCGCGTTGATGACGACCGACAGGTTCTTCCCCTTGGCCCACTCCGCGGCCGTCTTCGCCTCCGCCCGGTCGAGACTCGTGGCATGGGCCCGGATCGGGGCCACCGCCGGATCGACCCGGACGACGTGGAGCAGGCCGTCGCCGTAGTCCGGCTTTTCCGCGATGCGAATGGTGGCGTAGGAGACGCCGGCCTGGAGCTCCTTCCACTCGATCCGCGGTCGTTCCGCGGCGCCGGCACCGGCGCTGACGACCACCAGGAGCGCGATCACTCTCATCAGGGAGTCCTCCTCGGGGCGGCTTGGACACCTCGCCGGACGAGAAGGTTCCCTGGCCGGTTCAAATACCCCAGACGTTGTCGCTCACCCGCGCCTTCGCCCGCGACATCACCAGCTCCACGGCCTTGTAGCGGCGCGTCTGCTGCGTGAGCTGGGCGCGGAAGCCGGGGTCCTTCTCCATCAGCTCCCAGGCCCCGTCCACGGTCAGTCCCCGCGCGGCCAGCACGGGCGCGGCCTCCTCCATCAGCCGGTCCGGGTCGACCTCCACGGCCTCGCGCTCGGCGATCGACTCCAGCACCCGCACCTCCTTGAGCTGCTGGGCGACCTCGTCGCGCAGGCGCGGCTTGGACTGCCACGCCGCCAGCGCCTCCTGCCGCATCCCCTCCGGCACGCCGCGCGCGGACAGCAGCGTCCCCTCCGTCTCCCGCCACCGCGCCTCGATCTCCGCGTCGATGTCCGCGGCCGGGACCCGGTAGCTCACCCGCGCGGCGAGCTTGCCGATGATCTCCTTCACCGCCCGCCCCTCGGCCTCCTGCCGGAATTCCTGCTCGATCTGCCGGGCGATGCGCTGGCCCACCTCGTCCAGCGCTCCGCCGCCCAGCTTCCCCAGGAACGCCGGGTCCATCACCGCCGCCCGCTTGATCCGCCGCGCCGCCAGCACCTCCACGTCGAACTCCGCCTCCGCCAGCCGCTGGGGGATCTCCGCCCAGCTCGGCGGGAGCTGCAGCCGGATCCGCCGCTTCTCGCCCACCGCCATCCCCACCAGGCTCTCCGCGAACCCGGGCAGCTCCGGGTCCGGCGCGAGGGCCATCCGCTTCCCCGACGCCGCGGTGAACGGCAGCACCCGCCCGCCGGAGAACCCCACCACGTCGATGACCACCTCGTCGTCCGCCGCCACGGGCTGGCCCGGCGCAAGCTCCGCCACCTCGCCCAGCTCCGTGCGCAGCTTCTCGATGCGCGCGACGACGTCCTCCTTCATGACCGTCCGCGGTCCGGGGACGGTGACGCGGAGCCCGTCCAGCGACGGAGCTTCGAAGGCGTCGAAAGGGGGCACGCCCGGACGCTACCTCACCGGACCGGGAGATCGCCCAGCACCTGGTCGATCTTCTTCAGCACGTCGGCGGAGAGCTTGATCTCCGAGGCAGCCGCGTTCTCCGTCACCTGCTCCGGCCGGGTGGCGCCGATGATCGCCGACGACACGTTCGGCTCCCGCAGCACCCACGCCAGCGCCAGCTGCGACAGCGTGCAGCCCACCTCGGCGGCGATGGGCTTGAGGTTCTGCACCGCGGTCAGCACCGGGGCGCTCAGCCAGTCGCCCATGAACCCGCCCATGCTCTCGCTGGAGGCGCGCGAGTCGGCCGGGGGCTTCTGCCCGGGCTGGTACTTCCCGGTGAGGATGCCCTGCGCCAGCGGCGACCAGACGATCTGCCCGATGCCGGTCTTCGCGCAGTGGGGGATGACCTCCTTCTCCGGCACCCTCCAGAGCGCGGAGTACTGCGGCTGGCTGGAGACGAAGTGCTCCCCCTTGGTCTGCTGCGAGGCGCGGATCTGCTCCGCGTTCCACTCCGAGAAGCCGATGTACCGGGCCTTCCCGGAACGCACCACCTCCGTCAGCGCCTCCATCGTCTCCTCCAGCGGGGTGGAGGGGTCGTACCGGTGGCACTGGTACAGGTCCACGTAGTCCGTCTTCAACCGCTTCAGCGACGCGTCGATCTGCTTGCGGATCTGCGCCGCGGACAGCCCGCGGTCGGTGGAGCTCATGGGGAAGAACAGCTTGGTGGCCAGCACGTAGGAGTCGCGCTTCCGACCCGCCAGCACCTCCCCCAGGAAGGTCTCCGAGGCGCCGCGCCCGTACACGTTGGCGGTGTCGATGAAGTTGATCCCCACCTCGAAGGCGCGGGCCACGCACGCCTCCGCCTTGGAGCGCTCCACGCCGCCCGAGTAGGTCAGCCACGAGCCCAGGGAGATGTCCGAGACGCGCAGATCGCTCTTGCCGAGTTGACGGAATTGCATGGGGCCGACACTAACGCCCCCGTCCCCTGCCTGCTTGGGGATAACGTCCAGGCCATGTCCGCCGAACAGAAGCCGCTCCAGCCCACCGCCGCGCGCTGGGTGACCTGCAGCACCGACGACCTCAAGGCCGCCACCGGCCGCGCCCTGGAGGAGTGCCGCGCCGGCATCCGCGACCTCAAGCAGCTCACCCGGCCCTTCGCCTCGGAGAAGGCGCTGGCCCGCTACGACGAAGCGGTGGCGATCCTCTCCGACGCCGGGGCGCGCGCGGGCGTGGTGCGCAACGCCCACCCGGACTCCGCCATGCGCGACCTGGCGGAGGCCTGCGAGCAGGAGCTGGAGAAGCTCTCCACCGAGATCTCCCTCGACCGCGGCGTCTACGACGTGCTGGAGCAGCTGGACGTGTCCAAGCAGGACGCGGCCACCCGCCACTTCCACCACCGCACCCTGCGCGACTTCCGGCGCGCCGGCGTCGCCAAGGACCAGCCCACCCGCGACCGCATCCGCGCGCTCAACGAGGAGCTGGTGAAGATCGGCCAGGAGTTCGGCCGCAACATCCTGGAGGACGTGCGGCACGTGGAGCTGGACCCGGCGGACCTCGCCGGCCTCCCCGAGGACTACGTGCGCGCGCACCCCGCGGGCGAGAACGGGAAGGTGCGCGTCACCACCGACAACCCGGACTACCTCCCGTTCATGACGTACGCGAAGAGCGGCCAGGCGCGCGAGGCGCTGTGGCGCATCTACCGGCTGCGCGGCCACCCCAAGAACCAGGAGGTGCTGCAGCGGCTGATCGCCAAGCGCGCCGAGCTGGCCGAGGTGCTGGGCTACCCGACCTGGGCCGCCTACGTCACCGAGGACAAGATGATCAAGTCGCAGCAGGCGGCGACCGAGTTCATCGAGAAGATCGTCCGCATCGCCGAGCCGCGGATGCGCGGCGACTACCAGGCGCTGCTGGAGCGGAAGCGGCAGGAGGCTCCGTCCGCCGCCGCGGTGAACCCCTGGGACCAGGCGTACCTGGAGGACCGGCTCAAGGCGGAGAAGTACCAGTTCGACTCGCAGTCGGTCCGGCCCTACTTCGAGTACTCGCGGGTGAAGCAGGGCGTGCTGGACCTCACCGCGAAGATGTTCGGGGTGACGTACCAGAAGGTGCTCGACGCGCCGCTCTGGCACCCGGACGTGGAGGCGTACGACGTCTTCGAGGGCGGCGCGCGCCTGGGGCGCTTCTACCTGGACATGCACCCGCGCGACGGCAAGTACAAGCACGCCGCCCAGTTCGTGCTCGCCACCGGGAAGTCGGGCGAGCAGCTCCCCGAGGGCGTGTTGATGTGCAACTTCCCGCGGCCCGGCGCGCAGCCGGCGCTGATGCAGCACTCGGACGTGGAGACGTTCTTCCACGAGTTCGGCCACCTGCTGCACCACATCTTCGGCGGCCACACGCGCTGGGCCGGGCTGTCCGGCGTCCGCACCGAGTGGGATTTCGTAGAGGCGCCGTCGCAGATGCTGGAGGAGTGGGCGTGGGACGCGGGCGCGCTGCACACCTTCGCGCGGCACCACCAGACCGGCGAGCTCATCCCGGCGGAGGTGGTGAAGCGGATGAAGGCCGCCGACGAGTTCGGCAAGGGCCTGTGGGTGCGGCAGCAGATGTTCTACGCGGCGCTCAGCCTGGCGCTCTACAGCCGCAGCCCGGCCGGGCTGGACGCTACCGCGGTGATGAAGGAGCTGCAGGAGCGGTACACGCCGTTCCGCTACGTGGACGGCACGTACTTCCACCTGTCCTTCGGCCACCTCGACGGGTATTCGGCCATCTACTACACGTACATGTGGTCGATGGTGATCGCCAAGGACCTCTTCACCGCGTTCAAGCGGGAGGGCCTGCTCAGCACCGGGGTGGCGGGGCGGTACCGGCGGGCGATCCTCGAGCCGGGCGGGTCCAAGGAAGCGGCGGAGCTGGTGAAGGACTTCCTGGGGCGCGAGTACGGGTTCGCGGCGTACGAGGAGTGGCTGAACGCCGCCTGAGAGGTGGCAGAATCGGCGGAGCATGACGGTCGCCATGCGCGACACCCTCAAGGCGATGCGGGAGAAGCTGGGCGAGGCGCACGCGCTGGCCGCGCCCTGGCGTCGGGCTGGCCTGTGCTCGCCCAAGGAGTGGGTCTACGCGTGGGTCGGCGCCTCGGACCCGGAGGGCGTGCGCATCGCCGCCGAGGAGTTCGAGGCCAGCTTCGGGCGCCCGTTCCCGGAGGACCTGGACCTGCTGTGGACGGAGCTGAACGGAATCGCCATCCACGCGCGCTCCGGCATCCCGGACGCGCCGGCGTGCCTCCAGGTGGAGCCGCGCGCCCTGCCGGACCCCATCCTCTGGCCGGCGCGCGGGCGCGGGGACCCGCTGCAGATCGCCGACGGGGACCTGCACCCCACCGGCAACCTGTACGTCGTGGGCGAGCTGCGCGGCCGCGGGATGATCGCCCTCGCCGTGCCGGACGACGAGGACGACCGCTCCTGCGAGGTGGTCTGGGTGGAGCCCACGCTCACCGAACGCCCGGTGCGGATCGCCGCGTCATTGCGCGAGCTGTTGGACCGGTGGCTCCGGGCGGACTTCCTGCTCCAGGACGTTCTGGTGAAGGCGGGCGTGAAGCTCCAGAAGTGAAGCGCTGCTGGCGTCACGTCTTGGCGGCGATCACCATGCAGATGACGAGGGCGAACATCACCGCGCCCTCGATGAACGCGGCGGCCAGCATCATCGACGTTCGGATGGAGCCGTCCGCCGACGGTTGGCGCGCCATGCCCTCCATCGCCGCCGCCGACAGCTTGCCGATGCCCACGCTCGCCCCGAACACCGCGATGCCCGCGCCGATCGCCGCCGCCAGGACAGAGAGGCTGCCCGTCATGTGTCGTCTCCTGCGGAGCTCGCCGCGTCGTCTCGGCGAGGGGCCGCCCGCCAGGCGACCCACCAAGGAATAGCGGCGAGGGGCCGCGAGCGCCGTGCGCGGTATCACGCGCGCTACTGCGCGTTCGCAGCGGGAATCGGAGCGCCATGCGGAGCGTCACGGGCGCGACTGCGCGCTCGCGGCGGAGGAATCGGTCGTCACCGGCGCTCCTGCGCGCCTTGCTGAGCCCAGCAGAGCGCCGCCAGCGTGTCGTCCATCAGGCGCGGAATGAGCTTCGCCGCCTCGGGCACCTTCACGATCCCGCGCGCCTGCGAGGGCGGACAGGCCAGCCGCGCCTGGACCCAGGGGCTGTCGTGCAGATACAGCACCAGGTCGCATCGCAGCGGTGGACCGGTGCGCTTGTCGGCGGGGATGGTCTTGTAGGCGGACTCGATGGCGCGGGTGAATTTCCCAAGCGGGAACACCTCCAGCCGCGCCGGCAGACCCTTGCAGGCCGCGGGAACCTGCACGGGCGCCGGCGGCCCGACCTCCACCGAGTCGAACCCCGGCACGCCCACCGAGGGCACCACGGACTGCGCCGCCGCGACCGCCTTGCCGCCGCCTGCCAACAGGTCCCCCAGCGCTCTGCTCACGGTCCCGCCCACCCGGTCCGCGCTCACGTCGTCCGACTGGAGCAGCCGGCCGCTCCAGTCGGGCCCGAACAGCCAGGTGGCGACGGCCACGCCATGGGCGTCTCTCGACAACTCCACGGACACCACCCGCTTCACGTGCCGCGCCTGCAGGAACCGGGGCCAGATCGCTCGCCCGAGGTTCATGGCGCAGTCGCTGGCTATCGCCGCGCCCACCGCCCGCTGGGGCGGGTACAGCTGCGCTCCGGTGGGACCCGTCCACTGCGCGCACGCCTCGCTCCCCTCCTTCCACGTGGCCGCCAGCTCCGGCGTGAGGAACGCCGGCGGGGGCGCGCTGAAGTCCACGAAGGGGCTCTTGGTGAACAGCTTCCGGTGCTCGGCGGAGAGGTCGACCAGCGCGTCGCCCTCCCGCGCCAGCCGCTCCTTCACCGCGGCCTGGGCGGCGGCGGCGGCGGACGGGTCCACGCCGGGCCCGAAGAAGAACACCAGCGCCGTGACGGCCTGCGCGATCACGACCGCCCCACCAGGAATCGCGCCAGCGCCTGCGCCTTGGGCACCAGCGTGTCGACCTCGATGCGCTCCTCCACCGTATGGAACCCCTTTCCGCGCGGCCCCAGTCCGTCGATGGACGGAATGCCCATCGACGACGAGGTGCTGGCGTCCGACGCGCCGCCCACCAGCGCCGCCTCCTCGCCTCCCAGGCCCGCCGCCCTCGCGCACGCCGCGTACTCCTCCAGCAATCGCGCGCTGGCCTCCGACCGCTCCAGCGGCATCCGCGACATCCCGCCGGACAGCTCCAGCCGCGCGCCGGTCACCGAGGCCGCCGCCTCCGAAGCGGCTCGCTCCAGCGACGCGATCAGCGCCTCGCCGTCGGCGCGGGAGCAGAAGCGGATGTCCATCTGCGCCTCCGCCTCGTCCGGCACGGTGTTCTTCCCCTGACCGCCGGAGACCTTCCCCACGTTGAGGGTGACGCCGCGGCCGTAGTCGGTGAGCTGCTGCGCCCGGTCGATGAACCGCGCCAGCGCCCAGATGGCGTTCACCCCTTCCGCGTGCGCGTTGCCGGCGTGCGCCGCCTTCCCGTGCGCGCGGGCGGTGACCGCGCCGGTCCCCTTGCGGCGGGTGATGATGGCGTCCTGGTCGCGCCCCGACTCGAAGACCAGCGCCGCCGCGCAGCCCTCGACGGCGCGGCGGATGATCGGCTGGCCCTCGGGGGAGCCGACCTCCTCGTCGGAGACGATCACCACCCGGAGCGGGACCGCGCTGGAGAGGCCCTCCCGCGCCTCCGCGACGGCGCGCAGGGCGAAGGCGATCACCACCAGCCCGCCCTTCATGTCCAGCACCCCCGGCCCGCGGCGGAGCGCGCCGTCGCGCCGGTAGCCCTCGAACTTTCCGGGCGGGAAGACCGTGTCCAGGTGGCCGATCAGCGCGACGCCGCCCGCGTCCTGGGGCCGCGACCGGAGCACGAGGTGATCGGCGAAGCGCTCGCTGCGGACCACCTCGCAGTCGAGGCCCGGCACCAGGAACAGGTCGCGCAGCGCGGCGCCCACCCGCCGCCCACCGTCCGGGTTGTCGGTGAAGGAGTTGATCTCCACCAGCGGCGCCAGCGCGGCCTCCATCTCGGCGGCGCGGCCCTCCAGCCACTGGGCGGCCTGCTCTGCGCGGTCGGACATGCTCCGTGAGGATACCCCGCCGCGAGAGCGCCGAACGGGTCACCGGACTGCGCCGGCGAGGCGCCGCGCTAGGAGCTGTACTGCCGCCCCAGCCCCACCGTCCCGCGCAGCAGCACCAGCGCGGTGCACAGCCCCAGCAAGCCCGGGCTCCACCACAGGTCCAGCACCGAGTCTCGCCCGGTCCGCTCCGGCCGCTCCGGCTCGTAGAGGATGTCCACCAGCTCGCCCTTGGTCGCGCGCCCCGGCCACCCGCGCACCACGCCCTGCACCTCGCGACCGCTCATCGCCCGGAAGGAGATGTCCGCGCACTCCGCGATGCCGTCGAGGTTGCTCCGGCTCCCGTCCGGCGGCGGGCGCTCCTTGCACGGGTGGATGCCCGTGACCTTGGCCTGGGCGGACCGGGCCACCTTCACGAACGCGAGGACGGGCCTGGCGGAGCTGTACGTCATCACCCCGAGGATGAGCGCCAGGATGAGGGCGAGGTACGGGCGGATGGCAGCCATGCATCGGCAGGATAACGTGCCTGTCGACCAAGGAGACTTTCCGTGCGCCGTGCCTTCTTCCTCATCGTCGCCGCCGGCGCCCTCCTGGGCTGCCCCGTCCACAGCCAGCTGCACCCGATGGCCATCGAGTACAACAACCAGTGCGTCGCGCTGCTCAACGTCGGGAAGCTGGACGACGCGGAGATCGCCTGCGAGCACGCCAAGGAGTTCAACCCCGACTACGCCGAGGTGTGGTGCAACCTGGGCATCATCCAGATGAACCGCGGGAAGCTGGACGTGGCCAAGGAGGACTTCATCAAGGCCATCCGCTACAACAACGAGCTGGCCGCGGCGTACAGCTCCTTCGGCGTGGTGGAGATGCGGCAGCGCCACCTGGACCAGGCGCGGAACCTGTTCGAGCGCGCCCTCAAGGTGAACCCGGACTACCTCGAGGCGCGCTACAACCTGGCGCTCTCGTACCTGGCGTCGCGCGACTTCGAGAAGGCGCGCCGCGAGTACAAGACGGTGCTGCTGGTGAACCCGAACCTGGCGGACCCGCACCACGACCTGGGCGTGATGGCGCTGGAGGAGCACGACCTCCCGGAGGCGATCTCGCAGCTCGAGGCGGCGGCGACCCTGGACCCGCGCCGCCCGATGACGTGGCTCAGCCTCGGCGTCGCGTACACGCAGGCCGCCCGCTACCCGGACGCGCAGAACGCGTTCACCAGCTGCCTGGCGGTGGACCCGGAGAACCTCCCGTGCCGCCGCGCCGTCGCGCTGGTGACGAAGGCGGCGGCGGCGCAGGCGCCGGTGCTGAAGCAGGCGGTGGAGGCGGAGGGCGCCTACGTCCGCGGCCTGCGCCAGCGGGAGCGGGGGGCGCGCGAGGCCGCCGAGCGCTCCTTCCGGGAGTGCGCCGCGGCGGACCCGTCGTGCCGCTACGCGCTGCATCAACTGATGGAGGAGGAAGGGCGCGTCGGGGAGGCCGCGTCGACCTGCGCCGAATTCCTGCGTTCGGCGCCCGCGGACCTGTTTCCGTCGGAGACGGCCCACTGCGAGCAGGAGGTCTCCCGCGCACCGCCTCGTTGACGTCAGCGGCGGGCCGGCACCTCGATTCGCCTGCCCTGGTCCGTTCCCAGCTTCCAGAGCACCACCCCGCTATCGAAGGTGCCGACGACGGCCGTGTCGCGCTCGATCAGCAGGCCCTTGCCGTAGAGATGGCCGCGCGGCCACCCGGGCGTCACGGAGACCAGCTTGCCGCCGTCCTCGCGCACCACGCCCTGTGAGCCCGTGAGCAGGTACAAGCGGCCGGCGGCGTCCACCGAGAGGCCGGTGACCGTGTCCGGCTCGAGGTTCCACCCGACGCCATTGTCCTCATGGAAGTTGCTGATCCGGAACAGCGTCGTCCACTTCCAGTCTCGATCCAGGGAGCCGATATGGGCCTGCACGCCGCCCAGGTGGGCGAGCCCGGTGCTGACGTAGACGCGGCCGTCCGGCGCGACCGCGATCCCGGTGATGGGATCTCCATCGAGAAGTGCGGTGACGGCGCCGCCGGGCGCGATCGATCTCAGCTCACCGCCCCACTCCCCGCTGTTGTACCCGAGCAGCCAGCGGCCTCGCGCGAAGACGACGTGCTTGGGGATGGCGCTGGGTCCCTGGGGAGGGAGGTCGGTGGTGCTCCAGGTCTCCTGATGACGGGCGTTGAAGAGCGCGTTCCCGGGCTCATCGCGGGGGGGAACCTCGAGGAGCGCGACCTCCTCGCCACTGGCGGCGAGCGCCACGGGCGCGAGGCCGCGGCCGACCGCGGGCGCCGGCAGGGCGACGTCCTCCCACTTCCCATCACGCTCCCTGACGAGCGCGGGCCGGCCCCCCCGCGTCCCGGCCGCGAAGCGGACCGTGTCGCCCCCTACCGCGAGCACCTGGCCGAGCAGCGGGTTCGAGATCGGTTCGCACGCGCGGCTGTCGAGGTTGAGCCTGCACGGCGGCCGCGACAGCGCGACGATCTCGTTTCCCCAGCGCGCCAGCCCCTCGATGACTCCTTGGTCCCGGCTGAAGCCCTGCTGGCCGGCGACGAAGGCGACCGAGTCGGAGGTCCCCTTGAAGACGGCTGGCGAGGCCGTCGCGGGACTGGCGGGTTCGACAGGTGTCGAGGCCTGTCGAGAGCAGCTCAACGCGGCCACCACGCAGGTCAGGGAGCGCCATTGGCTCATGGTGGCGAAATCATGCCTGATACCGCGCTCGTGGTGGCGGCGGAGGCGTGGCAGCGCCGCTGCCACCTCGTTAATCTGCAGGGCTGTAACCCGGCGATGTCCGACCTCCCTTCAGCTGCCCAGCGCCTCCGCGCGGCCATCTCCCACGCGTCGCGCGGCCTCGTGGAGCGCGAGGCGCTGGTGGAGCTGGTGGCCCTCTCCGCGGTGGCCGGCGAGCACCTCCTCGTCGTCGGCCCGCCCGGCACCGCCAAGAGCGAGGCGGTGCGGCGGGTGGCGCGCGCGCTGGGCGGCCGGTACTTCGAGTACCTCCTCGGCCGCTTCACCGAGCCCTCGGAGATCTTCGGCCCGGTGGACCTCCGCCGGCTGAAGGAGGGCGTGGTGGAGACGGAGATCGCCGGGATGCTGCCGGAGGCGGAGGTGGCATTCCTGGACGAGGTGTTCCTCGGCTCCACCGCCATCCTCAACACGCTGCTGGCGCTGCTCAACGAGCGCACCTTCCGGCGCGGGCACACGCGCATCGCCTGCCCGCTGCGGATCTGCGTCGCCGCGTCCAACGCCATCCCGGACGACCCGTCGCTGGCCGCCTTCGCCGACCGGTTCCTGGGTCGCATCTTCCTGGAGGCCATCCCGGACCCGCAGCTGGAGGAGCTCCTGGAAGGTGGGTGGCGGCTGCAGGCGGCGGTGACCGCGGAGGGGACGGCGTCGCTGGCAGACCTGGACGCGCTCGCCACCGCCGCGGGTCGGGCGGACCTCTCCGCGGTGCGCGGACCGCTGGCCCACGCCATCCGGTTGCTGCGCAAGGCGGGCGTCACGCTGTCCGACCGGCGCGCGGTGAAGGTGCAGCGGCTGCTCGCGGCGGCGGGGGCGCTGGCCGGGCGGAGCTCGCCCACCGACGCGGACCTCTGGCCCATCGTCTACGCCGTCCCCACGGCGGAGGGCCAGGCGCTGGCGAGGAACGCGCTGCGAGACCTGCTGTCGCGGTCGGAGAGCGCGTCGCTCCCGGCGGCGTCGGCCGAGGCGTCGTCGGGCCCGCGGGCGCGCGCCGTCCGGCTGGTGCAGTCCGGGCGGGAGGCGCTGGAGGCCAGGCCGGCGGGTGGGGATGACCAGGCGATCTCCGCGTGGAGCTTGAGGCTGGAGGAGGTGGCCAGGGCCATCGACGCCGGCTTCGCGCCCGAGGCGCTCCCGGACGACCTGCGCGCGCTCCGGGAGGAGATCGTCAAGGCGGTCCGGGCCAGGCCGTGAGCGACCCCGCGCTGCTCCCGCTCCGGTGGCGCGTCCGCGAGCCGCCCCTGGAGCCCGTCGCCGCCGCCGCCACCGGCGAGGCCGCCCGCGCGCTGGCGGAGCGGTTGCTGGCGCTGCCCGACGAGCGGCTGGCCGCGCTGGGCGGCGTCGCCGGTCCGGAGGTGCTGGTCGTCACCGGCGAGAAGGGCGACCTGCCGTGGGTGGACGGCGTGCAGTACCTGGGGCGCGACCCGGAGGCGCCGGGGTTGCTGCTCCCGACGACGCTGTCACCCGCCGTGCCGCTCCCGCTGGTGGAGCGCGCGGTGATGCTCCGGCGGCGGACGCCGGTCACGCCGATGGCGGTGGTGCTGGAGCCGCCGATGTTGATCCCGCTGGACGGCGCGCGGAAGGTGGACCGCGCCGTGCTTCGCCAGTGGTTGAGCGGCGGCGCGGGGGAGGGGGCGCGATGAGCGCGTCGTCGCCAGCCCTCGCCGCGGAGCGGCCGTCGCGCAGCGCTCGCTTCTCCTGCGCGAGGGGCGCGGCGTGACGTCGCTCCCTCCCGCGCTCGCCGCCTGGGCGGAACCCCTCTCCCTCTTCCCGCCGGAGTTGGCGCTCTCGCTGGGCCAGTGCATCCGGCGGCTGGCGCAGGCGGTGGGCCCACTGCCGCGCCCCGCGGAGGAGCGCTCCGACGACCCCAACGGCTACGAGGGCCTCGCCCGCCGCGGCTCCTACGAACGGCTGCTGATCTCCGAGTGGCTCCTGGCCGACGAGGTCCCGGAGGAGTTCCTGCGCCGCGCGGCGCAGAAGGAGCACGCCTTCCTCGCGCTCTCCTTCCACCGCCCCGGCGGCTCCCGCCGCTCGTTGGCCCTGTTCGACGCCGGCCCGGAGCTGATCGGCGAACCGCGCATCGGCCAGCTCGCGGCGCTGGTGGTGCTCTCCCAGCGCGCCCGCCGCGACGGCGCCGCCTTCGGCTGGGGCGTGCTCCAGGACGAACAGCGGCAGGTGCTGGAGGAGGTGACGCCCGCGACCATCCTCCGGCTCCTCTTCTCCCGGACCGCGCGCACCGCCCAGGCGGAGGACGCCGAGTCGTGGGCGAAGGCCGGTGGCGAACCCCTCTCCGCGGACGACCTGTGGGTGGTGGGCACCCCGAGGACCGTCGCCGCGGGCGGGCCGAACGCCGGCCGCGTCGAGCTCGAGGACCCGCTGGAGCCCGGCAAGCGCGACCTGCTGGCCACCATCCGCCTCAAGGGCGCCGCGCCCAGGTCGGTCGAGCTGCCGCTCCCGAAGCCCCCCGACTGCGTCCGCCTCCTGCGCGACCCGTTCTCCGTGCGCCGGGCGCCCCCACCCCCGTCGCCCCTCGCGCGCGGCCCGCAGGTCACCGGCCTCGCCTTCGCGCAGAACGGCCGCCGGCTGATGGTGCGCTCCCTCGACTGGAGCGTGAGCGCCCACCCCATCCCCAACTCGCCGCGGATGCCGCCGGGCGCGGCCAAGCGCTTCGAGCTGCAGGGGGGCGAGGAGCTGATCGCCGCGGGGTGGATGCGCGGCTCGCGCGTGGTGCTGGTGCGGAGCGAGAAGGACTACTGCCTGCACGGCCTGCAGCGGCAGGTGGCGGCGGTGATGTATCGGCTGGAGGGTGACGTGTCGCCGGCGGCGTCTCCGCACGGCCCGCTCCCATCGCTGCTGGTCGTCCCCGGGAAGGCGGTGGGCGACCGGGAGGGCGCGCCCGCGCTGGTGTTCCTCGACGCGGAGGGCCACCTGTTCGCGCTGCGCTCGGCGCCGGACCGGGCGGTGCGGCTGGTGCGGAGCGGCGTGCTGGCCTGCGGGGAGCGCGACAGCCGGCTCCACGTCATCTACGGCGAGCCGGCCGCCGCACGGTACGCGTACCACCACTCGGTGAACGGAGAGCCGGGGCACAAGTTCACCGCGGAATCGGCCGGCGGACGCGCCTTCATCAGCGGCGACTCGCCGTGGCTTGCCCTGGAACGGACGAGGGACCAGTGGAGCGTGTTCTCCACCGATCCATTCCAGGAGCGCCTCCACCGGATGACCGTTGCCGGGAGCGCGGTGTTCGGGGTGACGGTCTCGCCGAAGACCGACGGCGAACCGGTGCTGATGGTCGTCGAGGAGGACCGCCGCAGCGTCGGCCTGCTCGGCCTGTCGGACTACATCCCGCTCATCAAGGCGCCCTCGCCCATCGTCCAGGCCGTCGCCAACGCGCGCGGGCCGGAGATCGCCCTGCTCGGCGTCGACGGCGCGATCACCGTGCTGTCGCCGGAGCAGGGGAAGGTGCTGGAGCTGAAGCCGCCGCAGGTGCCGGTGGTCCAGTTCCACCTGGGGCCGCCGCCCAGACCCGTGCAGCTGCCGAAGGACCTGCCGTGACGCGCCCTCCCCGCCAGTCCGTGCATCGCGGGTCCGTGGAGGCCGCCGGGCTCTTCCTCTCGGCGGCCGGCGGCGAGGCGTCGATGCGGGAGCGGGCGCTCGCGCTGTGGGAGCCGGGCGCGGAGGTGCACCGGATGGGCGGCGGGCTGGTGGTGCTCTTCCCGTCGGCGCGCCGGGTGCTCACGCGCGCGGCCGCGGGCGCCCCGCTGGTGCGGCAGGGCGGCCTGCTCTGCTCCGCGCCGCTGGCGGCCGACGAGGTGGAGGCGCTCGGCGCGCCGCCGGGCAGCGTGGTGCTGGTGGGCGGCGGCCGGGCGGAGGCGCACGCGCGGAGCGCCGCCACGCGGGAGGATCCGGCGCGGTGGCTGGAGCTCGCCGCGTTCGCAGGGGTGGCGGTGCGGGGCCTGGGCCTCCCGCCGGAATCGGTGAAGGAGGTGCTGGTGCCGGTGGACCTGGCCCTGCGCGAGCGCCTCAAGGACCAGGTCCCCTCCGCCGCGGCCGAGCTCGTGAAAGCCGCCGCGGCGCTGCGGGAGGCGCTGGAGGGTGGAGAGGCGCCGTCTCTCGTGGCGGGCGGGCTGCGCGGCGCCGTCGGGCGCGCGCTGCGGGCGCTGGCGAGGTGGTTGTCGCCGGCGGGATCAGGAGCGCCGGCCGAGGGTGCTCCGGGGCGCGCATTCCGGACGTCGGGGAGCTCCAGGGAACGAGGCGAGGGCGCTGCCGGGGGGGGCGGTGGGCGGGCGGAAACCGGCGACTCCGGGCCCGGCCCCTGGCGCCCCACCTGGCGCTCGCGGCTGGCGGACTGGCTGAACCGCGCGGCGGCGAGGGCGGCGGTGGCCACCGGGCTGGCGCGGCTCCTCGGCGCGCGCCAGGCCCAATACTTCAGCCGGATGATGCAGTTCTTCGAGGACGGCGACCTGGAGCAGGCGCTCCGGCACGCCATCCCGGTGGGCGGGTTCTGGGATGAACCCGTCCGGCCGGCGCTCGGGGTGCCCAGGCCGCGCGACGACCTCAGCATCCCGCTCGGCCCGCGGGCGCCCGGCGCGGCCATCGGCGCCAGCGGCGACCTGATGGACGAGCTGCGCGCGCTCTACCGCCGCACCTTCCAGCGGTTGCAGCGCGAGGGGCAGATCGAGCGCGCCGCCTTCGTGCTGGCGGAATTGCTGGGCGCCAACGAGGAGGCCGTGGCCTTCCTGGAGAAGCACGGCCAGACGCGGCTGGCGGCGGAGCTGGCGGAGTCGCGCCAGCTGCTGCCGGGCCTGGTGGTCCGCCAGTGGTTCATCGCGGGCGACGTGGCGCGCGCGGTGATGGTGGCGCGGCGGAAGGGCGCCTTCGCGGACGCGCTGGTCCGGCTCAAGAGGACGCACCCCGACCTGGCGCGCAGCTTCGCGCTGATCTGGGCGGACACCCTGGCGGACGCGGGGGACTACTGGGGCGCGGCGGACGTGGTGTGGAGCGTGCCCGGCGCCACCTCGCTGGCGGCGGGGTGGCTGGATCGGGCGATCGAGGTGGGCGGGCCCACCGGGGCGCGGGCGCTGGTCCGGCGCCTCTCCCTCGACGCGGACCGCTTCGAGGAGCTGCGCCCGCGAGCCCTGGCGGTGCTGCACGCGCCGTCGGAGGAGGACGGCGGCGCCCGGCGCGCCTTCGCGGACGAGCTGATGGTCATCCAGCGCAAGACGGGCGAGCGGTCGCTCTCCCCGCCGCTGGCGGTGCTCGCCCGGGGCGCGGTGCGGGCGCTGGCGCGGGACGCGGGAGACGGCGCGGCATGGGTGGCGCGGAGGGAGCTGGAGGCGCTGGCGCGGATCGCCGGAGAGCCCGAGGTGGAGGCCGACCTCCCGCCGCTCCCACCCGAACGCCCGCGCCGGGGGACGACCTTCCACCACCGCGCGGGCCCGCCGGGGCAGCGGCGGGTGTACGACGTGGCGCTGCTCCCCGGCGGCCGGTTGCTGGTGGCGCACGGCGAGTCCGGCGCGGAGCTGGTCACGCGAGACGGGCGGCAGGTGCACGCCTTCGACGTGTCCGCGCACTCGGTGATCCTCTCCGACCACGGCGACCGCGCCATCGCGGTGGCGCCGCGCGGGGAGCAGAAGCTGCTCTCCCGGATCGACCTGCGCACGGGGGAGGCGAAGCGCTGGTGCGAGGCGCCGGTGCGCGCGTTCGCCAAGGACTACGACGGGGACGTCTGGTTCGCCTCGGAGCAGGGGGCGCTGGTGGCGGTGGACGCGCGCGCGGACGACCTGCGCGCGCTGTGGCGGCTGCCGAAGCTCCCCGGCGGCGTGCTGGGCATCGCCCGGAAGCGCGACGCCTGCCACTTCCTGGTGCAGCCGGACTTCGAGCAGAGCGAGCGGTGGTCGATGGACCTCCCCTCGTACATCCTGCGCTCGCGCACGCGGGTGGACGTGGGCGTGGACAGCGCGGTGAGCCTGCTCGCCATGAGCCCGGACGGCGCGGTGATCTGCGCCGACCACGTCTGGCCGGGCGCGGCGCTCGGCGAGCGGGTGAGAGACCTGGTCCAGCGCCTGCGCGTCTTCCGCAAGTCGGACGTCGCGCCCTGGCTGGAGATCGGCCCGCTGATCAACACCTGGCCGCCCTTCGCCGGCGAAGGCTTCGCGGCCGCGGTGAGCCCGTCCAACGCCGGCGTGCTGGTGTCGCTGGTGGACACCAACGCGCTCTTCCTCGCCGCGCGCATCGAGCTGCCCGACGCTCGCCTCGCTTGCGTGCGCTTCTCCGGCAGGCGGGTGGCCATCGGCGACGACCTGGGCCGGGTGGTGACGGTGGACCTCGAGCGGGACTGCGTCACCGGGGAGCTCCGCCGCTGACGCGGGCTACTCGCGGTCCATCCAGAGGTACTCGAAGCGGATCTGCGGCGGCGTCTGGTGCAGCCGCAGCCCCTGCACCAGCGGGCTCCCCGCCGCGTAGACGCGCTCGTGGTAGAGCGGGATGAGCGCGCAGTCCGTCTGGAGGATGCGCTCCGCCTTCCGGTACAGCGAGGTGCGGCTCTCCGGGTCGATGGAGACGCGCGCCTCGGTGGTGAGCGCGTCCAGCTCCTCGTTGCGGTAGCCGATGCCGTACACCGTCTGCGCGTTCGAGTTGAGCAGGAAGTAGAGGAAGTTGTCCGGGTCCGGGTAGTCGGCGATCCACCCGGCGCGGAAGGCGGGGATCTGCCCGCGCGCCACCTTCTCCCAGAACTCGCTCGCCCCCATCTGCACGTGGGAGATCTCCACCAGCCCCGCCTCCAGCAGCGGGCGGAAGAGCACCTCGTCCTCGCGCTCGGTGTTGCGGCCGGGCGGGTAGATCAGCGACAGCCGCACCCGCGGCACGCCCGCCTCGCGCAGAAGGCGCATCGCCAGCGCCGGGTCCGGGCGCGGCGGCGGCAGCTCCTGCCCCATGTCCAGGATGCCCGGCGCCGTGAGCGCCTGCGCCACCTTCGCGCCGGGGTGGAACTGCTCCACCATGGCCGAGGTGTCCAGCCCGGCGCGGATCGCCTGCCGCACCCGCCGGTCGTTCCACGGCGGCTCCCGCACGTTGAACCCCAGGAACCAGACCGAAGGCGTGGTGCCGGCGATGACCTGCAGGTCCTCCAGCTCCTTGCGGTTGACGTTCTCCGCGTAGAGGCCGGAGACGAGGTCCACCCCGTTGCCCAGCAGCGCCGTCACCGCGTCCTGGCGCTCGGCGAAGAGCTTGAACTCCAGCGCGTCGAGCATGGGCTGTTCGGGGATGTAGTAGCCGGGGTTCCGCTCCAGCACCACGCTGCTCGAGTCCAGCCGCTGGAGGCGGAAGGGCCCGGTGCCGCTGGGCATCCCGCGGGCGTCGATCCGCGCCACCGCGGTGCCGGGGAGCGTGACCAGGTGGAGGAAGAACGCCTTCGGCTCCACCAGCCGGATCTCCAGCGTGTGGTCGTCCAGCACCTCGAAGCCGCTCACCTCCGGCGCCTTGCCGGCGATGTACTCCGCCGCGCCCTCCACCTCGCGGAGGATCCACGCCTCGGGCGACTTCAGCCGCGGGTCCAGGAGCCGCTCGTAGTGGCGCTTCACGTCGCGCGCGGTGAGCGGCATCCCGTCGTGGAAGAGCACGCTCTTGCGCAGGGAGAAGCGGTAGCGGCGCGCGGAGGGGTCGGCGTCCCAGCGGTCCGCCAGCCCGGGCACGATGGTGCCGTCCTCCGAGCGCAGCAGCGTCGAGTAGAGGTTGGCGGCCATCTCCGCCATCTGGCTGTCCAGGGTGAACAGCGGGTCCAGGCCGCGGGTGGACTCCAGCATCTCCTGCTGGTGGATGCCGACGCGCAAGCGGCCGCCGCGCTGCGGCTGGGGGAGGCGGAAGCGGAACACCTCGTTCTCCAGCCCGGCCGCCTCGTGCTGGAGCTGGTCCACGGACCGCGAGAGCCCGTCGCCGATGCGGATGACCCGCCGCGCGTCCTCGCGGACCTGGGCCACCTCCTCGCCGATGGCGGCGTCGCCCCTGGTGAGCACCTGGTGGGCGTCGCGGATCTCGTCGATGGCGGCGGTGAGCCGCTGCACCGACTCCGACAGCGCGCGCCCCGTCTTCGCCTGGTCCTCCGCCTTGGCGGTGGCGCTCTCGGCCACGCGAGCCATCTCCTGCGTCTGCTTCACCAGCTCGCGCCCGCGGGCGGCCTGGGCGCTGCCGGCGGAGGTCACCTCCTCCACCCGGCGCGCCACCCGGCGGCTGGCCTCCACCACCGTGCGGCCCTGCGACTCCAGGCGCCGGGTCTCGTCCACCGTGGCCTCCACCGCGGAGAAGGTCTTCTCGGTGATGGCGCGGATCTCCTTCAGCGCGGAGGCGGCGCGGTCACCCAGCTGCACGCCGGCGGAGGCCTGCTCGCGGCCCTCCTTCACCAGCTCCACCGCGGTCTCCACCGCGTCGCGGATGCCGGTCACCATGTGGGCGATCTCGCGGGTGGAGCGGGCGGTGCGCTCGGCCAGGCCGCGCACCTCGTTGGCCACCACGCCGAAGGCGCGCCCGTGCTCGCCGGCCTGGGAGGCGATGATGGCGGCGTTGAGGGCCAGGAGGTTGGTCTGGTCCGCCACCTCCTGGATGACGTCGACGATGCGGCCGATCTCCAGCGAGCGGCCGCCGAGCGAGTCGACGATCTCCGCCGCCTTCCGGACCGTCTCCTCCACCCGGTACATGCCCTTGACGCTGTCGCCCACCAGTTGCTGGCCGCGCTCGGCGGTGGCGGTGACGTCGCGGGCGAGGTGGCCGGTCTCGTTGGCGCGGCGGCGCACGGAGTCGATGCCGCCCTCCACCGCGGAGACGAAGTCCTCGGCCTCGTTGGCGAAGCGGGTCAGCTCGTCGCCGGAGGCGGCCGCGGCGGAGAGGCCTTCGCTCATCGACTGCACCAGGGTGGAGGTCTGGTGTGCGAAGTCGTTGAGGGTGGTGAGCGCGGAGGCGACCTGCTCGATGCGCTCGGTCATCTCGGCGAGCGCGCCGGTGGTGTCCTGGGCGAAGGTCTCCAGCTGGCCCACCCGCCGGCCGGCGGACTGGAGGCTCTGGCCCATGGCGGAGACGGAGCCCAGGGAGCGGTCCACCGCCGCGCCCTGCCGCCGGGCCGCTTCGAGCAGCGCCCGGGCCTGGTCGGTCACCTCGCTGCAGGTGCGGAAGACGTTGCCGGTGACGCGCTGGACCTGGAAGAGGGCGCGGCGGAGGGAGAGGACCAGGCGGCGGAACTCGGCCTGGCCGGTGAAGGCTTCGGGGGTGGCGGCGGTGAGGTCGCCCTGCGCGAGCGACGCCACGATGCTCGAGCGGGCGCGGTGGCGGCGGGCGGCCCACTGGAACCAGGTGAGGTAGCCGCCGAAGGTGAAGCAGACGGCGCAGGAGACGACGACCGCCGCCCACTCGCG
>Ga0134122_10000513_pt1 | contig 26286 bp, 22 predicted proteins | sample KB302_FD_96461 | JGI IMG/M metagenome (GOLD analysis project Ga0134122, IMG submission 96461) | Terrestrial soil microbial communities without Nitrogen fertilizer from Kellogg Biological Station, Michigan, USA - KB3-0-2 | ecosystem: Environmental > Terrestrial > Soil > Unclassified ...
GGCAACGTCGCCGCTCTGGCCATAGTTCGTATTGTTGACCAGCCCTCCCGGCCCTGGGCCGTTCGCATCGAAGGCATCACCGTCCTGGTCATTGCGGAAGAACGGATCGGTCAACCGCGGGAAGAGGTTGTCGGCGGAGCCGAATTCGCTCTGGCCGGGCACCAGATTGTTGAACGAACCATCGACCGTGCGCAGGCCGAACGGCACCAGGGAGTTCGGCAGCAGGGAAAGAAGGTCAGCACCGTCGGCGTGCTGCTCTGCAATCATGATCTGTTGCAGAATGAATTCGAGATCCGATTTAATGAACGCAACCATAGAGTTTCTCCCATCCGCACGCTGTCCGATTACGAGGAATACTGAGGGATACGGCTGTGGCCGGATAGACGGACTGAGGGCCGGACGAGTGCGACCATAGATCTGCACTTAAGGGACAAAACTGGTGGTCTAAGGGGGCCCATGAGGGCACGTGTGGCCGCCTGTGAGGGAAAGTTGGCAAGCGGCCGCCTGGCCTCGGCAAGGTCCATCCACCGTGCTTCATCACTAGGGGATGGCGGCATTCCTGCGCGCCGAGCGGCCGGCGCGGCTCCCGGCGCTCGGCGGTCGGATCCCCCAGGCTTCGCGCCTTGTTCCCCCTGGGCCGCGGATCCGATCAAGGTCCTACCGTGACGGAGCCCAGCAAAGAGGGCTGTGAGTTGCCCCGGCTCTGGACGTCAAGCTCGGCAACAGGCCTTTTGTTCGCTGAAAGGTTCGCTCGCAAGCGGTAGCCGCGCCACCCTCCAATCCGCTGGCCCCTGGCCGCCCAGCGCCGCCGTCGTCATCGCCTCCTCAAGACCCTCCGCACCGCGCCAGCCACCGTCCGCAGACCTCGTTATAGGCGCATGAACTCGGGCAACCGTCGGCCGCCGCTGCTTGCGGCCAATCGTGTTCGCTCGCCCTTGCCGCGGTGATCTCGACACCGCCCGGACGAGCGTGACCACGGCACTCAGGCCGCCCTATTCCTTTTTGCTGGCCGTTTTTGCTGAACCTTCCGCTCACTGCCGTTCGCGCGACACCGGCATCTTGTCGAGGCGCTGCCGGGCTTCGCGCCTCCTGTGACATCGCAAACAGGTGCGTTCGCAGTCGGGGTCAAATCAATTGAAACCTGCCAATGCCAATCAATAGCGCGATAGCGCGGCAGAGTTGAGCAGCGTTGAGACCTGCAGCCGTCTGTTGCTGGTCAACCCGCGGCGGGTCATGCATATACACTGGGCACAGCAGTTTACCTGTTGGGGCCGCAAAGCAGTCCTGACCAGGTCAACTCTTGGGCGCCGGTGCGGGACATCCGAAACTCAAGGTGCACGACGGCCCACCTCTCCGCGGTGGGGATCGGAACCGTCATTTGAATGCGGATGTGGAGCGTGATCAATGCGTCCGGCCCGGCTGGGTAGGATGAAAAGCTGCCCGATAGCGTCGGGAGCGGGCCGATGAGGAAGGTATGGAAGCGCGAAAGCTGCTGCGCGATGTCGTCAAAGTTCTAACCCAGGCGTTCGATGAGGCGTGGGCGAGCATAGCGCACTCGGTCGAGCCGGCCCGCGCCAAAAAAGTGAAGTCAAATTTGGCGCGTGCGATTGTGGCTCAGGCTAGGGGACGTGCGCCCAAAGACTGCCGGGCGCTGAAAACGGCAGCGCTTGTGTCGTTCCAAAAGCAACTAGGTCGGGCACCTCGTAAGCTGTCCCAGTCGCAACCGCATTGCGCACCCGCCAAGCAGCATTAGCGCGACCCATCGCTTGCACGGGCTGCCGCTGCGGGGAGGCCGACCCCCGCCCTTGCGGAGGTAGCGAACGCCGCGGTCTCAGACAGGGCCAACAGCAAAGCCCGCCAGCCACCATTGCGTGCCTAACCCGTTAAGCGCGGCGCTCTCGTTTGCGCGGCCGCGAAACGATGGCGCCACGCAACATCCTCTCCCCAGCATCCCCTGTGGATGCAAGGCTCATCAGACGAACCGAGGTCTCATTCACCCCTTCAGCCGCTTATTGCACTCGCTGTAGTAACCACCACCCTTGGCGATCCAGCGCAGCCCGCCATTGCCATTCGCCGCCTTGTTGGCGTGATATTGGTCAAGACAGGTATGCATGCGCGCGCGGCCGGCCGACTCTTTTGAGTACTTTGGCGAAACGGCTTTGGGAAAAGTTGCACCTCCAACCGTCGGCGCCGCCGTGGGCGTCTCAGCGGGCGCATAAGCCCCTAGGCCACAATTGGCCTTCCGGAAATCTTGCCAGGACAGGCCTGCGCCCTTTCCGGCACTCTGGGCAGCCCGATACTTCGCGCTGCATTCCTTCATCGTCAGGGCCTGGCCCGGAACGGCACCAATCGAAGCGACCGCGGCAAGGGACAGGGCGCCAAGGCCCCACGTGCGAGCTGAACGAAAAGACACTGCGATCCTCCTGCGGTGGGGTTGTTGCAAGCGTCAAGATGGGGGCCAGCCTGGCAGTTCCGCGCCGGGCGTCGAAATCGGCAACTCAACGGATTTTTTGGGTGATATTTCCTGACGCCGCAGAGGGATTGGCCCGGTCGCAGCGACGGCACGACCGGACGGGTGTTCGCCGCAGGCTTTCCCGCCTTGGCTTGAGCTGCGGGGTGCGCGCGCGCTAGGCGGCCGCGGCCGAACCGGTCATCGGTTGCGGCCCCAACAGGCGGCGTTGCCAATAGGGTACCCGGGTCACCAGCAGCCGTCCGGGTCCATCGTGGGTCCGGCAGTACGCTTGCCCGAGATGTAGGTCTTCACCAGCGACTTGGTCGGCCGCGCCACCCGATGGGCCACCTCGGGCGAGCGGGCGATCACGGATTTACCATGCGCGACGAAGCGCTCGCCTGGGCTCAAGGCGGCCTCCTCGACCCGTCCTTGCGATTTCAGTGCAGCCCTGCCGTGCCCGGAAACCTTGGTCTGCCAATCGATGAAGCCCTCACCGGCCCAGAACGAGGTCCAGGCCCGCTCGCGGGTCGCGCTGAGCTGCACCGAACCCTCGGACGCCCAGTAGCTGCCGCTTTCCAGGATCCAGGTCTCGCCGTTGAGGTCGAAGACGTCGTAGCCGGCGAAGGAGGCCTCCAAAAGAAGACCGCCCGTTCCCGTGTAGGTCGGTCGCAGCTAGCTCTGCTCGGACAGGTACGACTTTAAGATCCTTCCGACCGACGGCAGCGGCACATCCATCACGATCATGCTGCTCAACGCGCCGGCTTCTGCCCCGCACCATCTCGTTGGCGAGACCGATTTTGACAAAGCGCATGCCTTCCTGCTCAACGACCTCGAGCTTGGCCATGCGGCGGGCCTCCCTTCACCTGCGGCTTGCTTGCATGCTCCGGGGCGATCACGACCGACCCCTGCGCCGCTTGGCCGCCGCGTCGCTCCGCGTGGCAAGGCACGCTCGCCTCGGCGAAAAGCGCCAACCTCAACCCATGGCACCGCGATCTTGTCGATGATCGGTATGCCGCGTGCGGATAAGCAATCAGGGCAAATGCTGAGATCCAACCCACGTCCGCCGCAGCCCGGCGTGGGTGGAAGGCGTCACTAGGTGGCGATGCGCGGCAACACCTTGTCGGTGAGTAGCGCAAACGAGCGGCGGCTCAGCGGCGCGGCCATCAGGTAGGTCATGCCGGCGTCGCTTTCGAGTTCGGCGATCTGATCGACGACGCTGTCGGCGGTGCCGTGCAGCACGACATCGTCCAAGTAGAAATCGACGGGGTCTTTGCCGTCAAAGGTCCGCACCTCCTGGCGATGGTGCGAGGCGCCGATGTAGGCGGCGACCGTCCACTCCGCCGCGCGCCGCGCGACCGCGCGCGCCTTCTCCGCCGTCTCGTCGATAGCGAGCAGGCGCGCCATGGGAATGACGCGACCGGTCTCGCTGTGACCGGCGCCCTCGAGGCTGGTCGCGTAGTGGCGGCGTTTCTGGATCAGGTCTCGGCGCGAGGAGTGGGGGTCCATAAGGATGGAAAAGCCCTGGCGCGCGGCCCACTCGATGGCAGGGAGCGAGCTTGCCGCCATCCACACGGGCGGGTGCGGCCGCTGCAACGGCTTCGGCAGCACTTCGACGCCCTCGTAGGCGAAGTATTTCCCCTGATAGGACAGTTTGTCGGTGCTCCAGGCCTTGAGCACGATGTCGACGGTCTCGTGGAAGCGCGCGGCGCTCTCTTCCCCGGCAATGCCAAAGGCTTTGAACTCACTGCGCTCAAAGCCGCGGCCAGCCCCCCAGTTGACGCGTCCGCCCGACAGCACGTCGAGCAGGGCCACTTCTTCAGCAAGCCGTAGCGGATTATAGAAGGGGGCGAGCGACACCCCCGTGCCGATGCGCAGCCGCGCGGTGCGGGCCGCCGCCATTACGCCCATCATGTGCACCGAGGGGCACACCGAAAAGGAGGAGAAATGATGTTCGGCGAGCCAGACGGCGTCGTAGCCCGCCTGGTCCATAATGACGATGCGTTCCAGCGCCATGGCATAAATGGAGGGCAGCGGGATCGACCGATCTTGCCAACCGAAAAATTGCAGCACGCCGATTTTCATGGCTGGCCTCCCGGGCCCGAATTCGAGCGATTGCCCCGCGGTTAGGAGGTGCCGCCGATCGCTGGCAGCACGAGCGGAAGTAAGGATTGGATGTCCGGCATCTGGAAGTCGGGCTTTGGCACCTCGGGGCTCAATGGCACGCCCCGGCGGTTGATCCAGGCCACGCGAAGACCGAGCGGCTTGGCGCCAACCATATCCGTGAACTGCGACTGTCCTGAATGCAAAATCTCCTCGATACCGACGCCGACCGTCGCGCCGGCCACGGCGAGGAGATAGCGAAAGAGGCTGCCATCGGGTTTGTAGCCCTTGGCGCGCTCGGCCGTGCAGACGAGATCGAAGCTGCGCTTGAGCGGCGTTAGCGCCAACAGATCATCGTCGATATTGGAGACCACGGCGAGCTTGCAGCGGCGCGACAACTGCTCGAGCGTTGCGATCACATCGGGATAGAGCTCGAAGCGTGAGAAGGCGTCGAAGTAGAAGGCAATGCTGTCGGGGTCGCCTTTGACGCCGAAGGCGGCGAAAGTGGCGGCCAAGCTTTCGCGGCAGATCTCCTTGTAGGGCCGGTAAGGCCCCCAATAGCCGGCGATGTTGCGCTCCTCCCATGCCTCCCAAAAGACTTTGACATCGAGATGGGACGCGGCCGCCGCTTGGAGAATGCGCGCGAAGGCGCCATAGGAGCCCTCGCGCACACTGATGAGCGTGCCGAAGACGTCAAACGACAGGAGCTTGAGACGCGCAGCGTCGAAGTCCCCGCTCACGGCGTTTGCCCTCCGCGAACTCCCGAGCAACGGCCAGGAGCGACCATCATCATGTCCGCGCGCCAGGCCGAGCGTCAACCGCGTTCGCCCGAAGACGCCACCGGGCCAAAAGACGCGCCAACCAAGTACGGCGCCGCTTTGCTGGTGAAAGCCGGGCAAAATCTTCTGACGATGCGGGGTCCGACCGTCGTCAGCCCCAGATGGCGCGCGCCGCCGCCACCACCAGGCGCAGTTTGGCGCCTTCGTCGGCCTCGGTCAGCGGATTGCCGGCAGCGGTCGAGGCAAAACCGCATTGCGGCCCGATGCCGAGCCGATCGAGGTCGATAAAGCGTGCCGCCTCATCGCTGCGGCGCCGCAAATCCTCGATTGTCTCCAACTCGGGCGTTTTGGTGCTGATGAGGCCCAGCACCACCCCCTTGTTCGACGGCACATAGCGCAGCGGACGAAAATCCCCGGCGCGCGCCGTGTCGTACTCGAGCAGGAAGTGGCCGACCTTGCAGTCTTGAAAAAAGCGCTCGGCGACCGCATCGTAGCCGCCGGCCGAAAGGTAGCGGCCACGAAAATTGCCCCGACACATGTGCACGCCGATCCGCATGTCGGCGGGCGCCTCGGCAACGGCGTCGTTGATCGCCGCCACATAGGCCTCGATCAGGGCGTCGGGGTCTTGGCCCGCCGCCGCGACCTGGGCGCGGATTTCCGGATCGCACAGCATGGCCACGGCCACCTCGTCGAGTTGCAGGTAGCGGCAGCCGGCGCGCGCGAGGTCCCGAATTTCCTCGCGGTAGATCTGGGCGAGATCGGCAAAGAACGTCTCGCGATCGCGATAGACGGCCGGATCGGCAAAGTCCGTGCAGCGGTAGAAATGCATGGTCGAGGGCGCCGGCATGGTGATCTTGGCCGTGACCGTCGTCACTTTGTTCAGGAACTCGAACTCGTCAGTCGCCAGCGGCCGCGTGCGCGCCAGCGTTCCCACCGCGTAAGTTGCCGTGAACTGCGCCTCGTGGCCGTCATCATCGCGGAACTTGAAGATCGCCGGCTTGATGCTGAAGCCCTCACTGCGCGCGACAAAGCGCCCCCAGTAGGAGCTGCGCCGGAACTCGCCGTCGGTCACCACCTCTAATCCCGCACTTTGCTGCAACTCGACCACGTCGCGGATGGCAGCCTCCTGCGCCGCGACGAGTGCCGGCGGCTCCGGCCCGTCGCCGCCCCAGGCGCGGAAAGCCTCGCGCAAAGCCTTGGGGCGCAGCAGGCTGCCGACGTGGTCGGCCCGAAACGGCGGGCGGGAAGAGCCGATGGCGGGCATCGCGCGCAACTCCTGGGACCTGTCCGGGGCATGCATTTTTATAGACGTATAGAATCTATAAAGGTATAGAGCAAGCCAGGTTCGGCGCCGTGACGCTCGATCGTTCGTTGCCGTCGCGCTCCCGGGGTATAAGCGCATGAACAGCCTTTGGCCTCGCTCGCGTCTGCTGCGCAATTCCCGGCTCTTGCGCCGCGCCGATGCCATCGTCGATGCGGCGGCCAACGTGTTTGCCGAACGCGGCTATCACGGCACCTCCACCCAGGCCATTGCCGACGTGCTGGGCCTGCGGCAGGCTTCGCTCTACTACTACTTTCCATCCAAGGAAGCCGCGCTCGAGCTGGTCTGCGAACGCGGCGTCGACGGCTTTGTCGAAACCGCGGAAGCCATCCTCGCCGGCGCCGGCACGCCACTTGAAAAACTGACCGCCCTGATCGCCGCCCACCTGGCGCCCAACGCCAGCAAGCGCGACTACGTCAAGGTCTTCATCAACGAGCGCCGCTATCTGCCCGATGCCAGCCGGCGCCGCATCGGCCGCAAAAGCCGGCGCATCGAGCGCTGCTTTGAGGAGGTGATCCGAGCCGGCATCGCCGACGGCAGCATGCGCGAGGGTGCCGACCTGCGCCTCACCGTGCTGGCCGTACTCGGCATGATGAACAGCGTCATCAATTGGCGCGCCGCCGATCAAGACGACGCGAGCGTCGCCCGCATTGCCGCCGAACTCAGCCAACTCGTCGTTGCCGGACTTGCCAAGCCGGTGCCCGCGCGCAAGCGAACTTGAGGTCGCGGGTCCAGCAATGCACCACCCCGGTCCCGCCCTCGCCTCCGCTCAAGCGCTGCGCCGCAGCACCGCCCCGGCCCTCCTCCTTGCACGCGCCCGCGCGCGCCCCGAGGCGATCGCCTTCCGCGCCAAGAACCGCGGCATCTACCGGGAGAAGACCTGGGCCCAGTATGCCGCCGAGGTGGCGCGTGCCGCCAAGGGACTACGTGCGCTCGGGCTCGAGCGCGGTGACCGTATCGCCATCATGGCGGACGCCTGCGAGGCCTGGCTGATCGCCGACCTCGCGGCCCAGTCGTTGGGCGCCATCGTCTACGGCATCTATCCAACGGCGTCGGCGGAGGAGGTCGAATACCAAATGCAGGACGGTGGCGCCGCCCTGTTTGTCGCCGAGGACCAGGAATACGTCGACAAGATTTTGCCCTTCATCGACCGGTTGCCGCAGCTCAGGGGCGTGCTGGTGGTCGACGAAACCGCGCTCTTTGCCTTGCGCCACGCCAAACTTTCGACCTTTGCCGCCATCTGCAAGGCGGGCGCCGACGCCGACCTGGCCTGGCTCGCGGGCGAGGTCGACAAGCTCAGCCCCGACGAGCCCGCTTTTATTGTCTATACCTCGGGGACAACGGGCCACCCCAAGGGCGCGCTCATCACCCACGGCAAGCACCTGGCGGCGACGCGCTCGGTGGCCGCGCACTATCCCACCCTCGCCGCCAAGCCGCACCGCACGGTGGCCTACCTGCCGCTCTGCCACGTGCTCGGCCGCGATATCGCCGTCACCCTCCTCCTCATCACCGAGCTCGTCCCCCACATCGGCGAACGCGTCGAGAACCTCACGGAGACGTTGTTCGAAACGGCCCCGACGGTGTTCTTCACGGTGCCGCGCTATCTGCAAAAGCGCGCCGCCGAGATCCTGGTTGGCATCGCCGGCAGCAGCGGCCTGAAGCGCTTCGCCTACCAGCGCGCCATGACCTTTGCCCGTGGGCAAACGCGGCGGCGCTGGGAGGAAAGGCGAAAGCCGCGGGATTGGATCTGCGCCTGGTTTTGGCGACAGGTCATGTTTCGGCCCATCCTCAACAAGATCGGCTTCGATGAGCTCGAGCTCCTGGTCTGCGGCGGTGCGCCGCTGCCCCCCGAAACGGCAACCCTTTGGCAAATGCTGGGCATCAATGTCGTGGAGATGTACGGACAAACGGAGACCGCCGGCGGTATCATCGCCGCACAGCGCGGGCCGTTCGCGCGACCCGGCGACGTCGGCACGGTTGCCGACGGCGTCGAGGTGAAACTTGCCGCCGACGGCGAGATCCTCGTGCGCTCCGCCGATCTCTTCGAGGCCTATTGGGGCAAGCCCGGCGAGGCCGAGGCCATCCGGGACACCGACGGCTGGATGCGCACCGGCGACGTCGGCGAATGGCAATCGGGCCGCCTGAAACTGATCGACCGGGCCCGCGACTTCCTGGTCACCTCCGGCGGCAAAACGATTGCGCCGTCCTTCATCGAAAACCTGCTGCGCGCCAACCCCTTCATCGCCGAGGCGATCGTGCTGGGGCACGGCCGCAAATACCTGACCGCCCTGATCGAGATCGACTTCGAGGTGGTGGCCGAGTGGGCGCGCAGCAACGACGTGGCCTACCGCGGCTTTACCAGCCTGGTGCAGGCTCCCCGCATCACCGCCCTGATTGCCGGCGCCATCGAGGATGCCAACGCCCGGCTCTCCCGCGTCGAGCAGATCAAGGCGTTTCGGATCCTGCCAAAAGTGCTCGATCCCGAAGAGGAAGGCGAGCCGGTGACGCCAACCCGCAAGGTCAAGCGCGCCCAGATGGTCGCGCGGTTCAAGGACCTGGTGGAGGACATGTACGATGACGAGGAGGAAAAGGTCTTGGCCGCAGCAACCGCCGGCCTGACCGCTTGAGATTTGCCAACCAACGAAATGCCTTTGTCACGCGTGGGAGGACCAAACATGCTTCTGAGACTGCAAGGTGCGAGCCTGGCCGCACTGCTGCTGGCGGCGCCCGCCACCGCCCAAGACGCCTATACCATCGGCCTGACCGGGGCTTTGACGGGTCCGCCCGCCTCGACCTATGCCCCGGCGGCGGATGCGCTCCGCCTCTATGTCGATGGCGTCAACGCCGCCGGCGGCATTGCCGGCAAGAAGATCAACCTCATTCTGCAGGACGACTCCGCCGAGCCCGGCAAGGCGACCGCCAACGCCAAGAAGCTGCTGACGCAGGACAACGTCCTGTTGTTGCTGAACGCCAGCCTGTCCTCGACCTTCGCGCCGGTGGTCGCCGAGGCGAAGCGGGCGGGCGTGCCCGTGCTGTTTGCAAGTTCGGTGTGCCCCAAGGAGGTCTATCCCCCCGCCGATCCCCTGCAGTTCTGCACGACGGCCTTCGCCTCAACCTATGACAGCCGGGCAACCCTCGCCTTTGTCAAGGAAACGGCCAAGGAGCCGGTCAAGATCGGCTTTTCCGCCATGGCCATTCCCCTCTCGCGCGCCGAAATGGACTTTGCCGAGCAGCAGGCGCCCGCCCTCGGCATGACCGTCGTCGACAAGGAGGTGATCCCGCCGCCGACCCCCGACTACACGCCCTTTGCCACCAAACTTAGGGATGCCGGGGCAAACTGGGTCTTCTCCTGGGCACCCTGGGTCACCCAGGTGCGCACGCTCGAAGCCTTGCGCCGGCTCGACTGGAAGGGCGACTACATCGCCTGGGCCCATATCGAGGCGGAAGGCGAATTGGCCCGGCTCAAAGACGGCTCCTTTTACGTCGTCGGAGCCAACGCCCTGTTCCAGGAGCAGCTGCCGATCCACCAGGAGATCGCCACGGCTGCCAAGTCGGCGAAGCTCACCTACCCCGTCGAGCAACTGAGCGAAGGTTGGATCGCCGGCATGGTGGTGGAAGCCGCGCTCAAGGCCACGGGCTGGCCGGCAACGCCCGAGAAGCTGGCGGCCGCCATGAGCACGCTGAAGGTCGACACCAAGGGTCTGCGCGGCGGCCCCATCGAGTGGACCAAGGACAACCACTTTCGCACCCGCCAATACTATCGCGTCTACCGCTGGGATAGCGGCAAGGGCGCAATCCAACAGGTGAAGGACTGGACCGGCTTCGACGTCAAATAACCGGCAAGGCTCCCCGCTCGTGCAGCTCGCCGTCAATATTGTCGTCTTGACCGCGATCTACGCGCTGATCGCCTGCGGCTACGTGTTGATCTACCGCGTCAGCCGCGTCCTCAACCTGGCACACGGCGAACTGTTGATGCTGTCGGCCTACCTGCTGCTGTGGACGGCATCGCTGTTCGCCGGCCACCCCGTGGCGGCCATCGCCGCCGCACTCGGCTTGAGCGTGGCTGTGGGAGCCATGGTCTATCTGTTCCTGCTGCGCAAGCTGACGGGCGAAATGGCGCTGGCCGCGGTGCTCACTACTGTTGCCCTCGGCGTTCTCCTGCGCGGCCTCACCGTCATCGTCTGGTCGGCCCAGCAGCACTATCCAGCAGTGCCGCTCGGCCTTGCCAACTGGGCGTTTGCGCTGCCGGGCGGCGCGCGGATTTCGCTCTGGGCGGCGTTGTTGGTGGCAACGACGCTCGCCGTCTACGCTAGCCTGTTTGCCTTTTTGCGCCTGGGACGCTGGGGCATGCGCATGCGCGCGGCCGGGCAGAACCCGCTGCTGGCGGCCCAGCGCGGCATCAATCTCCATGCCATCTATGCCCTGGCTTGGTCGCTCTCCACCCTCACGGGGGCGCTCGCCGGCATGCTGATCGCGCTGGATTCCGGCCTCGGCCAGACCATGGCCATCATCGGCCTCAAGGCCTTTCCCGCCGCCCTGGTGGGCGGGCTCGACAGCCTCGCCGGCGCGCTTCTGGGCTCCTTCATCGTCGCCAGCGCGGAGGTTGTGCTCATCCACTACGTCGACCCGCTGCTCTCCGAGGTCATCCCGTTCTTGGTGCTGATCGTCGTCTTGATGTTGCGGCCTTGGGGCCTGCTCGGTACCCGCGAAGAGCTCGATCGTGTCTAGGCGACCGCGCGCCAGCGGCTATTTCCGCACCAACTACGGTGAGGACCTGAGCCTGTTGCCAACGCGGCTCGAGCGCTTGGCACTGCTCGGCGTGCTCGTGGTCTTGCTCGCCCTGCCGCTGCTGGCCTCACCCTTCCTGATCGATCTGGCAGCCCAAGTCTGCTTGGCCGTCATCGGCGCGCTAGCCCTGATGCTGCTGACGGGGTATGCGGGCCAGGTCTCGCTGGGCCACGCCGGCCTACTGGCGGCCGGGGCCTTCACCGTCGGCATCCTGTTCAAGGAGTTCAAGGCCCCGTTCTTCGTGACGCTGCCGGCCGCGGCCGCGGTCGGCGCCCTGTTGGGCGTCGTCTTCGGGCTACCATCGCTGCGCGTGCGCGGTCTTTACCTGGCGGTGAGCACACTGGCCCTCAATTTTTTGGTCGCCTATCTGGGCGGCGAATACGAAGCGCGCCGCGGTTTTTCGACGGGCATCATCGTCGATCCGCCGGCGCTGGCCGGCATGGCCGTGACCGACGCAAAAGCCTGGTACCTGATTTTGCTGGCGGCCGCCGTCGCCACCCTTCTCCTCTGCGCCAATCTCCTGCGCGCTCGTTCGGGGCGCGCCTGGGCCGCCATCCGCGCCAACGAAACGGTGGCGCAAACGCTCGGCATCGGCGTTGCCAGCTACAAACTCCTGGCCTTTGTGATCTCTTCGGCGCTGACGGCCGTCGCCGGCGCGCTCTTTGCCTATTACCGCGGCTTTGTCTCGGTTGAGGCCTTTTCGCTGTTTCTGTCGATCCAGTACGTCGCCATGATCATCATCGGCGGCATGGGCTCGCTGGCCGGCGCCATCCTCGGCGCCCTCTTCGTCACGCTCTTTCCCTACGCCATCGAGGCGAGCCTCGGCGCGCTTGTCGGCGCCTCGGCCTACGCCGGGCTGCTGTTTGCCGTCAACGCCACGACCTTCGGCGCCGTCATGATCCTGTTCCTGGTGCTCGAACCGCAGGGATTGATCGGCCTGTGGCGGCGCCTGCAAACCTATTTTTTGCTCTGGCCCTTCCGGCACCGGCCCGTCGGTGGAGCACGCCGATGACCGCTCGCGCGCCTGGCCCGCTGCTTCCTGGACCGCTTCTTCCTGCACCGCTTCTTCCTGCACCGCTTCTGGCCGTCGACAAGCTCGAGGTCGTCTACCAGCGCGCCATCACCGCGCTCGAGGGTATCTCGCTTAGCGTTGCTGCCGGCCAGATCGTCGGCATCCTCGGCAGTAACGGCGCCGGCAAATCGACGTTGCTGCGGGCCATTTCGGGCTTCCACGGCCTCGACGATGCCCGCATCACCGATGGCAGCATCCACTTTGAGGGCCAGCCGATCGCGCACGCGGCACCCCACCTCAGCACCAGGGCCGGCATCGTGCTGGTGCCCGAGCGCGGCAAGGTGTTCCCAAACCTGACGGTGGCCGAAAACCTGTTGGTGCCGGTGGCGGCGCGCACGGGCCGCGCCGAGCAGCGCCGGCGCGAGGGGCTCATCTATGATTTTTTCCCGCGCTTGGCGCCGCTGCGGCAGCGCACGGCCGGCCTATTGTCGGGGGGCGAGCGGCAAATGCTGGCCATCGCCGCCGGGCTTGTTTGCCAACCCAAACTGCTGCTCGTCGATGAATTGTCGTTGGGCCTCGCCCCCGTCGTCGTCGCCGATCTCTTGCAGCGCCTGCTGGCCATCCGTAGCGCGCTTTCCCTGACGCTGGTGATCGTCGAGCAGAACGCGGCTCTCACCTTGGGCGTGATCGACCACGGCTATGTCTTGGAAAACGGCCGCATCGTGCTCGACGGCAGCGCCGCCCGCCTCGCCGAGCACCCCGATGTCGCCGAGTTCTACCTCGGGCAATCCACCTCCGGGCACCGCCGCAGCTATCGCGAGGTCAAGCAATACCGCCGCAATCGGAGGTGGTATGGCTGAGCTCGCCATCGAGGCCTTGCACCTTGCCTTCGGCGGGCTCACCGTCCTCGATGGCATTTCGCTTGGCGTTGGTCCGGCCGAGCTGTTGGCGCTGATCGGTCCCAACGGTGCCGGTAAAACCAGCGTGCTCAATTGCATCAGCGGGCTTTATCGTGGTGAGGGCCGCATCCGCTTTGGCGGCCGCGACATTGCCGGGCTGTCCCCGCGCGTCATTGCCGGCCTCGGCATCGCCCGCACCTTTCAGCATGGCGAGCTCTTTTCCCACCTGAGCGTGCTCGACAACATCATGGTCGGGCGGCATATGCGCGTTGCCACCCATCCCCTCAGCGAAGCCCTGTTTCTGCCGAGCGTGCGCCGCCAGGAGGTGCGCCAGCGCGTCAACGTTGAGCGCATCATCGAGTTCGTCGAGCTCGAAAGCGTGCGCTACGCCGAGGCCGGGGCGCTTCCCTTCGGCACCCAGAAGCTCGTGGGCCTGGCGCGGGCGCTGGCGCTCGAACCCTCCCTGTTGCTGCTCGATGAGCCCTCGGCCGGGCTTTCCCGCGACGAACGGGATGATCTCGCCCGCTTTATTCTGCGCATCAAGCACGAGCTGGCCCTGCCGATGATCTGGATCGAGCACGACATGCAAATGGTCGCCGATCTCGCCGACCGCATTCATGTGCTGGACTATGGCCGCACGCTCGCCTCGGGCCCGCCCGCCCAAGTCCTCAACGATCCGGCCGTGGTCGCCGCCTACTTGGGCGCACCCCGATAGCTGCGCCCCCGGCAAGGCGCGCTGCCGAGCCGCTGGCGGCCGGGATGGCGCTCCCTCATGGTTGCTGCGTCGCGTGCACGCCCCCCTCAGAGACGCCCGCCGTCCACGACATAGTGCTGGCTGGTGATGGCGCCCGCCTCATCGGACGATAAGAACAGCACGACGCGGGCGATGTCCTCGCCATTGAGCTCGCGCTTTAAACATTGCGCCTCCATCAGGCGCGCCTTGCTCTCAGGCGTCAGCCAGAGGCTGCGCTGGCGTTCGGTCAGGATCCAGCCCGGCGCAATCGCATTGACCCTGATGTTGTAGGCGCCGAAGTCGCGCGCCAGCGAACGCGTCAGCCCGAGCACGGCGGACTTGGCCGCCGTATAGGCGACCATGCCGCCTTGGCCCGTCATCCACGACGAGGAGCCGAAATTGATGATCGAACCCCACTTGGCGGCCTTCATGTCGGGCAGCACGGCCTGGGCGGCAAAGAACTGGTGCCTGAGATTGACCGCAAGGCGCTCGTCCCAATACTCGGGCGTCACCTCTTCGCTGGCATGGCGATCATCGCGCGCCGCATTGTTGATGAGCACGGTGATGGGCCCCAAACGCTCACGCGCGTTCTGAACGGCGCGGCGCAAGGCCGCCACATCGCGCACATCACAGCGCTCGAAATGGCTGGGCGTGTCCCCCAAGCCCGCTTGCACCGCGGCCGAGGCTTTCTCATCGATATCGACAAAGGCAACCTTGGCCTTTTGCTGGGCGAAGGCGGCAACGATCGCAGCGCCAATGCCGCTGCCGCCACCGCTCACGAACACGACGCGGCCCGCAAGCGAGGGATAGACGGCGTGCGCACTTGTCATGGGAGACCCCTTTTTCGGTCGATGCGGAAAACTTCGAGCAGCTTCATTTACCCCAGCGCGCGGCGATCGGCTCGAGCGCGGCAACGAGCTCCAACAGTGGCGCGCGTGTCGCCGCCGGCAACGGCGCGAGCGGATGGCGCACGGCCTCGCTGGCAATCACGCCGCCGGCGGCCATCACGATCTTGGTTGCCCTCAGGCCGCACTGGCGGTTCTCGTAGTTGATCAGCGGCAGGATGCGGGCATAGGCGGCCGCCGCCTCGGCACGCCGACCCGCACGGTGGTGCGCGAGCACGGGTTTGATGAGATCGGGCAGCAGCGCGCTCGGCATCGTCCCCGTGGCCCCGGCATCGAGGTCGGCCAGCAAGGTGATGCCCTCCTCACCGTCGAAGGGCCCCCGGATGGCGTCGCCGCCGGCGGCGATGAGGGCCCTGAGCTTGGCGGCCGTGCCCGGCACCTCGATCTTGAAGTAGGCGACCTGCGGCAGCTCGCGGGCCAGCCGGGCCAGGAACGCCACCGACAGGGTGACCCCGCTCAAGGGTGCGTCCTGCACCATGATGGGCAGCCCGGGGGCGGCTTCGGCCACCCTGGCAAAATGTTCGAAGGTGCCGGTCTCGTCGGCGCGCAAGAGCGCCCCGTGGTAGGGCGGCATGAGCATCAGCATGTCGGCGCCACCGGCGGCCGCCCGCCGGGCGCGCTCGGCCGCGATCCGGGTTGAGAAGTGGCTGCAGGTGACGATCACCGGCACCCGCCCCCGCACGTGGGCGAGCGCGAGATCGAGCAGAACACTGCGCTCCTCATCGGCGAGCAGAAACTGCTCGGAGTAGTTGGCGAGGATGCAGATGCCGTCGACCCCCTGGTCGATCATGCAGTCGAACACCCGGCGCTGGCTGTCGAGGTCGAGATCGCCGTTGTCTCGAAACGGCGTCGGCGCGATCGGCACCACGCCCCCGATCGGTTTGGCACTGGACGGCATGGTCGGTCCTCCCGATGTTTCGGCGTTGCCCCATCACGGGGGTCGTATGTACTTCAGATCATCACGGCTGGGGTCGTGCTGCCAAGGCAATCAGGTTCCAGGACGCCGGCGCCAGCCTGAGATTGATCGTACCCCCTTCGCTTGCCACGCCGTCGAGCGCCGCCGGCTTGATGCGCTCGGGTGCCGCCTTGCTGTTGGTCGCGCCCAAGTCGTCGTCGCGGAGCTGCAAGGCCTCGGCGACGGCCAGGTCCTCAAAGCCACGCGCCTCGATGCTAACCGTCATCGGCCGCGCCAGGTCGCGGTTGAGGGCAAACAGGCTGAGCCCACCGTCCCTGGTCGCCACCGCCGCCAGTTTGAGGTAGGGCACGGCGGAAAGCGGAAAGACCTGGTCGAGGCTGCCGCGGGGATCGTAGTAGGAGGTGGCGTAGGTTTCGCTGGCGACCTGACATTTGAGCACGCGCCCCCGGCCATAGCCGCTCATGTGCTGGAAGGGATAAAAAATCGTCTGCCGCCAGGCGCCGCCGCCCGTCTCCGTCATGATGGGCGCGATCACGTTGACGAGCTGGGCAAGGCAAGCGCACTTGACCCGATCGGCGTGGTTCAACAGCGAAATGCAGGCGCCGCCAAAGGCGAGCGCATCCTCCATGGTGTAGATTTCCTCTAAGATCGGCGGCGCCACCGGCCAGCCCTCCTTGACGCGATCCTGCCGCGTGCGCCGCGTGCGGTACCACACATTCCATTCATCGAAGCTCAGCGCCAAGCGTTTGGGTGACCGGCGCCGCGCCGCCACCGCATCGGTGATGGCAACGACCTCCTCGATGAACATGTCCATCAGGTCGGGGGCGGCCAGGAAGCCGGCGCTGTCGCCCCGGTAGTTGTTGAGGTAGGTGTGGAGCGAGACGAAATCGACGAGCTCGAAGGTGTGCTCGAGCACCTCATCGTCCCAGCGCCCGAAGGTTGGCATGTTGCGCGAGGTCGAGCCGCAGGCGGCCAGCACCAGGCTCGGGTCGACCCAGCGCATCATCTTGGCGGCCTCGGCGGCGACGCGGCCGTACTCGCTGGCCGTCTTGTGCTCCATTTGCCAGGGGCCATCCATTTCGTTGCCGAGGCACCAGAACTTCACGCCATGCGGGCTCGGGTAGCCGTGCGCACGCCGCAGGTCGGCATAGCTGCTGCCGCCGGGATGGTTGCAATATTCGACGAGGTTGCGCGCCGCATCGCCACCGCGCGTGCCGAGGTTGACGGCAAGCATGGGCTCGACCTCAGCCGCGCGACACCAGTCGATGAACTCATTGGTGCCGAACCGGTTGGTCTCGGTGGAAAACCAGGCCAGGTCGAGCCGCGTCGGGCGCGCCTCGAGCGGGCCGACGCCGTCTTCCCAGTTGTAGCCGGAGACGAAGTTGCCGCCAGGATAGCGCACGATCGTGGGCCCCAGCTCCTTGATGAGGGCGAGGACGTCGCCGCGAAAGCCGTGTTCGTCGGCGGTCGGATGGCCCGGCTCGTAGATGCCGCCGTAAACGCAGCGCCCCAAATGCTCGACAAAGGCCCCGAACAGCCGGGGATCGGTGTCCCCGATGGCAAAGTCGCGATCGAGAAGGACTTTGGCGTGGCGCATGCTGGGGCTCTCCCGGCTCAATGCTGTGGCCCGTGCTCGGGTTTGGTCGTGGCGCCGTCCCCAGCCGCCGCGGTGAAGCGGGGCACCAGGACAGCGTCCTTGAGTTGACGCGAATAGGCGTGTTGGGGATGGGTGAGGACCTGCCGGGCCGGGCCGCTTTCGACGACCTCTCCGTCCCGCATGATCATGATCCGGTCGCTGACCAAGTAGGCGGTCGCCAGATCGTGCGTGATGTAGAGGATCGAAATGCCGAACCGGCCCCGCAAAGTCTTGAACAGGTTGACGATTGCCATGCGCAAAGAGGCATCCACCATGGAGACGGGCTCGTCGGCGACGATCAGTTTCGGTTTGGCCAGCAGCGCGCGGGCAATGGCAAGCCGCTGCAGTTGGCCACCGGAGAGCTCGTGCGGATAACGACGGGCAACCTCGGCAAGCGACAGGCCGACCTGGCGCAGAGCCGTCTCCGTCGCCGCCTGGGCCGCAAGGCCCTCGCCGGCGCCGCCGAACCGCTGGGCCGTCAGCAACAGGTAGTGGTCGACGTGGCGCAGGGGGTTGAAGGCCTCGAAGGGGTTCTGGAAGATCGGCTGCACCAGGCCCAGCAAGCGCCTCCCGCCCGCACCCCGGCGCAGCCCGGCGATGTCCTGGCCCTTGAGGCGCAGGCTCCCCGCCGTCGGCGTTTCGAGGCCGAGGATCATGCGGGCGAGCGTGGTCTTGCCGCTCCCCGATTGCCCCAGCAGCGTGAAGACCTCGGGGCTCTCACCCGACAGGCTAAAGCTCACATCGCGCACAGCGGCGACGCGGCGGCGGCGCAGAAGGCCGCCGAAGGTCTTGGACACGTGCGCCAGCTCGAGTAGCGGCGTCATCACGCCTGCCCTCCGACGGCAAAGCAGGCGACGCGGTGGTGGGGGGCCAGCCTCGTCAGGGCCGGGGTCTCGCGCCGGCAGCGCTCCATCACCAGGGGACAGCGCGGATGAAAGCGGCAACCGGGCGGCGGTTCGGCGAGATTGGGTGGGCCGCCCGTAAGGGTGACTTTGGGCGCCTCTTCGCCGATCCGCGGCAGGCTGGCGATCAGATGTTTGCTGTAGGGGTGCTGCGGGCTGCGAAACAGGGTCTCGGTCGGCGCCTCTTCGACCAGCCGTCCCCCATACATGATGGCGAGACGGTCGGTGAGATAGGCGTGCACGCCCAGGTCGTGGGTGACGAGCAGGAGCGAGGAGCCCACTTGCCGCTGCACGTCCCGGATCATGTCGAGCACGTCCTTCTGCACCACGACGTCAAGGGCCGTGGTGGGCTCATCGGCGATCACCAGGTCGGGCCGGCACAGCGTGGCCAGCGCGATGGTGACGCGCTGGCGCATGCCGCCGGAGAGCTCGTGGGGGTAAGCATCGAGCACGCCCTTATCCAGCCGAACCAGCTCGAGGTGGGCCACGACCTTGGCCTCGAAGGCGGCGCCGGTGCCCCCTAAGTGCCGCGCGGCAAAGTCCTCGAATGAGCGGCGCACGCGGCGCACGGGGTTCAAGGCGCTCATGGAGCCCTGCATGATGTAGGAGAGCCTGCGCCAGCGCAGTTGGGCGAGCTCGGCGCTCGAAGCCTGGTGCAGGGACTTGGCGCCAGCCAAGAACCGCATTCGCACCGTGCCGCCCACCACTTGCAGTGGCGGACGCATGGCGGCGGCGACGGCCTTGAGCAGGGTCGATTTGCCGGAGCTCGATTCCCCGGCGAGGCCGTAGATCTCGTTGTCCCGGACCTCGAAGGAGACGCCGTCGACCGCCCTGACCTCCCGCTCGATGCCGAAATGGCGCGTGCGGTAGTAGGCCTTGAGGTCTTCGACCGTGAGCACGGGCTCGCGCGGCGCGCCTGCCGATGCGCGCTTGGGCTCCCTGTCGGCGGCCGGGGTCGCCGTCATGCGCCACCCTCCGCCCCCATGCGCCGCAGCCGGCTGCGCGGGTCGATATGCTCGTTCATCGACACGGCCAGCAGGAACAGGCCGATGAACAGGGCCACCAGCAAAATGACGGGAAAGGCAATCCACCACCAGACGCCGGCGACCAGCGCGGTGTGCTGATTGGCCCAGTAAATCATGCTGCCGACGGTCGGGGAATTGATGTCGGTGAAGCCCAAGACCGACAGCGTCACCTCGAGGCCGATCGACCAGTTCATGTTGTTCATGGTGGTGGCAAACACGATCGGCATCACGTAGGGCAGGTGCTCGCGCACGAGGAGCTCGCGCGTCGTCATGCCGGAAAAGACCCCCGTGTAGGTGAACTCGCGGGTCTTGAGGCTGAGCGCGAGGGCGCGGATCAGACGCGCATCGTAGGCCCAGCCCAACAGCGCCATGATGATGGCGAGCGCGGCCCAGGACATGGCATCGCGCAGCACGAAGTAGAACAGGACCAGGATCGGAAACAGGGGAATGGCGATGAAGGTGTCGTTGATCGCCATCAGGACGCGGTCGACCCAGCCACCCTTGTAGCCGGCCAGCAGCCCGATCGCCAGCGACAGCAGCCGGCTCAGAACGGCAACGACGATGCCGAAGGTCAGCGTATTGCGAATGGCGAAAGTCAGCTGCCAGAACACGTCCTGCCCGCGCGACGTGGTACCGAAGGGATGCGCAAAAGAGGGCGGCAAATCCGGGGCGACCACAAAGGTATCGAGCGGCGCATAGGGCGAGGCCAGCGACAGGGCCGCCATGCCGGCGACCAGGCCCAACAAAATCGCCCCGATCCGGAATTCGGGGTTGTAGATCATCAGGTCGCGCAAGGTGGCGAGCATCGGGTCAGCCCGTCCGTACGCGGGGATCGAGCAGCGGATAGAGGAGATCGATGATCAGCACCGCCGTCGACACGCCGATGATCGACACCGTCGCCACCCCCAGCACCAGGCCGTAGTCCCCGGCATAGACGCCGGAGACCAGCAGCGAGCCGACGCCGGGGTAGCCAAAGACTTGCTCGGTAATAATGGCGCCGTTGAAGATCGCACCCAGCGACAGGGCGAGGCCCGTGACCTGGGGCAGCAGCGCATTGCGCATGACGTAGGAGGTCAGGATGCGGCGGTGGTCGACGCCGGCGAGTTCGGCATAGACCACGTAGTCCTCGCTGACGATGTTGGAGACCAGCGAGCGCATGCCGAGAAACCAGCCGCCGAGCCCAACCAGCAGCAAGGAGAGCGCCGGCAGGATCGAATGCTTGAGGATGCTCAAGACGATTTCGAGGCTCAGCTGATCGCCGAGGTTCATGGCCTTGCCGCCGGCAATGGGCAACAGCGGCCACAGGTAGCCGAACGTCACCAGCAGCACGAAGGCGACAATGTAATAGGGAACGGGGTGCAGGCCCATGGCGATGATGGCGAGGACCTTGAGGCTCGTCTTGTTCTGGTAGTAGCCGGCGAGCCCCCCCAAGAGGTTGCCGAGCACCCAGGTGAGCAGGGTTGCCGTTGCGAGCAGGCCGATCGTCCACGGCAGGGCGCGCGCGATCAGGGTCGACACCGGCGTCGGGAAGGCCGACAGCGACGGCCCGAAATCGGCGGTGGCGATCCGCCGCCAGAAGGCCAGATACTGCTCGTGCGGTGCCCCCGTCAGCCCATACAGTTCGCGCAGCGATTGGCGCATGGCGCCGATCGCCTCGGGCGAGGTGTTGCCGAAGGAGGTGACGGCGGCGATCGATTGCTCGACCGGATCGATCGGGGTGAGGTGCGTGATCAGGTAAGTCAGATTAATGCCGATAAAGACCACGAGCAGAAACTGGCCGAGCCGCTGCGCCAGGTAGGTCGCATAAAAGCGCATCGGCGATAACGGCCCCCGAGGCCTCAACGAGCCTCAACTCTTGGGCTTCAACTTGACGAACATGGCGCGCGAGTTGGCCCAGTTGGGAACCGGGTCGGTGTAGGGGTCGGCCGCCGTCGGGTAACCCGTCCAGTAGGTGGTGTCCATCACCGTGAACACGTTGTAGGACATCAGCGGGATGGTCGGCATCTCGCGCACGGCGATTTTGACGTACTCGCGGCCGAGCTCGATCCCCCTGGGATCATCGAAGCCGATCTTGCGGATCTCCTCGATCACCTTGTCGAGATCGGGGTGCGACCACCGCTGCCAGTTGCGCGGTGGCTGCGGTGTCCCCGCCGGCGCCACGAATTGCGAGTGCCAGCTGTCGAGGAAGAAGGACAGGTCCTGGTGGCCGCCCCAGGTCTCGACGCTCCAGCTGATAAGGGTGTCGAAATCGCCGGCCGCGCGCCTGGTCACCAGCGTTCCCTGGGCGACGTCGACCTTGGCATCGATGCCGGCGCGGCGCCACTGCTCGACGATCATCGAGCCCGCCCGCGTCATCACCGGACGGGCCTCGCCTTCGACCACGACGCGCACGGTGAAGGGTTTGCCGTCGGGCGTCTGCCAATTGGCGCCGACCTTTTTGAAGCCCGCCTTTTCCAACAGCTCGGCGGCGGCTCCGGCGTCGGCCTTCCACCAGCCCATACCGAAGGCCGCGGCAATGGCCTTCGGATCGCTCGGGATCTGATCGCCCATGGAGGGGCGCAACATCTCGGCGATCTGCTGGCCGATGCCGCGATCGTAGGGTTTGATCTTGTGCTTGCCGGTGTCGAGCTCGAAGCTGGCGAGCCAGTCCTGCAGCGGCTCATGGTAGCTCTCGGGATGCCGCCCCGTCGGCGGAATACCGATCGCCGAGATGGTCGCCGCACCGCGATAGGACGCCATCGACACGGCCTTGATGTCGATCAGCAGCGCCAAGGCCCAGCGCACGTCGCGGGATTTGAAGAGTTCGTTCTGGCCATTGAAGATCAAGGCCGGCAGGGTCGGGTCGGGATGGGCATAGGGGAAGCCCTTGAACCAGGCGACCGAGCTCTTCGACTGCTTGGCGAGCGTGAACATGCCTTCGGGCGCCACGTCGTGAATGACGTCGAGCTCGTGGTTCATCTGGGCGATGACGCGCTTGTCGGGCGGGCCGGGATCGACGTAGGCGAGATACTTGGGGCCCGGCGTGCCGTAGCGGGCGAGCGTGGTTCGCTGCCAGTCCTCGCGCAAGCGCCAGATGTACCAGCGGCCGTCGGGGTCGAAAGTGTGAAGCACGTAGGCGCCAAGCGAGACCGGCTTATTGAAGTCGAACTTCAGGGGGTCTTCGACCTTTTCGAACACGTGCTTGGGCATGATCCACACCGCGTTCCAGCGCACGGTGAACAGGGCATGGAAGCGGGAGTTGGGCTTTTTGAGTTTAAAGTGGACGCTATAAGGGTCGGGCGCCTCGACCGCCTCGACGTTGAGGGCGAGCGCCGCGCTCCAGCGCATGTTCTTGTGCTTGATCTGGGTCGTCACCGTGTGCACGACGTCGGCCGCGGTGAACTCGACGCCGTCGCTCCAGTAGATGCCCGGGCGCAGCTTGACCGTCATTTCCGTAAAGTCGGCGTTGTACTGGGGCTTATCGGCGGCCAGCGAATTTTGCCACACCCCGTCGAGGCCGCGATTGGGGTCGATGTACCAGAGCGTGTCGAGCGCCGCCTGCTGCAGGCCGTTCGATTGGCTGCCGGCGTTGATGGCCCAGATGTTGAACCAGCCGGCGTTTTTGATGGTGCCTTCGGGATTTTCCAGGATCAGGATCTCGTTGCGCGGCAGGTTGGCGAACAAACCCTGCGCCGCCGCCCCACTCGACAGGGTGGCAAGACCCACGCTGCCCCACAGAATTGCGGCGAGTATCGTTCGCTTCAGCCTCATCAGACGTCCTCCTCAATCCAGCGCACGCGCCATGGCGTATCGCCGGCGCGCGCGATCCCGAGGCTTTGATGCTCGGTTTCCCTCGGCGCCGACGCTACACCTCAGGGGCCGCCGGCAACAAACCAAATCTGCGCTTGAGCCCGCTGTCGACCGCAGAGCTTGAATGCTATTTCAGCCCTGAGCGTTGCGCGGCGGCCGCTGCAGCGCGACGTCGTAGAGGGCATTGCCGTCATAGGCGAACCAGGCAAAGGGCCAGTCCATGCCAATCGCGAACTCGACCACGGCGCGGTGCACGCCATAGGCGCCCAGATAAGGGTCGAGGTGGGCAAAGTCGTTGAACACGAGATAGCCGCCCGCTCTGACCTTCGAGGCGGCGGCGAAAGCATCGCGGGACGTGCCCGCATAGGAATGATCGGCGTCGATATAGATCCAATCGAAATGTTGATCGGGGAAGCCAGCCAGCGCCTCGTGGGACTGTCCGGCATGCTTTTGAACGCGGGGATCAGCGGCCACGGCCGGATCGAGCAAGGAGAAATCGAGGTCGATCAGGTGCAATTCGGCTGGGTCGCAGTGCGCCAGGATGTGCCGGGCGAAGTCGCCTTTAAAGGTGCCGACCTCGGCAACGCGCCCGCGGGGCGGCAAGGCTTGCACCAGATCATAGCGCGAGGCCGAAAAGCGGCAGTCCCGCGCCAGATGGCGCGGCAGGGGCGGCGAGGTTTCGCCTTTGACGAGGGCATGGCGGCCGAGCCGCAACAGGCGACGCACGCCCGTTGGCAGGTTCCGGCGCAGCACCAGCTCAAATCTTGTGACCACGATCGCCCGCTTTGCCCTCGAAAGCCCCAACCGCTGTTACGCGTGCCGTATTATGCGGACCCCGTGGGACGACGAAAAGGACAAGAAGTCGACCGACGCTGCCCCAATCCCACTGGCGCAGATGCCCGCTGTCTGGATCGGATCCACGCTCGAATCTGATGTAGTCAGCAACATACCGTAACCTCGGTTCGCGGGAGCTCAATGGCTTTTTCCGCCTCGTGTTCGTCGCGACCGTGACACGGACCGTAACATGACCGCCCGACCTCTCCGTCCGGCAATAACTGCAACCGCAGCATCCACCGATTAGCTTCGGCCGCTGCTCCAAAGGTTGGCGAGGAGTTGGGATAGACGGAGCGGTTTGGTCATCGTAGTCGTGACTTCAGTTCGTCATCCTGATCGGTCGGCCCGCGCCACGACATCGAGCCGTTGCGTGACGCCGCCGGCAATGCTGTCGGCAATTTTGCCTCGGTAGCCCTCAGGCAGGCTATCCATTGTGCGTGGCTACCCAAATTAACCGAAATATCGACCGTAGTGCCAGCATAACTCAGGGTATCGGTCCCGCCTTGCAGATTGGCATTGATCGTCTCCACCTCGGCTAGCGTCGCGCGCTGCCATCAAAGAGAACGTCAAGCGTCTCGTTTCCAGTCGTCCCGGTGATGTTGAGCGTATCGCTATCGCTACCACGGCTGATGCTGTCGGCACCGTCCCCGAAATTGAAAACAAATGTGTCGCTGCCGGCCCGCCGGTCACGAGGTCATTTCCAGCGCCACCGATGAGCGAGTCATTCCCGTCGCCACCGCTGAGCACGTCCGCGCCGCCGGCCCCGGCTTTGCAGATTGTGAAGGCTCCATGCCCCACTAGCGGGCCCAAACTGAGCTGCATGTCATCAAGGAAAAGATCGCCTGCGGTACCTTGATTAGCCATCGCGCCACCCTCTACTCTGTCGCCCCGTTTGCAATGTGTGCTTCACGTCGACTGCCGCCCGTTCGGCGTGAGGATTTGAGGGAACCCTGACCCATGCTCGACCTCATCATTCGCAACGCTCGACGCGCCCATGCCAGCGGCGGACCGGAGCTGGTCGACATCGGCTTTCGCGACGGGCGGATCGCCGCCATCGAACCGCACATTGCCGCCGAGGCTCAGGCCCACGACGCCGAGGGTTGCCTATGCTGCGCCGGGTTGATCGAGACCCACATCCACTTGGACAAGTCGCGCATCGTCGACCGCTGTCAGCCCGAGCCCAGCCGCAGCCAGCCCGACCACATGCGCCGGGTGCAGGCCGTCAAGGCGAGCTTCACGGTCGAAGACATCTATGAGCGCGCCAAGGCAACGCTCGAGAGCTGCCTCAAGCACGGGGCGACGCGCGTGCGCACCCACGTCGAGATCGACGCACCGGTCGGCACCAAAGGCGTGGAGGCACTGCAGCAGCTGGCCAAAGACTACGCCTGGGCCGTCGATCTCGAACTCTGCGTCTTCCCGCAGGAAGGCCTGACCACGGCGCCGGCCGCCGACGCCGCCCTGATCCAGGGCCTGGAGATGGGCGCCAAGGTCATCGGCGCGGCGCCCAACTATGACGTCGATCACCCCGGTCAGATCCAACGCATCTTCGAGCTGGCACGCCGCTTCGATGTCGATATCGACATGCACATCGATTCCGGCCACGACCCCGCCAGCCTCGATACACATCTCGTCGCCGACTTGACCGAGCGCGCCGGCCTCGGGGGTCGCGTCGCCATGGGCCATGCCACCAAGATCTCTGCCCTGCCGCCGGCGGAACAGAAGACCATTGCCCGGCGCTTGGCCGACGTCGGCGTCGGCGTCACCGTATTACCGGCGACGGACCTGTTCGTGCTGGCGCGGCACAAGGACCACAACGTGCCCCGCTGCGTGGCGGATGCCAATCTCTTCGTTGAGGAGGGCTGCAATTGCTCGATCTCAACCAACAACGTGCTAAACCCATTCACCCCCTTCGGTGACGGCTCCCTCATTCGCATGGCCAACCTGCACGCCAACATCCTGCAGGTCGGCGATCAGGCGCGCTTGAGCGAACTCTTTGCCATGATCACGCACCGCTCGGCCACGCTCCTAAATCTCAAGGACTACGGCCTCGAGATCGGCAACCCCGCCGACCTGGTTATCATCGATGCTGCAAGTGAGGCCGAGGCCGTCGCCACCGTCGCCCCGGTGCTCGCCGCCTTCAAACGCGGGCGACAAACGCTGGAGCGCCCCCGCGCGCGCTTGTTGCGGGCAGCGCC
>Ga0134122_10000514_pt1 | contig 26257 bp, 32 predicted proteins | sample KB302_FD_96461 | JGI IMG/M metagenome (GOLD analysis project Ga0134122, IMG submission 96461) | Terrestrial soil microbial communities without Nitrogen fertilizer from Kellogg Biological Station, Michigan, USA - KB3-0-2 | ecosystem: Environmental > Terrestrial > Soil > Unclassified ...
CATGCGCGGGCGCGCGGCAGGCGCCAAGGGGCGTGCACGATGACCGCGGAGCACCTGGAGGCCGCCGTACGGGCCGCCATCACTTCGACCGCGGCCGTGTTTGAGGCGCGCTTGCTCGAGCTGCAGCGCGCCGCGGCCGTGCACCTGGAAGAGGCGACTCGGCTACGGCTGGAGCTCGCGCACGCCCAGGACCTCCGCGCCAAGGAGCGTAGGGAGCACGACCGCCGGGCCGACTTGGACCTCCTGGAGCGGGACGTGCGCGACGCGTTGCTTATGCCGCGCTCCCGGGACCTGAGGGAGCGGCTGGCCGAGGCCATGGCCGGGCGGGACGAGGAATGACCGCCCTCCATTTGGACCTGGACCCGGGCCGCAAGGGGTTCGGGTGGGCGGCGCGCCTAGACCAGACCGTGATCGCGGCCTCGGTCGTGCCTCCGCCGCCCCCGCCGCGCGACTTCGACCGCGCCTCCACCGTTGCTGTGGCGGATCACGCGGAGCTCGCGATCCGGTGCGCGCTGGCCGTGCGGGCCGGGGTCCTGCTGCCCGCGGCCAGCGTGGGCGTGGAGTACATGGTCCACTACCCGCCCAAGCCCGCGCCGCGCGGCGTAAAGCGGCGCCAGCCGGACGAGAAAGCTCGGACCGCCATCGCGAATGACCTCCTGGAGCTCCAGGCGATCGGGGCGCTGGTGGCCCGTGCGTTCGTGGCTTGCCCGGCCTCGATCATCTACCGCACGGCCGCGCAGTGGAAAGGCAGCACGGACACGGACGCGATCGAGCGTCGCCTGAACGAGTGGTGTGGGTGGCTGCCCGTGGAGCTGGCGGTTTGGGCGGGGGTCCAGCGCCTGGCAAAGGACCTCCGCCACAACGCGGCGGACGCGACCGCGATGGCCCTGGTGCGCGCCGGGCGGTTCCGGCTATAAGGTCGCGAGCGGCGTTTCGCCAACGGTCAGGTCCGAGTAGCGACCGCCGTACAGCTTCACGGCCTGGCGCAGCGCGGATTCGTTGTCCGGGGCGCGCACCAGCCCCACGTGCCGCACGTGTTTTCGCAGCGCCCTCGAGTAGCCGGACACCCGCCACAGGCAGTCCCGGTCCGGGGGCGGGCACTTGATGGTGGTCACCCCGCCACCCCTTGGCTTTCCTGGGGCCCTTGAGGGGGGACCTCGGTCACGGCCGAGGGCGAGGGCGGCGGGGTTGAGCCCGGGGTGCTCCGGACCGACTTACGGGCCCGTTTGGGCATCGTCTCGCTGGCTTGGACCACGGACATGCCCTCGCCCTGGTCCACGGCCGCCAGCGCGGACAGGGCCGTGAAAAACCGCATTTTCTGAGCGCGAGCGCCCTCCCGCCCGCCCATGGAGGACAGTCTCCGCGCGAGCGCGCGCATAGGGTCGTCCTCCCGGTCCTTGTCCCAGTTCATGTCCTCGAGGCGCCGCGCCGCCCCCTCCAGATTCTGGAACCCGGAGAGCTCTGCGAACACGAATGCCGCGTGCACGCCGGCCGTGTAGGACTTGGCCAGGCCGGCGTAGCGCTCCAGCACGGCCTGGTGCTCGCGCGCGAACGCGACGATCGCGGTGTTGCTGGGTTTGGTGTTCCCAAGGCCGTGGTCCAGCACGATGCGCGCGGCGCTGGTCAGGCGCGATACCGGGGTGTCGCTCTCCAGCGCCGCGCCGGCGATCTGCGCGGCCGTGCGTGTGCGCCCCTGGTCCAGCACCTCACCCACGCCTACGGGGGCGTCTCGCGTCACCCACAGGGTCTGGGACAGGCCCGACGACACGATCGCGGAGAGCGTGTGCTGCCCGTTCTCCAGCTCCCCGTCCGTGGCGAACACGAGGCCGTGCGGGGACGTTCGCCAGCGCCCCTCTTTCATTTCCGTGGCGTAACGCCGGACCAGGTCGCGCGAGATCGGGCGCGGGTTGCGGCTGTTGTGCTCGCGGAGGATTGCGGCGGCCGTGGAGGGCGTGATGTTCTCGGTCGTGGCGTACATGGTGTGTCTTCCTTTTTGTTTGCGGATTTCTTGACTCCTGTTGCAGTCCTTGTGCCGGCCGTTTGCGCGGGAGGAAAATCCTTGTGATAACCAAAAGTCACCAGTGCTTCGGGCTACGCATAGCCAGTGCTTTTCCAACACACTGCGCCAAAGTTGGTTGTCTCACTGGATAGAGTAGATGCCAGTTGGAGGCACCACCAAAGGGCCTTGCGTGCGGCGGGGAAGTCAGCGACTCTGAGCGCATGGGCGATAAGCCGCAGCACGCCTCAGACCCATGCTACTTATGCCGGGCGCCGGCTCCACCGGAGGGGTGGCAGGCCGCCTGCCTGACCGGGGTCGGACTGACGCGCCCGCCCGCGGTGTGCTCCTGTTGCAGCGAGAGGGTCCGCCAGAACGTGGGCAAGATCCCGCGCGCGGACCGCAAGGAGCTGGAGGACAGGATGAGGGCCCGCGGCGTGCCCCCCGACCTACAGGTGCGCGCCGTGCTGGTCGCATGCTGGCACGGCGCGGTCGGGGTCTAGCGGACCCAGGCGCGCTCCGCCGGGGCGAGCTCCCAGCCCTCGCCCCCGTTGCCCATAAGCCAGCGATCGCTGGACTGGGTGCCGTGGTGGCGCAACCCCAGCGCGTGCCCGATCTCGTGTGTGACCGTCTGGTCATTGCAGTCCCAGATCGTGATCTGCGCGCTTTTCATCGTCTGCGCGAAGTGCACCCACTCCGTGTGGCCCAGCGCGCGCGGGTTTTGCTCGTCCAAGGCGCACGTCAAGCTGATCGTGCCGTCGTGCATCTCTCGGGCTTCCGGGCCGCCGTAGGTCGGCACGAGATAGGGCGCGAACTCTACCCAGTAGTCCAGGGAGTAGTCGATGCTTTCGAAGCACAGCGCGCACGACTCCGAATCGATCAGGAGAGGCACCGGTCTCTGGAAAGGCCGCCAATGCGAGGAGGCGTCGAACGGTCCGGCCTTGCACGCCGTGACGGCCAGCAGGCACAAACAGGCGAGTGCGAGGTGCGCGAATTTCATGGTCGGGCCTCGTTCACCAGGTCCAGGATGCCCCGGCCCGGGTCGGTTTTCTCGTCGGAGATCTCGTAGTGCCCGAGCACGCCGCGGAACTCCGCCAGCTCGCGCGCCGTAGCCGTGTCCCCGCCCGCTCGAGCGCGGAATGGGAGCCCCCAGGCCGCGCACACCGCGCGGGTCAGCGCGAGCGCAGAGCGGGTCTGGGGCGCCGTGAAGCTCGCGTGCCGGACGCGCTGGCCGCGGATTGAACACTCCGCAAGCGTGCGCCCGTCGGCCGCGTCCTTGGCGGTCAGCACCGCACCGGCCGGGTTCACGATCTCGACCCCAATGCTCCAGCTGTTCGCGGGGCCGGCATGGCTGCAGCGGCGGTCACAGTCCGCGAACTGCCAGACAGTGCCGTCTGCCTCCACCACGAAGTGCACGGACAAGCCGCGCTCCCGTAACGTCTCGAACACGCCCGCGGCGCCGCGCCGGCCACCGGTCCAGTGCAGCACCACCGCGCGCGTCTCGGCGCGGCGGCCAAGGGCCTGGAACTTGAAGTCCCGCGTCGCGCGCACCGGCGCCACGCACTCGACCTCGACCCCTCTGGACAGGATGTAGCTCACGGCCGCTCGCGCGCCTCCACGTACGAGGCCGCGCGCTCCACGCGCAACGCCCAGCCGGCCACCCCGCCCAAAACGCCGGTCACCGCGATCAGCGCCGCCGCGACCCCGCGCACCCAGGCGCGGTCGGCCTGGAGCGTGTGCACGCCGGCCTGGAGCCGGTCGATCCGCTCGTGCACACGCAAGAGATCGTCTTTGATCTCCTGGCGCATCTCCTTGATCTCCTCGTGGAGGTTCACTTGCTCGTGCCCCACTTGGCGGCCTCCGGCATGACGTGCCCCAAGCCCAGGGACAGGGCCAAGGCCTCCAAGATGTGGGCGGACAGCCACTCCTTGACCTCCGGCGGCAAGTACCCGTGCTGGACGCCGGCGCCTACAACCATGTAGAGGAACAAGATCGCCAGCTTTTGGGAGATCGGGTGGGCGAGAAATGCTAGGTACTGCATGCGTCGACAGTGCCAAACCTGGGCTCCTGGCGCCAGATTTCGGGGAGTACGGCTTTGCCTTGCCCTCGTGCGGGCACTAGTTTTTGACCACTCTCGGGCATTTCCGCCGCCCCGGGCGGGGTGTACTCAAGTGGGGCAGGCACAAAAGCCGCGCACCAAAGAAAAGAGGTCCCTAAATGCTCAAATACATCATTCTCGTGATTCTGCTCCTACCCGCCACGCCCGCTTTTGCTCAGGAAATCGTGTGGGAGGACGTGACGGGCACCTTGGCCTGTGGTTACCCGCCTCCCGGGTATGTGGTTTTTGACGGCTCAGACAACTGGAGCGCCTGCTATCGCGCCAATTACGCTGCAGCTGGCGTCACTGCGCAGCAGGCATGGGAGGACGCCTGCAACGTATTCGCGGCGTACTTTGTGCCGAACCAGCTCACGCACTGGGCGTGCATCATCGGCGACGGCTGGGGACGCCTATCCTGTAACCCGACCGTGTTTTCGCCGGGCGCAGAAAACTAGGTCTTTAGGACGTAGCAGTCGGTCGACTCGTCGCCCATGGTGTTCCCGAACCCGCCGCCGGCCACCGTGGCTTCCAGGTTTGCCCAAGTCAACGCGCGAGCCGCCGTCTTCAGTCCGGTCGCCGTGTCAAGCGCACGCGCGGTCGTCATGCCCCCGAAGGTGAAATCGCTGGCGGCGCTGCGCGTTACGGAGATCGCGGAAGCGGCCTGGTTAGTCGTGACGCGCGACCCGCGATCGGTCGCGGCGATCACAACCGAGGCCGCGTTGCCCGAGCCCCAGATCCCGCCATTGATACGGGCAGACGCCAGACCGGTCAGCGTAAACATCGCTCCGGATGGGAGCTTGCGGAAGCCTACGCCCGACTCAATGAAAAGGCGGCCGCCTTGAGCCATCGTTCCGTACCCGGCCCCGCTAAAAACAATGTTGTTTCGGAGCGTTACACCGCTAGGGGTCGTTGACCCGGAGCTCCACACCGCGCGCGACAAGCCGCTATTGCAAAAAACGCGCGTGTAGTTGTCATTGCCATCGTGACCGGTCCCGGACAGGTACAGACACCCATTGCGGTAGATGTTCCCGCCCGAGCAACGGAGCGTATGGCCGGCTCCGCCGATGATGCAGCGGTTGATAAAGACGTTGGCGCCTTGACTGAATATGCGCGTGAACCCGCCATCAAGCTTGAGGTCGGAAAAGTTGGCCTGACTTCCACTGACCAGTACGGTTGCTTGCGCGAGCGTAGTCCCGGGCGTGTAGCTCGTGATCGTGCGGCCATTGGCCGTATTCGACGTCCCGGCCGTGGTGATGCCAAGGTTCGTTACAAAGTCCGAAAACCAAGGACACACAATCGAATCGCTCGCGCCACCGCTCAGACCGCCTCCCTGCTCATCCACCCACGTCCCGAGCCCCGTATTGTCTAAGACCAGCCTGTTCGTTTGGGCGGCGCTCGTCCAACCGGTGTCGCCATGGAAGGACGCGTCGGTGTTCGCGGCCGCGGAGTGGTTCACGACACTCGAGATCGTCGTGGTCGTCTGGGCGGTCAGGGTGCCGCGGTAGTGAATGATCGCGGTGTTATTAGGCTCCGTAACGATGTTCCAGATCAACGGGTCCAGCGTCCCCGTTGCGAAGATGGTCTGCAGAGCCAGCTTCGGACGGTAGGTCAGCCCTAGCCGGCGCACCAGCTCCGCATTCGTCTTGATCGGCGCGCCCGAGGTCGCGTCGTTCTCGTCGCTGCCCGTGCTGGCGTTGATGTAGACCTGGTCCTGGTACGCCCAACTCGGGTGCGGCGTATTCAATCGCTCCCAGCGCCAATTACCGCCGGAGGCGTGCGCGATCACCTCGGCCCCATCGACCGCGCGCGGGCTGACGCGGTTGCTCGCCACGAACGAGTCCCGGAACGTGAGCACGAAAATGCGCGTGCCCTCCGGCGCCCCCACAGCGGCCAACTGGGCGGCGTTCGTCGCGGTCAGGTCAGCGAAGCCGATCTTCGCCGCCACGGTCAGCGCCAGCGCGGTCAGCGTCGCGTACAACGTCACAAGCGCGTCATTGACCGTGGACCCCAGCCCCGCGATCGCGTGCGTCACCAGCGCCGCCGTATAGTCGGCGAGCGCGGCAGTCACTGCGCCGGCGCGGCCAAAGACGCTCGTCACGACGTTGGCCTGCGCGCCGGCCTCGATGCCGGCCAGCTTCGTGACCTGGGCCGGCGACATGAAGCCCGCCGCCGCGCCGGCCAGCGCGTGCAAGGTCCCGCCGGGCTGGTTGCCGTGCTCGTGTACGTGGTTGCCGGCGCTGGCCTCCGTGGCGTCGCCCGCGGAGGCCACTCCTAGCGGTTGCGGGAGCGCGGCAGACAGCGGCGGCTGTGGGCCGGCCGGACCCTGGCCGGTCGCGATCGTGAGCGCGATCGAGGGGGTGGGCTGAATCTCCAGCTCAATGTCGCTCATCGCGTGACCTCGCGCAGCACGCGCACCACGCCATACGCCAGAGGCGTGTCGCGCCCCAGCGCGTCCTCCAGCTCAAGGTCCCAGACGTACCGGGATGCGGTTTCGTCCGGTGTTTCCCCACACGTGAGCGCCGCGGTTTGTGCCTTCGTTAGGGTCACCTCGAACGCTCCGTTGACCGCGTCCGTTACGACAATAGTGAACGTCAGCACCAAGGTCGCGTCCAGCCCACGCTTGCGCATTTGCGCGCGCAGCACGCTCCCAGTCAGGTCCACATCGATCGTGGCCGTGAACCGGAAGTCCGCCCCCTGCCGGACCTTGAGGTCGAGGGGCGCGCCGTAGTCTCCGATCTCGGTATTCACGCGGTGTACCTCGACACGATCCACCACTTGGTGGCGCCGTCCGACTTCAGGATCACCACGGACCCGACCGTGGTCAGGTTCGCGACCGCGCTCCCCAGGGAGTCGCCGGCTTGCACCGCAACGGACGTGGTCTGGGCTACGGTCTGGAGGAATCCAACGCACGACCCCGGGCAGGTCGAGGCCTTGGGCAGCGTGCCTGTGGTCGCGCCCGTCCCGAGCCGCACCAGTTCCCCGGCGGCGGCAGTGTACGGCGCGGTTTTCGCGGCCGTGAACTTGCTGGCGCCCGTGCGCAGGATCGTGCGGTCCCCGGGTAGGTCGTCCGCCCAGTCCGCGCCCTCGAAGTCCGAAAACGTGCGGTTCAGGGTCTCCACATTGGAGGCCTTGAAGCGCCGCCCGAAAATGCCGTCCAGCAGCGCCACGGCTACGCCAGCCGACCGATCGACAAGAGGCGAGAGGCGGCCCCCGTCGCGGGCGTGATCAGGTCCGCAACGGCCGCTTTGACCGCGATTTTCTGCGCCGCCGCCAGCTGGAGAACAGCACTGCAGACCACATCCACGCTGATTGCAACCTCATCCACAAACCGGCGTGGTGCGGCGGCAGCAACCTCCACCGCATCCGCGTAAATTCCGACGGCAACGTAGGCCCCGTCCGCGGTGCCCGCGCCATCGTCCGCGATGTTTCGGGTCATGGAACAGTGGAGCGATACCAAGTAGAGCCCGGCCGTAACGATCGTGACTTCGTCCGAGCCCAAGGTCAGTTCGTTGGCTGCGATCTGGGTCAGCGTGAACTTGGCCCCGCTGGCGGGGGACCCAGACACAGCGTAACGACCAAAGGCGTTCGCAGCCACGAGGGCGTCGATCCGGTTTTTGTTGTTCCGGGTGCGGTTCGACAGAGGTTGAATGGCCTGGATCACGCTGGCCGCGGTCAGGGCGTCCCCGTCCGTGGGGGCCACGACCGGGGAGGTGAAAGCATCCACATCAACGATATTGGCCGACATTATCTACTCCACCGCCATGCGCACAGCTGGCGCGCTGCCCCAGGTAAGACCGGGCCCGCCCCAGACGTTGCTGGTCGGGTACCCCCACAAAAGCACGTCCGGGGTCAACAGGACAATTTCCCCGAAACAGTGCCCCGCGATCCACTCGCGCGGCACCAGGCGCAGGTCCACTACCTCGGACACGGTCAGGTCAGACCCCCACACTTTGCCGTCTCCCCAGGTTCGTCCGACGTCCCCCCAGTATACGGCGGCCGGGGACGGCACCGCCGGCCAGCTGTAGAACAGCGTCCAGTGCGCCCACTTCTCCGCGGCCAGCGTCCAGGCATCGTCCCGGGTCACGTCCCCGTTCAGAGCCAGCCGGAAGCGGCGCCCGCTCGGGTAGATCAGGTCGATCTGGAAGTTGTCCGGGGCGTAGTGGGCGTGCAGCTGGGCCAGCAGCGCGTAAGGCCCGCCGCGCGTGCGGTGGTCGTCCAGCCAGCGCCGTTGGCGCGCGGCGTAGGTCGCATCCGACTCCCCGCGCCCGCGCCGGATGCGGCGCTCCCGGCCGGTCACGGCCAAGGCATCCGGCGGCCCGAGGCCGGGGAACCGAGCCTTGACCCCGTCCACCAGGGCGTCCCCGAACGCGTCCATGTGCACGCCGAACGTGTACATGATCTTCCCGCCCAGGCCGCGCTTGAGCCAGACGGCGGCCGAACGCAAGAGCGTGTCCCGGAAGGTCGGCGCTGGCGCGGTCGAGTTCGCCTGGCTGCCGGGCAAAGAGGCCTGGGCCGGCGCGGACCCCACGTCCCAATAGACTTCAGGCATGGATCACCACCAGGTTGCCGCCCCTATCCACCACGTTCGCGCGCAGCCGCACCCGGTTCTGGTAGGGGAACCCACCGGCCCGGACCAGCGTGAACACGTTATCGATCTTGCTCGAACCGGAGAAATTCCCAATGAAGGCCAGGGTCTCACCATCGTAGGCCAGTTCATAACTCTTGGGCGTGCGGCCAAACCCAACCCACAGGTCTTGCAAAGCAAACCCCGTATCGTCAGACAGCAGGAACACGACCGGGGCCACGTTCGAGATCACAGTGGCCGCCGGCGGCGAAACGATCGTCAGGACCGGCGGGGACGAGTCCGTAACGCGAGGCGCAAATACCGCGTTGAAGTCAAACGGGTCAATGGGGGCCCACATGATCCCGGACGAGGCGCGAAAATCTGCAGAGAAGTCAGCCATCAAGACACCGAGGGTACAGTGCCGGTGGTGTTCATGTAGCAGTAGTTGCCCAAGTAGAAAAACGAAGTGGCCGAAGCCAGGTTTGCCGTGGCCGGATGCGTTCGTGGAGGCCCCTTCGCGGCAATGTTGGTGCCGATGCCTTTCGCGCGAGTGGTCGCGGTAAGCGTGTAGGACCACTGCATGAACCCGTTCACGTCCTTGCTGTTCAGGGGATCGACGCCCATGGCCCCGTTGTAAATGCCCGATGCGGCGGTCATGCCAGTAGACCACGCTTGCGACCCGGTCCCGTAGGCAATCCAGCCGGACGCGGTACCCGAAAAGGTGGAGTTGGCCGCGTACCAAACACACGGCGAAACGTCCAAGGAGTCATACGACCCGGGGGCCATCGCCTCACAGAACACCTGGATTCCGGACTGGGTGGCAGAGCCGACCGTCACGCCTTCGATCTGGAACGGGTAGACCCCGCCGACCCCCGACGTTTCCGCCACGATATGGAGGCGGAGCGTGGTCGTGGACGCCATGTTGATGCCGGTTGGTGAGGCATCCGTGCCGCCGCCGGCCAAAACCTGTTCGTCGGCCGTGGCGGAGGGCGTGACCGTTGCCGCCGGGGAGCCGTTCACGAAACCAGCGGACTCTGACATCTTGAAGCGCCAACTGCCGGCATTCATGTTGCCGGTAGCCACGTTTTGAAGCGTGATCTCGCGTCGCCCACCCGGGTCCCGCAGCCGGCACCACGCGCGGGTGTTGGCAAAACCGTTGGCCCCCGACCCGCCGTGTGTGATTTGGGTCCCGGCAGCGTTGTACGTGGTGCCGTCCGAGTCAGAGATCGAGGACCAGCCGGCGGACACAAGCACGCTGCGCCAGGCAAACAGGGCGCTGCCCGTGGTGCTGAAAATGTTGTTCTGGTTTCCAACTCGAGCCATGGCTACACCACTCCGCCGTCGGGGGGCGCGACCTGCACGATCGTCCCGGTCACGGTCCCGAGCACAGGGACCTCATCCACATCCAGCGCCGTGTCCCCGGCGGGCAGCGTCACCAACACGTGAATGGTGAGCGGGTGCGCGTAGGTCGCTCCGATCACGGTCCGGACCGCGTCCCCGTACACCTTGCCCGCGCCGTCACCAGGGATCTTGTTCCCGCCGATCGGCTGCGTGCTCATGAACGAGGCCAGCCGCAGCGCGACCGCGTCTTTGATCTGGTCCTCGGTCTGCCCGACGGTGTTGTAGAGTGTCAGGGTGTAGGTCACCGGGATCGATACCGGCACCGCGCTGGACGTGTTCGCGGTCACGGCCTGGGGCACGGCCTGGCGCTGTACGGCCTCATTGATCGCGCCCAAGTCCGTGTCCGGGTCATTCTGATCCCCAGTCACGCCGCCGGTTGCGGTGGCCACGAACAAGGTCACGAACCCGTACCCGTCCTTTTCCAGCCGCGCGCGCGTCACGCCGATCGGGCTGCCGTCCACGCGCTTCGCGTTCTTGGCGACATAGGAGTAGGCGTCCCAGGGCCCGTTCGGGGAAAGCGCGCCCAGCTTCTCCAGGCATCGCGTCCGGAGCGCCGGGTCGCGCTCCGCGTCCGCCCCGACGATGGCTGTGGCGTTCGTCACGGTCACGCCGGCAGGCCCGGACTCGATCTCGTCCACGGCGCCGGCGATCGAAGTGGACGCGGAGCCTGCCTCGACCGCCTGAACGGCAATCGTCAGGGTCTCGCCCGCATTCAACGTGAACGGCTCAGTGTTGCGATAGGACTTGTCCGTGGCGCTGTTCCGCACGGTGAGGTCGTCCGGGTCGTAGGTGTAGACGCCGCCGCCCGGGTTCGTCAGGGTCACCTCCCCGGTGGCGAACGTGGCCTGGATTTTCTCGACCCCGAACACGTACAGCGCGACCAGCGCGAGCCAGTCCCCAGAGGAGAGTTCAAGGAATCCCGACTTGGCGATCGCAGCCTGCAAGTAGGACAGCGACGACAGGAACAAGCTCACGCTGGTGACCATGGCGCGCACGACAGACCCCACCATCCAGCTCGTGGTGCTCACGCCCAGCACGCCCAGCCCGTCGTAAATGGACTGCTCAACGCGCGCACGCGTCACGGGGGTGGTGAGGTCTGCCAGGGAAATCATTGCATCGCCTCCAGGATCACCGTGCCGTTGGCGCACGCCAGCACCAGCTCAAAGTCCGCGCTGGACGGGTCGCGCAACGTGACCCGCAAAGAGATCGACAGGCTCCGGGCGCTCGAGTCCGCGACCACGCGCACCTCCGACGTGTCCACGCGATCGTCCTTCGACACCTCATTTTTGATGCGGGTGGCCAGGCCGGCCAGGTCGGCCGCCGTGGTGCCGCGGTTCTCCGCGCCAGTGATGTCCTCCCCGTAGTCCGGGTCATCCAATAGCGACCCGTGCGGCGTGGTGAGGCGCCGGATCAAAGCCTCCGCGACCGCGCGCGGAAAGGACGGGTCTACCTCGGCCAAGGTCTCGTCCAGCTCGGTCGTGCAAGAGAGGTCGCGACCGTAGCCGAACGGTGCCACGGGCTCGGGCACGATCCGCACCAGCTCCGCCAACTGAGCGCTAATCTGTTCGTCTACTACGGTCACGACCCAATCCGGACTTTCGTCGATCCGCCCACGATTGTCCCGTTTGCGACCGCCGGAGGGGTCCAGGTCACCGTGCCCACTGCTGGGGAACCGCCGATGGTCCCGGAGAACGAGGCGGGGGGTAGGGTCACCTGGACGGGGTCTCCGACGCGCGCCGCGAAAGGGCCGCCGGCTCCGCCAAGTTCCAGCAGCAACGGAACAAACCCGGCGCCGTCCTTGCCTGCGAACGCGGTCACGACCGGCTGGCTGGGGTCCCCCTCGAGGAACTGGACCAGGACCTCAGCGCTCGGGGCGAGCGTGGCGTGAGACCCAGCGACCCCCGGCCACATGCTGACCTTGAGCAGATCGGGCACGCCGGCGGCCTTTCGCACGGCCTGGAGGTCCACACGGTCCCCGACGGCCGAAACCATCCGGTAGCGGTAGGCTCCTAGGAGACGGCCGCTAATCATCTGCGATACCACTGCTCGCATGGCACGCTGCAAGGCGCCCTCCCCTGCCCCGCACCAGGCCGTGACCGTGAGGTCCTCCGGGCTGGCCGTGATCGCCAGCTCCGCGATGGTCAGCGTCTCGGGCAGGTTTTTGGCCAGGGTCTGTCCGACCGCCAAGGCCTCGGGCCGGTCCATGGCCAGAGTGGCCACGCGCCCGTCCGGGTCGTAGGCCAGCACCTCATAGTCGCGCGGGTCCGCCGCGGCGCTCGAGCGCGTGCCGGCCTGCGTGGTGCCGGAGTAGTCCACCCACCAGGAAACGCCCCCGCAGGCGTGCTCCAGCGCGACCGAGGCCGGCCCGGCCTCGCGCGCGAAATGCTTGCCCAGGCGCGCCGCGCGCGGGACGAACGAGCCCAACGTCTCGCCCACGGCCTCCGCCGCCTCCTGGGCGACCTGGGACGCCTTCACACCCAGGTCATTCTGGTAGGACTTGGCGGCTACGTCCTCGCCCCAACGCCCCGCGCCGGCCACGATCCGGGCTTTCGTGACGCCCCCGAACGTCCCAGAGTCGCTGGGGTCCACGGTCCCGGAGGCGCGCAGGCCGCCGATCACGACCTCCACGCGCCCGGACAGGGGCTGGTCGTTCTCCAGCTCCACCTCCGCGATCCAAGCCCCCTTATTCGGCACACGCAGGGAAACTTTGCGCGCTCGGGCGCCCGCGACCGTAGCAGTGGTCATCGGCCGCGAGCCAGGCGATCACGAAACGCCTGGTTCTCCCCGTTCAAGGCCTCGATCTCCTGTTCGACCGGGTCCACCGGACGCGGCTTGGTTGCCTCCGGCTTGGCCAAGGTCACTTGCGGTGCATGAAACTGGATGAACTTGACCACGATCACCCACACACCGTCCTCGACCTGGTCCGGCTGGCCGATCTCCTCCACGCCCAGGGCCACGATCCCGAGGTCCTCCAGGATCGGGTGCGCTGCGCGCAAGTACCCGCCGGCCGGCGTGACGCCACCGCGCGAGCGCGGCAGGCGCTTGATCATCTGGCTCCAGACGTGCCACGCATCCCACTGCTCCGCGGTGGTCAGCCGGAACTCTGCCACAGGGTGGGCCAGCCGGCGCTTGCGGAAGATCGAAAACCCGCCGGTCTGGCCGTAGCCCCCGCGCTCGAGCCACTCCCTCATGTCCGCCGCGTTCTTGATGGTGCACAGGCCGGGGCTGGGCTTGCCGTCCAGCTCCAAGACATCGACCGGGTTGCGGAAGGGATTGAAGGGCATCACGCACCCCGGGGCGCCAGAGGCGCGGCAATCTGAAGGGCCAGACGCTCGAACACGCGCGCCAGCCCGCGCTCCAGGTCGGCGGTCATGCCCTCCAGGTCCGGCGCGGCCGAGGTGATCGTCACGCCTCCGAGCTGGATCACGATGCTCGGCCCGGCGGCGGGCGCGGACGCAGCGGGCGCGCTGGAGGTGCCGCCCTCCGCGTCCTTGGGCGGGCGCACCGCGACCATGTTGTCCACGGCCTTTTGGGCGTCCGGCTTGCCGCGCTCCACGCCCTGGGCCACGCCCTGGGGCAGCGTCTGGCCCAGCTTCGCAAACTCCTTGCTCGGGCTCGCGATGCCCAGGGACGCCTTGAAAGACTTCATGGCCTGCGCGCCCAGGTCGCGCATGGCGTTCACGACCCAGGACGCGCCGGACTTCACGCCGCGCACGATCCCGGACACCACGTTCTTGCCCCACTCCACGGCCTGGTTGCCCAGGTCCAGCAAGACGGGGTAAAGCTCCTTGCCTAGCTGAACCAGCTGGTAGCCTACGGCCACAGCCGCCGCGAACGCCGCGGCCAACAGCAAAAACGGCGCCGCAGCCACGGCCCCCGCCACCGCAAGCGAGGCCGTGGCCGTGACCGCGCCCCAGATGAAGGGCACCGCCAAGGAGAGCGCACCTACGACCAGCGCGCCCGTTGCCGCGAACGCCGCGCCGACCGCGGCCACGGCCGCCTCACCGGCCCAAAGCGCGGCCGTGGTCATGTCCAGGTTCGCGGCGAACGAGCCGCCGAACGTCTCCCGGAACCACAGCCGCAGACGCAAGATCACGTTCTCCACACGCAGCGCAGCGATGATCATGCCCTGGAAAAACCGGCGCACGTAGAGCCCCGCACCCTCCGACCCATCGATCAGGGGCTGGAACAGGCCATCGATCATGCCGCGCAGCGCGCGCCCGGAAGCCGTGTTCAGCGTGAAAAGCTCGGTCACTTGCTTGAGCCCGCGCAAGAGGGGCTCCACGTTCAGGCCGCCGAACAGCGACGCGAACCCCTCCTTGAGCTTCTTCGTCTGGACCGTCCAGGACAGCATCTGGCGCGCCGCGATCGGCCCGAGCCGCGCGCGGATGTCGTCCGCAAGGCCATTCACGGACCCGCCAGCCAGTGAGATCGAGGCCGCGAGCCCGGCGAAGCGCGACGCCGCGGCAGACCCTTGCGTGGAGGCCTTGATCGCCACGGCCTCGAGGGCGTCCGCCAGGTTCTGGCCGCGCAGGCCCGACCTGTAGAGCTGTTCCGTGAACCCCGCGACCTGGTCACGTCCGATCGCCACGCCGGAGGCTACCCGATCGGTCGCGTCTTGCAGCTCATGAGCGCTCCCCGCGGCCGCGCTGTACCAAAACCGGAGCTTGGTCAGGCCCTCCAGGCGCAAAAGTTCGTCGCGCCGCGCGTCCGCCTGCGCCACGCCGTACGCGGCCAGGGCCAGCGCGCCCGCGACCGTGGCCGCGGTCAAGGCAACCACGGCGGCGCTGATTGCCACGACGCCGGCGGCAATGGCTCCGGACTTCAGGAGCCCGGACAGACCCCCGAGCTTGTCCAAGAGGCCCCCGAGCGGGCCCGGAGTGCTCTTGGCGGCCTCCCGGAGTCGCTCTACAAGGCTCAAAACCGGCTTTCCTTGGCCCGGGATGCGCCCGAACGTCCCGCCCAGGTTCACGTAGGCCGCTTGCGCGTCCGCGATCGACTGCTTTTGCGCCGCGATCTTGGTCCGGAGCTCCTGGGCGGCCTGGATGTTCACGACTTTGGCCGAATTCAGGGTCTTGAACGCCGCTTCCATGCCGCGCAAGGCCTTGGTGTCGGCCTCGATCTGCGAGCGCAGGCCGCGCAAGGCCTCGGACGCGCCCTCAGCGCTACCGCTGACCCCGTCCTGTAGCTCGACCTTATAAACCGCGGTATTATCAGCCACTTGGAGAGGCCCTCAGACGGCGTAGGCCGTCCGCAAACAATAGCGCCCCGGCGAACGCCTGGGCAAATTCGCGGTCGGACAGCTCCCTGGCCGTGGCCCCGAACAAGGCTAGGAGGCACTCGGCCGCGGGCCAATCGTCCTCCAGTGCCTCCCTTCGGAGCGCTAGGATTTTCCCGAGGTGGCCTTGGCGCGCACGCCCGCCAGCTCGCTAGCCTTGGAGGCGAGCGGGGCCAGGATGCCCGGGAAGTCCTCGGCCAGTTGCTCGAACACGTCGCGCGACGGGTGCACCAGGCAGGTAAGCACCAGCTCCTCGCACACCGCCACCGTGAGCTGGGGCGCGTCCGCGAACCGCCGGAACAGCAGATGGTTCGGGCGCTTGATGATCACCACGCCGCGCGGCGTCTTGTAGGTCTCGATCTGGTCCCCGACGCGCCCGTAGGTGCGCTCCGCGGCGTCCACGGCCTCCGCGTCCGCGAGCTCCATCCTGGCCTTGGCCAGCGCGGCCTCCGGGTCCTCGTGCCGTTGCTGGCGTGCTTCGGCCAGCTCTGCGAGGCGCGCGCGCACCTCGGCCAGGGTCTTGGGTTCTGACATGGCGGTGTCCTTCTGTTGGGCGGTTTTGGCGGCGCGACGTCAGGCCTACGGCAGGCCCTGGGTCGAGTCGAACAGCGTCTTGCCGTTGCGCATGATCCACATGCAGTCCAACGTCAGTTCGTCCTGGAGCGGGTCCGCGGACTCCTCGTGGCCGGACGCGTCCTCCGCGATCTTGCAGCCGCGAATGCGCACGTTCATGGGGATGTCCCCCAGTTCGATGAACTGCAGATTCAGGTCGAACTCTGGGATCCCGATCGACTTGCCGTCCGGGGCCGCGATCGCGTACTGGCGCCGGATGGCCTCGATCGTGGACTTCGGGCCCTTGAGCTTGACGGGGTCCGTGGTGTACTTGCCCGCGGAGCGCCCGCGCGGCGCGTGCGCGCGGCCCATGCCCGGCAGCTTCACGCGCTCGATCTTGTCCCCGTACGCGATCGAGGTCAGGCCGTGGTAGCGGACGCCGCCCAGCTTCGCGATCGTGGACGACCACGAGTGCATGGCGCCATTGATACGTACTTGATCGGACACGGTGCCCTCCTACTAGGCGGCCTGGACCTGGAGCGCGGGGTTGAAATACCCGAGGTCGAAGTTGATGAATTCGACGTACGCCAGGGGCACGATTCGCCCTTGGCCGGTCAGAGTGCGCGTGGACAGCAGGTTGTCCGTGCGGGAGATTGAGACGAACTTGCCCCCCTCGAACCCGCCGCCGGAGGCCTTCGGGACCGCCATGAGCACGGACCGAAGCGCGCCGTCGGCACCGTCCTCGATATCGAGGGCTTCCTGCTCCAGAATGAACCCGGACTTGGAGTCCACCAAGACCGGCTTGTTGAGCCGGCCCATGAAGTAGACACGAAGCGTCTCACGCGCCAGGTTCATGACGCGGATGTGGGGCACCAGGAAGAAGTCCGAGCCGGGCGCCGAGAACAGGCGGGGCCGGTTGACGTACACGCCGCCGTAGCCGTCGTGCGTGCGGAGGACCGTGAACCGGTCATCATCCAGGCCCGGGTTCAGGCTCTCATCGTGCTCGTCCGCGTTGCCGTTCGCGTCACGGACCGATACACCAGGCAGCGCGCCCAGCGTCACGTCCGCCGTATCGATCTCGTCCGAAACCGCGCCCTCGCGGGCTGCGATCGGCCAGCTCGCGGGCCGGCGGTACTTGCGGCCCGGGTTCGGCCCCGAGCTGGTCAGCTTGCACGCGCCCGCGCACAGGTCCCCGAACACCGTGGTCTTGGACGAGAAAATGCCCTGGAGGACCGTGCGGTAGGCAGACTCGGACTCACCCACGTTGGGCATACGCGCGTTGCCGATCCAATACTTCGGCTTGGTCGCGGACGAAAGGGCCTGCATTTTGAGCTCGATCGCGTCGAACGCGGTCGCGTCGATCGGTCCGACGATATGCACCTCGCGCCAGTTGCTCGTGGTGCCGACCAGCGCGGCCAGCGCGTCCGCGAGCTCCGTGGCGTTCCAGTTCGGCGCCGTGGTGCGGCACGAAACGCGGTCGCCAGCGATGAGCGTGCCGGCGGCAAAGTCGATGTTCAGGCCGCCGGTGCCGGGGAACACGAACGTGTTCGCCGTCCCGAGCGCCGTGATCGGGGACAGCACGCGGCCGCCGTCCAGGCTCCACTGGAACATGATGCCGGCCGTGCCGACGGTGCCGCCCGTGGTCACGATGAAATAGGGCTCGTAGTCATCGTTCGGCGCGGTCGTGTCGAGCGTGACCACGCTGGTGCCCGTCACGGACGTGACCAGCGTGCCGGGCAGGCCGACCACCGAGTTTCCGGTGCGCACCAGCAGGATCGGCCGCTTGTAGGTCTCGATGTACGCGCACGCGTACTCCACCAGCGGGCCGGCTCCGAACGTCGCGATCACGTCCTTGGTGCGGGCGAACGCGGCCGGCGTGTTCAGCGGGCCGGAAGTGGCCGTGCCCACGGCCGTGTGGATCTTGTCGCCGGGGGGCAGGGTGCCCAGCGCCCCGTCGATCATCTGGATATTGACGGCCGGTTGGCTCATGGCTGGATGCTCCTATGTGGGGCTTTCACGGGCAAGAATGTGGCTAGCTGCCCGAGGCCTCGAACGTGTCCGTAGTTTCCTCGTCCTCGCTGTAGCCCGAGGCGATCTCCGCTTTCAGCTTCTGGCCCTGGCTCGCGTCCGGCTGGCAGGAGTCAGGGAGCAACGCCTGGACCGAGCACAAGACGCGCAGCGCCGCGCCGTAGCGCCGGTCCTTCAAGTCCGTGACCCAAGATACGTCACGCACGACCAGCGTGTCTGTTGCTGCAAGGTATGCAGCTCGATACCAGGCGTCGAACAAGAACCGGCACGCCTCATACTGCGCCAGCTCGTCCTCCGGGGACTCTTTGTCCGAGGCCCAGATCGTCACCGTGAACAGCTCGTTCAACGTCCCCAGCGAACGCGCCTGCGCGCGGCCCGGGTAGCGCGCGGCCGTCACCTCACCGGCGGACCCGTCCTGGTCGTCCCCAGGAGTGAACAGGACGCGCGGGTCCCCCTCTCCGCGCTGGGCCCTCTGGCGCCAGCCAAACAGCACGGGCACCACCAAGCCATCATCGGCGAACCGAGCCTTGACCGCCCGGTACAGCCAGGGAAGCGCGAGCTGGTCAGCCATTCTTGGCCTCGAGGAACTGCCGGTCCAGCGCGGCCTTGATGGCTCGCGCGTAGGCCGCGGGGACGCCGGACGCCGGAAGGATCTGGCGCTGGATGCCGCCGCGCGCCGTACCATTGTTGTGCCGCGCCACGTGTTGGGTCAGCCGCGCGAACACCGTAGCGCCCACGTTCACCACGCGCAGATTCTTGGCCGCGTCTTGCAACGCCTGGCCGCCCTCTTTGGTCTTGGGCCAGGGCTTGCCGTCCGGGTCCGTGCCGGCCGCCACCTGCTGGCGGATGGTGCGCGCCAGGCTCTTGGCCACTTCCGGGGCCGCATCGTCCACCAGGCTGCCGACGCGCGCCAGCGAGTCCAGCAGAGCGTCCATGGGGTCAGCCACGGAACGACCCCTCGCCATTGGAGTCCTCGTCCCTGCCGGCCTCGGCCTGGCGCGAGGTCCACACGTACGGGCTCGCCTCCGTGTAGGACCGGGGCGCGCCGCGCGAGGCCGCCACCTTTTGAAGGTCCGCGCGTAGAGGGAGCTCGAACAAGCCCTGGTCCCCGTCCGCGGCCTCCTTGATCTCGTCGCGCGCGCGCTGCGCGGAGTCGATCGTGGTCTGCATGTCCGCCGTGGTCGGGTCAAACCCGCGCCTGGTCCAGCAATCCATGGTGACCAGGTCCGACACCCAACCTCGGACAATCTCCGGGAAGGGCGCGGCGAAAGGCACCGCGTAGCGCTTGGACAGCCGCGCGTTTAGCCACGCGCTCCAGTACGCCACCCGGGCCAGCACCCAACCCTCCCGCGAGCGCTCGAGCGCGTCCACGTAGTCCCCGGGCATGGTGGTCAGGCCCTTGAATTCGTCCAGGGTGGTCAGGTACACGCGCGCAACCCTCCAAACACAAACGCCCAGAGCTGGGTTCCCCCGGCCCCGGGCGTTCCGGCACCCGCCGGCTTTGGGTTAGGCCTTGAACAGGAGGAACGGGTGGCCGGGACCGATCACGTTGCGGCCCTCGGGGAACCACTCGAACTCACGCTTGCGCGCCAGCTCCGCGTCCGACATGGGGCCGTGGTAGCTGATGTGGAAGGGCTCACGGTTCACGAAGGTGAACGCGCCCTGGGTCACGCCCATGGCCTCGCAGCCGATGTAGTAGGCCGTGTCCGAGCCGCCGTAGGCCGCGCCGAACTCCTCGCACACCACGACCTCGAGGCCGAAGCTGTCCACGATCATGGAGACGTCCGCGGAGCCGCCGCCCGAGGCCGCGGCCTGGGCGATGAACTTCGCGCCCGTCACCTGGAGCGCGCGCGAGCGAAGCTTGACCGGCACGAACAGGAACCGCGGCTTGAGGCGGCGCGGGTTCTTGCCGTTGGGTTGCTTGATGTTCTGGATGTAGGCCAGAGCGTTCGACAGGTTCGCGATCGCGACGTCCAGCGTCACGCTGGTGTCGATCGGGCATGCGCCCGGGTTGTTCGCGTCCGCGGCGCCCGTGAACAGGTTCGCGAAACGGCCCTGGGCCGCGTCCGTGGGGTCGAGCGGATGGCCCGTCGTGCCGCCCGCGTTCGCGTGGAAGAACGCAACGCCGTCGTAGGCGGTCGGGTTCGCGAGCACGGCCTTGGCCAGCTCCTGCTGGGGGAAGTACGCGCCCAGAACGCCCATGGTCTTGGACCACTCCGTGGCCGCGTTCACGCCGTTCCCGTCCAGGTCCTCGAACTGGGACTTGAGCAGGCGCAGGCCCGAGCCGGTCACGAACTGGTTCTCGTACTCGGTCATCTTGGTGGCCAGGTCGTGGAACTGGGCCGTGCCCTCCGTGCCGTAGCCCAGGAAGCCCGTGCCGATCAGCCAGGAGATGATCTCCTTGCGGCTCTGGCTGGGGAGCTCCTTGCACATCTTGGAGAACCAGAGATTGCCGATCAGGCTGGTGTAGGTGTTCTCGGTCACCACCTGCATTCGGTTCTCGAGGCTGGTCAGAAAGTTCTGGGTCAGGACTGCCATGGGAAACTCCTAGGGGACGCTTGGAAAGGTGGTGCTGGGGCCGGGCGACTAGCTCGCGGCTCCGCCGTTCAGGAACATCTGGACCCAGCACAGACCGTCTGCGCTGTCCACGCCCCAGAGGCGACCCGCCACGGACGAACCCGTGGAGGTCGTGGACACCTCGGGCGTGGTGCGAAGGTAGACCACCTTGCCCGCGTCCGCGTCCGTGGGCGTGCCCGTCGCGGACGCGGTCAGCTTCTGGACCGTGACCTCCGCGAACAGCTGGACTTCCATCACCTTGACGCCGTCACCGGTGAACGAGTCCGTGAAGTAGCCGATCGGGACCAGCGTGGTCGCCACGCCGGCGGGGACCAGAGCACCGTCCGCGGTGTCGAGGCACGCGATTTGGCCCTTCTCCGCGACGGCGGCCGACTTCAGGACGCGTCGAAAGCGGCTCCAGCATGCAACGATCTTCTTACGTTCGGCCATGTTACGGGCTCCCTTTTTTAGTGAAATCTCTTGGTGCTGGGCCGGTTGGCCCCGGGGGTTACTTGGCCGCCTGGGCCGTCTGTGGCACGGCCACCGGGGCACCGAGCACCAACTTGGTCGCGGTCCGCTGAACGCCGCGCGACTCCATGGCCACCAGGCCCATTTGGATGTCGAGCTGGGCTCCGATGTCCGCATCGGCCGGGGTCTGTGCGGGCGCCGCGGCGCTGACCGGCTGGGTCGCGGGCACGGTCGTGGCCGTGGCGGCCGGCTTGGCCCGCCTGGGCTTGGGGATGCCGGCCAAGATCTCGCGCACCTCTGCGGCGGGCTTACCGGACAAGGTCCGGCGTAGCTCGGGGCTGATGTCCGGGCGACCGTCCAGCAGCGCGCGGCGCTTCTCCCCGTCCAGCTGGGACGCGAGCTGGCGCTGTCCCTTGGCCAGGGACTCGACCTGACGGGCAAGCCCGCGCGCGGTCGTGCCGCTCACTCGGCCGGCGCGCGCACCGCGCGCATCCTTGCCCTTCTTCGGGGGCGGGGCGTCCTCGTCCTCGTCGTCCGACTCCGCGGCCGCCTCGTCCTCGTCCTCGTCGTCCGACTCCGCGGCCGCCTCGTCCTCGTCCTCGTCGTCCGACTCCGCGGATTCCTCGTCCTCGTCCGACTCCGCGGCCGGCGCGCTCTCCGCGCTCAGGGCCAGGAGCTCCTTGCGCGCCGCGGCAGCGTCCGGGCCTCCGGCCTTGATGGTGGCGCGCAGCGAAGCGATCATTTCGGCAAGAGTCATGGGCTTTTCCTCGTGTGGGGCCAACGTGGCCAGGAGTTCCTCGAAAGTCTCGACCCGATCAGCCAGGCCCGCGTCTACCGCACGGCGCCCCAGGAAGGTTCCCGCCTCGAGGCCGGCGACAATATCGATCGAGGTATCCCGCGAATCGGAGACCAGCGCAAAAAACTGATCGGCCAAATCCTGGACGGCCTCGCGCTCTTTCTCGCGCTCGTCCTCCGTGACCTTGGTCTGAGGGTTGCCGTAGGCCTTCCGGTACCCGGACATGGTGAACTCGAAACGGACGCCGGACTTGCGCGCCGCCTCGGTTGCGTCCACTCGAGCGGAGATCACGCCCACGGACCCGGCCTGGCCGCTCGGGGGAACCACGATCTCGTCCGCCACGCACGCCCACGCGTAGCCCGCGCTCAGGGCCTTGTCCACGAACGCGATCGAGCGCTTGCCGGACTCCTTGAGCACTGCCCGCGCAACGGCCACGGCCTCGAAGCAACCGGCCGCCTCCCCGCCGGGGGAGTCGATGCGCAAAACGACTGTCTTGGCCGGGCTGGCCGCGGCCGCGGCGATGCGCGCGCCGATCGCCTCGTAGCAGTCCCAGCAGCTCCAGGTCCGGGTGAGCGGGCCTTGGATGTAGACCACCGCAACGTCCGCGGCCGCCTCGCCCTCCCCGGCTTCGGGGACGTCGAATTCCTCGAACATGGCCGACGGGGCGATCGCGAGAAAGCCAGACCGACCGAACAGCGCGCGTGTGTGCTGGACCGTCATGCGGCCACCTTGAGCTTGGGTTTGGACTTGGCCGGAGTTTGGTCGCGCTGGCCGTCCCCATCAAAGTCCTCGAGGACGGGCACGCCGAACTTGCGGCACAGGGCAGGAATGTCCAGCTCGTTCCCGCTGCGCTCGAGCGCGTCCGCCATCTGGCCGATCGCCTGCGCGAGCGTGCTGATCGTGGTGGCCTCCGCCTGGAGATCGCGCGGCGGGCGCACGTCCCATTCCATGGCCGGGGACCGCTCGATCGCGTCCTCGCCGTAGCGCGCGGCCACGAACACCGGGATCCCCTGCGTGTTCACGGTGTACGCCAGGGCATCGGCCGTGGACTTGATGAGGTCCGCCCGGATCGACTTGTGCACGTCCGCGTTCGCGAACCCGGCGCCGCCGTCCGTGGTCACGGTCTGGCCCGCGATCGCGATGATGAACTCCCCGTTGCAGTCCTTGATCGTCTGGACGAACGAGTCCGCGCCGCGGCCGTTGCTCTCCAACAGCTTGACGTCGTATCCGGGCTTGAGCCCGAACACGGTGTTGACCCCCCAGGCCATGACCTGCCGGAACCAGCCGTCCGATTCCTCGTCCGCGGCGCCGGCGGCGGCAAACGCAACGCGCGCCGGGTTGGCCAGCTTGGCCTCCCAGTTATCCTTGTGGAGATTGGCGTGCTCCTTGCGTATGTACGCCTTTCCGAGCGCGCGCCAGAGCCCGTTTTGCCAGGGCGCGTTCCTGCCGCCGGGCGTGTGGAGGACCCACCGGCCGTCCCCGGGCACGATCAGAATCTCACCGATCAGCGAGGCGTAATACCACCGGTTTTCGTTCCAGCGGTAGCGCAGGCCCGACGGGTCTAGGCGCACGAACACGGGGAAGTCCCGTCCCTCGACCTCCTGGAACTCCCCAACGCCCACGCCCAAGGTCAGGCCATCGCCGGCCAGTAGCGCGAGCTCCTGGGGAGGGAACATGTCGTCGAACCGACTGCGGCCGTACTCCTTGCCCTCGAGGTCGGCCACCATTTCACCGTCGCCCGCGAAGCGCTTGGCCAGACGAACGAGCCCGTCAGTGCGCGTGGACAGCACACCGGATAGGGTGCCGTCCTTGCGCGCGGCGCGCATGAGTTGGGCCGCAAGGGCCAGGTTGCCACAGTCCGCGGCCAGCTCCGCGTGCTCCACGTCTTCCGGATACCAGCGCGTGCGCGTGACCGGGGGCGCGGACAACTGCCCGCCGTACAGCGCGCGGAACCGGCGCACCTCCGCATCCGACAAGCTCCAGGACGTGGCCGGGGTGTTGGCCGTGTAGGTGGACACGCCCAGCAGAGCAGACACCTTAGAACGGATGCTCACGTGCCCACCCTGCCCGCGCGGCGCGGCTCGGGCAAGTTTGGGGAGAGGGCACGGGTTTCCCCTGGGGGCGCGCCCGTGCCAGACGCGGGTCGAACCTGCCGACCTCGAGGGCTAGGCCCGGCGCGGACCCTAACCTGGCCGGCGGGCCGGGTCAATACCGGAACGAGCTGGCCCCATCGTAGGGGTCGATCCTGCCGTCGACCACGGCCGCGCTCGGGACCGCTGCGCCGGCCGCCACACCAGCCTGGGCGCCCTCGCGGAGCCAGGAAGGCTCCCACAGGGCCAGGGCCAGCGCGTCGTAGCGGTCCGGGCTGCGCCCCAGTAGCCCCTTGATCTTGTCCTTGGGGATCAGCTTGTAGCGCCCATTTTGCGCGGCCACGTACCACTCTAGGACGTGCATTTCCTGGGCGCGCTTGATGTCCGGCATGAATGCGCCGCCGTCCTTGATCCACCCTTCAACCGAGGCGCACAGGCAATCGCGCATGCGGTCATACACGCGCGGCTCGCGCACGGCGCGGTCGGACGCACGGACGCCCACCAGCCGGTAGTCCCCCGGGTGGTTATCCGCGTGCGCGGCCAAGAGCCCGTAGACCTGGGAGCCCACCTTGCCCTCCCGGTCCACGACCACCAAGGGGGCCTCCCCGTCCCGCCTGTGGTCGGACAGCATCTTGAGCACCTGGACCAGGTGCCCCTCCTCGGTCAGCCCGCGCGCCTCGAACTTGTCCAGCTCGCGCAGGCCGCGACGCAAGCTGAACGCGGACTCGTCCCCGGACCCGCTCGGGCCCGCGGGGTCGATCCCCAGCTGCAAGTGGCCGTCCGCGTCGTCGTCCGAACCATCTTTCCAGAATTCCTCGGCCTGCCCGATCGCGTGCAGGCCGAAAATGCGGCCTTCCTCCTTGGTCGCGTGACGCCCCAAGATGCGCACTGCGAAGGCCGCAGAGTCCGGCCCCCAGTCCTTGCGCATCTCCTCGACCCACTCGAGCTCCGCCATGCCGGGCACGCGTAGGCCGCGCTCCGCCAGGTAGCGCGCAACAAACTCGGACGAGATCGTGAAGCCCTTCCACAGGTCCGCCTTGGTGTGGAATGCGTCGTAGAACACGCCCAGGTTACGGGTCGGGTTCGAGAACATGGCCACGCGCGCGCCGCCCGCCCGGTTGCCCTCGATCGCCTGGAAAATCTCGTCCGGGATACCGGAGGCCTCGTCCGGCAGGTACAGCAAATTCCCGCCGGACACGCCCGCGATAGCCTCTGGTTCCTTGGCCGTGTAGCCCGTGATCTCCCGGAAGTCCTTGGCCTTCAAGCCCGTTCGCGCGAGCTCCCCTAGCGAGCCCTCAATCAGGGCGCTGTGAGGGCAGGGCTTGGGGCCCTTGTATTTCGAGGCCTTGCACTCCAGGCACACCCCGGAGCCGGCGTGCACCTTACGGATTTCACGCCACAGGATCGCGTTCACCTGCCGGTCTGTGGTCGAGGTAAGCACCACGCGGGCGTCCTCGAAAGAGCAGTAAAACCACAAGGCGAGCATGGCCGCGGTCCGCGACTTGCCGATCTTATGGCCCGATCTTACCGCCACGCGTTTGTGGTCGCGCACGGCCTCCATGATCTCGACCTGCCAAGGGAAAGGCTCGATCCCCAGGATCTCGCGGCAGAACGCCGCCGGGTCTGCCTGGTAGCGCGGGCAGGGGAATACGACCGAATGCACGGACGCAAGGCGCGCGCGGGCGTGCGCCAGGAGGTCGCCGCGCAGGGTCTTGAGGACCTTTTTGGGCCTACCCTTCGGAGCCATCGACGTCCATGGCGCGGACCACGGCCTCCAGGGCGTCCGGGTGGTCGGCCAGGGCGTCCAGGATGCGGTCCCGCAGGCTGGCCCAAGCCGGGTGGTTAGCGATCACGTCCTGCCGTACCGCCGCCGAATCCTGTAGGGCCTGTTGCATCTTGAGCGCGTTCATGAGCTGGTCTGCCCAGGCCTTCATTTCGCCGGGGGTCAGGTTCTGTGTGGCCATCGCGGTCCTGGCCCTGTTGGCCAGCGCAAGCACGCCTGCAAGGGGGTCGCTGGGGTCCGTGGTCTCGAGGGGAGGTACCTGGGTTGGGGCCACCACGCGGCGCGGCTGGCCGGGGCCGGGGGCTTTGGCCTGGGCGGCGAGGGCTTCCCCCGGGCGCAAGGGGACCTCCTTGGCTGGGCGCGCGGCAGGGCGCGCCGGCGCCGGCAGGTCGGGCGGAGACTTCCAGGCGCCGGCCGGAATGCCCAGGAGGGACTCCATTTCGCGCGCGGCGTCCGGGCCGGGCGTGCGCCGCCCGCTGGACCAGTGGCTGACCAGGCCCGCGGTCACGCCCAGCTCCCGGGCCAGCTCGGAGCCGCGCCGCCCCAGCTGCAAAAGCTGCCTTTGACCTTCATTGACTATGTCGCGGACTGTTGACAAGGCCCTATACCTTTGACGTATCAAGAAAGCACCGGAACACACGCACGGG
>Ga0134122_10000515_pt1 | contig 26249 bp, 37 predicted proteins | sample KB302_FD_96461 | JGI IMG/M metagenome (GOLD analysis project Ga0134122, IMG submission 96461) | Terrestrial soil microbial communities without Nitrogen fertilizer from Kellogg Biological Station, Michigan, USA - KB3-0-2 | ecosystem: Environmental > Terrestrial > Soil > Unclassified ...
CAACGTGGGCGAGCAGCTGGTGGACGCGGTGTTCAGCGGCGCCAACGTGTACGGCAAGACCGGCAATCCCTATGGGGAGGGGCAGGTCCCGAACGCCGGGCCCGCGGAGCGCGAATTCGTCGGCCACGCCGAGGAGATGGCCCGCCGCTTCCCCGGTTCGCAGGGGCCGAACATCGCCGGCCGCCGCGCGCTCAGCACCGAGCAGATGCAGCAGTGCGTCGACCAGGGGAAGCTCCTGGACGACTTCCTGAGCGGGAAGTTCGGCGGCGGGCTGACGGCGGTGGTGGAGCTGAGCCAGGCGCCGGACGGGAAGCTCCTGGAGGCGCGGCTGGTGACCCCCTCCGCGCTCCCGGCGTTCGACCGCCACGTCCTCTCCATCGCCCCGGCCGCGCTCGCGGACCTTCCTCCGCCGCCGGCCAAGGGCTTCGGCATCAAGCCTGGCGGCATCACGAGCCTCTGGCGCTTCGAGGGGCGGGTGAAGTTCAAGCGGCCGCTGAAGGAGTGGGACCCGTTTACCGGCAGCCTGACGGGGACGCTCGTCGGCGCGCTGTACGGGTTGGCCTGTCCGGGCCTGGGCCCCCCGATCACCTTCGACGCCGCGACCGGCCAGATGGAGCTGATCGACCTCGCCCACCCGAAGTTCACCTGCCAGGTGAAGCTGATCCGGGTGGAGTAGCCCGACCCCGGTCAGCGCTCGCGCGTGGGCCGCACCACCGAGGCGACGGTGTCCAGCAGCCGCGGCAGCTGGATGGGCTTCTCGAAGAACCCGTCGATCCGGTCCATCCCGGTGCCGGCGGTCAACGACGCGACGTCGCTGGCGCCGGAGATGATGAACACCGCCACGTCCTCCAGCGCCTTGGTCCCTCTCACCAGGTGCAGCACCGTGCGGCCGTCGTCGTCGCGGAGTCGCAGGTCCAGCAGCACCAGCCCGGGCCGGATGTGCGCCAGCACGGACTTCGCCTCCGCGGCGCTGGTGGCGGCGATCACCCGGTACCCCTCCAGCTCCAGCACTTCCTTGAGCACCTCGCGGCAGTCCGCGTCGTCCTCCACCAGCAGGATCCCGCCCGCCCGCGGCGAGCTGTCCTGGGAAGGCTCCGCCGTCACCGCCCCCGCGAACATCGGCACGGCGATCCGGTACTCGACTCCGCCCTGCGCCTGCGGCCGCGCCTCCACCCGGCCGCCGTGCAGGTGGACGATCTTCGCCACGATGGACAGCGCCAGCCCCGCGTGCCGCCGCGACCCCTCCGACTTGGGCCGGAAGTACGCGTCGAACACGTGCTCCAGGTCCTCCGCCGCCACCGCCGGCCCGCCGTCCCTCACCCGGAGCGTCGCCAGCCCCTCGTCCTCCGTGGCCACGTGCAGCTCGACCGACTTCCCCGGCAGCGTGGCGTGGATGGCGTGGTCCACCAGGTTGTAGATCGCCTCGGACAGCCGCTCGCGGTCGCCCCGGATGAACGCCTCTCCACCCTTCACCGGCTGCAGCCGCACCCTGGACTGCTCCGCCAGCGACGTCAGCGCCCGCATCACCTCGTCCGTCAGCGTCTTCAGCCCGAACGGCCGCTCGTCCAGCTCCATCTTCCCGGACTGCAGCCGGGACATCAGCAGCAGGTCGTTGATCATCCGCAGCAGCCGGTCCGAGTTCCGCTGGCAAACCTGCACCGCCTTCGCCTGCTTCTCGGTCAGGCCCCCGGTCTTCCCGCGGGCCATCATCGTCAGGTACGCCTTGACGGTGGTGAGCGGGTTCTTCAGGTCGTGGGACACCTGCGCCAGCAGGTCCTCCCGGCTCCGCTCCAGGCTGCGCAGGCCCGCCACCGCGGTCTGCAGGTCCTTGTGCCGCCGCGCGCTGTCGTCCTTCACCTTCGCCAGCTCCCACGCCGCCGCCACCTGCGCCGCCAGCGCCTCCAGCAGCGCGTCGGAGGCGCTCCGCTTCGCCCCCATCACCACCAGCACGCCCAGCGGCCCCTCCCCGACGATGGGCACCGCCCACAGCCCCGGCGCCCGCACCACCTTCCGTCCGGCGTGGGCCTGCCCCACCGGGCCCTCGCCCGGCTCCGCCGCCCGCACCCGCGCGTCGTTGCGCCCGCGCACGGAAGACACCCGGAGCAGCTCCTTGCCCGGCACCAGCTCCGCGATGAAGCTGGTCTTCGCCTCCAGCAGGGTGTGGATCGAGTGCAGCTGCACCCGCTGCGCCTCCCCCAGCCCGCCGTCGCCGGCGGCCTTGTTCCCCATCTGCGCCAGCGTCCTGGCCACCGCCTCCAGGTCCAGCCCCTGGGACGGCTCCTCCGCCGGGGGCGGTTCCTCGGCCGAGCGCTGGGCGCGCGCCTGCAGAGGCACCACCTTGGGGACCCTCGCGCTCCGCTTCCGTTCGTCGGATGTCTTCGGCACCGAGCCCCCAGAAACCCACAAACGCCGGCCCCGCGCCATCGGCAGGGCAGGTGAGACTGTTCAGTGGCTCATCCCCGCTTCTTGATCAACCCGCCCTTGTCGACGAAGTACGGGTCCTTGGCCAGCGCCTCCACCTTCTCACGGAACCCTTGCACCCCGAACTGGCTCTCGAACAGCGCCTCCATGGCGTTGGTCTGCACCCGCCGCGCGGTCTCCTCGCCGGTGAGGAGCCTGAGCATGGGCTCGCGGGCGGGCTCGTGCTGGAGCGGCCCCAGCAGCTTGAGGGCGGCGATCTTCACGTCGTCCGAGTGGTCCTCCAGGAACGGCAGCGCCACCTTGGCGATCCGCTCGTCGGACTTGCCCGAGAGGAACCCCAGCAGCACCACCTTCTTCTCCGGGTCCCGGGTGTAGGCGGAGCCCAGCCGGCTCAGCTCGTCGGTGACGGTGCCGATCACCTCCCCCTCCGCCAGCGTCGAGGCGAGGACCCGCAGCGCCCAGGAGCTGGCGTGCTCCGACTTGCGGAGGAACTCCGTCACCGGCGCCACCGCGCCCTTCCCCAGGTCGCAGATGTGCTGGAAGGTCTGCTCCTTCTCGTCCGAGTCGGTGGTCTGCGGCTCCACGGTGAAGGTGAAGCGCGACATCAGCACGGTCACCGCCTCCGGCACGCGCAGCTGGGCGACCTGCTGGATCGCCTTCTGCCGCACCAGCGGGTCCCCGTACTTCTGCGTCACCTTCGCCTTCAGCTTCTGCGCCTTCTCCGCCGGCGTCCCGCCCCCGAACATGTCCAGGAATCCCACGTCGATCTCCTTGCGGCGCCCCATCTAACGGGTGGGGCCCCTCGCGTCCAGCGTCCCCTCGGCCGCGCCTCACAACCGGACATCGGCCCGCACGTCGCCGCGGTACGCGTCCTTCAACGCCTGCACCGCTTCCTTCGCCTTGTCGCCGTCCGCCGGCGGCACCATCACCCGCAGCGTCAGGTACAGGTCCCCGCGCGGCCCGCCCTTGAGCGGCGGAACCCCCTTGCCGCGCAGCCGCAGCTTGCGCCCGGACTGCGAGTCCGGCGGCACCGTCACCGTCACGTCCCCGTCGAAGGTGGGCACCCGCACCTCCGCGCCCAGCATCGCCTCCGGCACGGTGATGGGCAGGTCCATGTGCAGGTCCGGCCCCTCCCGCCGCACCAGCGGGTGCTCCTGCACCTCGGTCTGGAGGTAGAGGTCCCCCGGCGGCGCGCTGCGGGTGCCGGCCGCGCCCTGGCCGCCCACGCGCACCTTGGAGCCGCTGTCCACGCCGGGCGGGATCTTCACCGTCAGCCGCCGCGTCTCCTCCACCAACCCGCTGCCGTCGCACTCCGGGCACGGCTTGGCCGCCCGCCCCGTCCCCGCGCAGGTCGGGCAGGCGCCGCTGAAGGAGAGCGGCCCGCGGCTGGTGCGGGTGCGCCCGGTGCCGTTGCAGGTGGGGCACTTCCCCGGCTTCCCCTCGTCCCCGGTGCCCTGGCACTTCGGGCAGCGGCCGGGGCGGGTGAGGTCGAGCGTGCGCTCGGCGCCCTTCACCGCCTCCGGCAAGGTGACCTGCACCCGGGCGGTGAGGTCCTCCCCGCGCATGGCCGCCGGCCGCCCGGTCCCCGCCGACGCGGACGCGGTGGCCCCGCCGCCGCCGAACGGGTCGAACCCGCCCGCGCCGCCCATCCCGCGGAAGATCTGCTCGAAGATGCTGTTCACGTCCGCGTTGCCGCCGAAGTCGAACCCGCCGGCGCCGCCCGCCCCGCCGCCCCCGCGCCCGCCGCCCATGCCCGCCGAGCGGTACGCCCGGAACGCCTCCGCCTTCTTCTCGTCGAACCCCATCTTGATGGCGTCCTCGCCGAGCTCGTCGTAGAGGGCGCGCTTCTTGACGTCCGACAGCACCTCGAAGGCGACGGAGATCTGCTTGAACTTCTCCTCCGCGGCCTTGTTCCCCGGGTTCATGTCGGGGTGGTACTTCTTGGCCAACTTGCGGTAGGCCTTCTTGAGCTCGTCCGCCGGCGCCGTTCTGGCCACGCCCAGCAGTTGGTAGAAGTCTTCCGCCATGTCCCCGCGTCTCCTCGCCTGAACTGCAAGAAATTAACCAGACTTTCCGGTCGCTCAAGGCAATGAACCGTCACTATTTCAGGCCCAGGGGGCGCTCGCTGGCGGTGGGCCTGCTGCTGGCCGGGAGGTTGGCGTGGGGCCAGGCGGCCGGGCAGGGCCGGGTGATCGACCGCATCGTGGCGGTCGTGGAAGGGGTGGACGACGGGCGGGTCATCACCTGGTCGGACCTGACCTTCGAGGCGGCGATCGCGCTGGTGCAGCGGGGCGCGATGCAGGCGGCCACGGTGCCGCTGGACGACCAGGCGCTGCGGACGGCATTGGACTTCGCCATCGCCCAGCGCCTGCTGATCGCGGAGGCGGACAAGGTAGGGGCCTTCCAGCCGGACGAGGCCGAGCTGGACGCGGCGGTGCGGGCCTTCGAGGCCAAGTTCGATTCGGCCGCCGCCTTCCAGCGCTTCCTGCGCAAGTTCGACGCGGACCTGGGCGCCCTGCGCGAGGTGCTGCGCCGCACGCTGCGCGCCGAGCGCGTGCTGGACAGCCGGGTCCGCCTCCGCGCGCAGGTCACCGAGGCGGACGTGCGCCGCTACTACGACGAGCACCAGCGGGAGCTCAACGGCACCTATGACGTGGTGCGCCAATCGCTGCGGGACAAGCTGCTGCGCGACAAGTACGCGGCGCTGGTGGCGGCGGAGGTGCAGCGGCTGAAGAAGGCGGGGGACGTGCGGATGGTGGCGCCACCGACGGCGCCGGGCGAGGAGTCCTCGCCGTGAGGAAGCTCCAGCCGCAGCCGTTCCTGATCCGCCAGATGACCCCGGACGACATGCCGGAGGTGATGGAGATCGAGCGGGTCGCCTTCACCAACCCCTGGTCCCCGGAGCTGCTGCGCCGCGAGCTGACGCACGACTGGTCCACCATCCTGCTCGCCGAGGAGGAGGTGGCGCCCGGCGTCCGGCGGCTCCTGGGCTTCGCCATCTTCTGGGTGGTCCACGACGAGCTGCACATCCTCAACGTCGCCACCGACCCTTCCCAGCGGCGGCGCGGCGTGGCGCGCGCGGTCATGGACGCCACCCTGGAGCGCGGGCGGCAGAGGCGGTGCGTCATGGCGACCCTCGAGGTGCGGCGCAGCAACGAGGCGGCGCTGGGCCTCTACCGCGCCCTGGGCTTCCGCGCGGTTGGCGTCCGGCCCAACTACTACGTGGACGAGGGCGAAGACGCCATCGTGATGATCCTGGATCTCTGAGCCGAGGTGCGTCACAGTCCGCCCTAGCGGACTCATCCACCGCCGAGTCGCTTTGACAATTCTTCCCGAGGCGGATTACACTCCTACCATCGCCGCGAGGGTGTGATGCGTTCTGCACCGCCCAGCTCAGAGACGCTGACCCGGACCAATCTCCCCGGGCAGCGACCCGTCTCTTCCGGCGTCCCCGCGCCGCTGCCTCCGGGCGCCACGCTCGGGCGCTACGTGGTGCTGCACGTGGTGGGCGAGGGCGGGATGGGCGTGGTCTACGCCGCCCACGACTTCGTGCTCGACCGCCGGGTGGCGGTGAAGCTGGTGCGGCGGGACCTGCGCCCGGACGAGCGCGAGGCGCGCAAGGCCCGGCTGGTGGCGGAGGCGCAGGCGGTGGGGCGGCTCAGCCACCCCAACGTGATCGCCGTCTACGACGTGGGCGAGTTCGGCGGCGAGATCTACATCGCCATGGAGCTGGTGCCCGGCCAGACGCTGGCGGACTGGCTCAAGTCCGGGCCGCGGAGCCTGGAGCAGGTGCTGGACGTCTTCATGCAGGCCGGCCGCGGGCTGGCGGCGGCGCACCGGGCGGGGTTGATCCACCGCGACTTCAAGCCGCACAACGTCCTGGTGGGCGTCGACGGCCGCGTCCGCGTCACCGACTTCGGGCTGGCGGTCTCCGCGGGGACGGCCGGCGGCGACGGGGCCGGCACCCCGGCGTACATGGCGCCGGAGCAGGCGGACGGGAAGGGGAGCGCCCGGGCGGACCAGTTCAGCTTCGGGGTGGCGCTGCACGAGGCGGTCGCCGGCGCCCGGCCCGGGCAGGACGGCGCCACCGTCACCGTGCCGCGCTGGCTGCGCCGGATCATCTGGCGCGCGCTGCGCCCGGTGGACGAACGCTTCCCGTCCATGGACGAGATGCTGGAGGCCCTCGACCGCGGCGAGCGGTCCCGCCAGCGGGTCCACCACTGGGTGCGCTCGGTCACCCTGGCGGGCGTCGCGGCCCTGGCCACCGCCGTCGCCGTGAAGCCGCCGTCCGCGCGCGCGGCCGAGCGCTTCGAGCGGGTGGTCCAGAAGGTGGTGGAGATCCCGGCCCTGGTCCGCGCCGGCGCCGCCGCCGCCGTCACCGCGGTGACCGGCGCCGCCCCGGCCGAGCCCGCCGCCCCGACCGAGGTGGCGAAGGCCCGCGCACCCGAGGCGCCGCCCGCGGCGGCCGCCGCCGTGCCGTGGCGCCCCGCCTCCACCGCCAACCGGTGGTCCACGCCTTCTTCCCGGCGCGCCGCCCCCGAGGCGACCGCCGCCCGCGAGCGTCACGACCCGTCGTGGGTGGCCGCGCTGGAGAAGCTGGTGCGGGCGATGCGCGACTTCGGGCTCCTGGGCGAGGACTCGCTGGAGCTCCGGGCGCCGCCGTCCGCCCTGGCCGCGGCGGACCGGGACACCGGGGACGAGGGACTCACCTGGGTGCCGGGGTGGGCCGTCCGCCCAGACTCGCGCGCCAGCTTCTACCTCGACCCCGCGGACGGAGTGGCGCGGGTGGGCGGCGGGGAAGGCGGCGCGTCTCGGGGGGGCGACCCGGTCGCGCTGGCGGAGACGCGCTTCGAGCTGGCGCAGTCCCTCTGGGACGCCAACACGGATCGCGAGCGGGCGCTGATGCTCGCGGAGCAGGCGAGGGCCGCCCTCCAGCAGGATGACGCCGCCGCGTCGAACGACCTGCTGGGCAAGATCGAGGAATGGCTCCGGCAGCGCCAGACGAAGTGAGCGGTTCCCAGACCTCCACGCTGAGCCGCAGCGAGGCCCGCGCCTCGCAGAGCGACGGCCCGTCCCGGTGCGCGCTCCTCTCGCTGGCGCTGTGCTGCGACCGGCCGCTGGAGGCCCCCTGGCGCTTCGCCCTGGACGGCGTGGAGGAGGTCGCATTCGGCCGCGGCCCGGAGCGGAGCTGGAAGCTCGATGAGAGCGGCTCGAAGCGGCGGCTGGAGATCCGCTCCCCCGACGCGCGGATGAGCTCCAACCACGCGCGGCTGGTGCGCGACCTGGGGCGCTGGGTGCTGGAGGACGCCGGGAGCAAGAACGGCGTGGTGATGGACGGCGTGTTCCAGAAGCGCGCCCTGCTCACCAGCGACGAACCACACCTGATCGAGCTGGGGCACACCTTCTTCGTCTTCTCCACCCGGCCGGTCTCCGGGCCGCTGCCTTTGCACCAGGCGTCCGACCCGCGCCCGCTGCCGGAGGCGTCCGGGCTGAGCACCTTCGTGCCGCAGCTGCAGGGTGAGCTGTCCGGCCTCCGGGAGGTGTCGCGCTCGCTGGTGCCGGTGCTGCTGACCGGCGAGACGGGGAGCGGCAAGGACGTGGTGGCGCAGGCGGTGCACGCGTGCTCGGGGCGGACGGGGCCGTTCGTCCCGGTGAACTGCGGCGCGCTGGCGGCCACGCTGGTGGAGAGCGAGCTGTTCGGCCACCGCCGCGGCGCCTTCACCGGCGCGGTGGAGGAGCGCCCCGGCCTGGTGCGCGCCGCGTCCGGCGGGACGCTGTTCCTGGACGAGGTGGGCGACCTCCCGCTCCCGCTCCAGGCCGCCCTGCTGCGCGTGCTCCAGGACGGCGAGGTGCTCCCCATCGGCGCGGAGAAGCCGGTGCGGGTCGACGTGCGGGTGGTGGCCGCCACCAACCGCGACCTCGCCGTCCAGGTGGAGCGCGGCCTGTTCCGCCGCGACCTCTACGCCCGCCTGGCCGGCCTCACCGTCCACCTGCCGCCCCTGCGCGACCGGATGGAGGACCTGGGCATCCTGATCGCCGCCCTGGTCCCCAAGGTGTCGGCGGACCCGAAGAAGGTGACCTTCAGCCCGGAGGCCGCGCGGGCCATCTTCCAGCACCGCTGGCCCATGAACGTCCGCGAGCTGGAGAAGGCGCTGGAGGTGGCGTGCGTGCTGGCCCAGGGCGGGCGGGTGGAGCGGGCCCAGCTCCCACCCATGCTCCGCGGGGAGGCGCCGGAGCCGTCCCAGCCCATCCTGGGGACGGTCGAGCGCACCCCGCGGCCCCGGCCGCTGACGCCGGACGACGTCGCCCGCCGCGAGGAGTTGCTCCAACTGCTCCGCGGGCACCAGGGAAACATCAGCGCCGTCGCCCGCGCCATGGGCATCGCCCGGATGCAGGTCCACCGCTACCTGCGCCGGTACCAGATCGACCTGGCGCAGTTCCGGGCGTAACCGGGGCTGTCACACCTGTAACGTTCAGGTGTCACAGTCACGAGGCTGCTGTAACACCCCCGATGGGACCCATCACCTGAGCTTTTCCGGGGTCTTGCGGGTGTTCGGACCGGGCATATCCGGTGCACACGGCAAGCGCCGCAGTCACGCGAGTTCTGGCGCTCCGTCCAAACCAGAGAGCGGGAGGAGCGTACAGACACGGACCGCCTCGGGAGAAGGGTTCTTCTCCCTGGGCGGTCTGCGCCTTTTGGGGGTCTTGCAATCCCGATCATGCCCGGGCGTACGCTTGTCCGCCATGCAAGTCCTTCCCATCGACCTTCCCGCGGTCATCGCCACCACCCTCGGCCTGCTGTGCCTGCTGCTCCCGATGGCGGGGCTCACCTTGCGGTTCGCCCTCAAGCCGCTGGTGGAGGCGTGGGGTCTGCGGAACCACTCCCGCGACGAGGTTGCCCTGCTGGAGAAGCGGGTCGCCCTGCTGGAGCGCGAGTTGGAGCTCCGCCGGCTGCCCGCCGTGACGGAGGTGGGCCAGACCGCCCACTCGGCACGGAATTCTTCCGTCACGGTCGGTGCTTGACACACCGGGCCTCGCCCCTATACTGCGCGGCCTTTTATCAAGCCCGGTAGGGAAATGCCGACGATTAGCCAGCTGGTCCGTTACGGTCGCGAGAAGCTGAAGTTCAAGGGCAAGAGCCCCGCGTTGAAGGAGTGCCCGCAGAAGCGGGGCGTCTGCACGCGCGTCTACACCACCACTCCCAAGAAGCCGAACTCCGCGCTGCGCAAGGTGGCGCGCGTCCGGTTGACCAACGGCATCGAGGTCACCTCGTACATCCCGGGCGTGGGCCACAACCTGCAGGAGCACTCGGTGGTGATGATCCGCGGGGGCCGCGTGAAGGACCTGCCGGGCGTCCGCTACCACATCATCCGCGGCACGCTGGACTCCGTCGGCGTGCAGGGCCGCAAGCAGGGCCGCTCCAAGTACGGCGCCAAGCGGCCGTCCTGACCACCCCTTTTCGAAGAGAAGAGCACTCCAATGCCTCGTCGTCGCGTCGTCGCCAAGCGCAAGATCCTCCCGGACCCGAAGTTCCAGGACCGCCTGGTCACCAAGTTCGTCAACGACCTCATGCGCAAGGGCAAGAAGTCCATCGCCGAACGCGTGTGCTACGGCGCGTTCGCCCTGGTCGAGGAGCGCGGCAAGGAAGACCCGCTCAAGACCTTCAAGAAGGCGCTGGACAACGTGAAGCCGGTGCTGGAGGTGAAGTCCCGCCGCGTCGGCGGCGCCACCTACCAGGTCCCGGTGGAGGTCCGCCAGGACCGGCGCGTGGCGCTGGGCATGCGCTGGATCATCCAGTACTCCGCCGCCCGCGGCGAGAAGACGATGGAGGAGAAGCTGGCCGGCGAGATCATGGACGCCGCCAACAACCGCGGCAACGCGGTGAAGAAGCGCGAGGACACGCACAAGATGGCGGAGGCCAACAAGGCCTTCTCCCATTACCGCTGGTAGTTCCGCCGCTTCTGTAGCTCCGTCTTCCGCGTCACAAGTCGGCTTTCGCGTCATCAAATCCCGAGCGAGGATGCGCGCCCATGGCACGCGAATACCCCCTCGAGCGCTACCGCAACATCGGGATCATGGCCCACATCGACGCGGGCAAGACGACCACGACCGAGCGGATCCTCTATTACACCGGCGCCATCCACAAGATGGGCGAGGTGCACGAGGGCACCACCACCACCGACTGGATGGTGCAGGAGCGCGAGCGCGGCATCACCATCACCTCCGCGGCGATCACCGCCTTCTGGCCGCGCAACGACCTGAAGTACCGCGTCAACATCATCGACACCCCGGGGCACGTGGACTTCACCATCGAGGTGGAGCGGTCCCTGCGCGTGCTGGACGGGGCGGTGGCCCTGTTCGACGGGGTGAACGGCGTCGAGCCGCAGTCGGAGACGGTGTGGCGGCAGGCGGACAAGTACAAGGTCCCGCGGATCTGCTTCATCAACAAGATGGACCGGGTGGGCGCGGACTTCGAGATGTCCGTCCGCACCATCCGCGAGAAGCTGATGGCCAACGCGTGCGTCCTCCAGCTCCCCCTGGGCGCCGAGGAGAAGCACCGCGGCGTCATCGACCTCATCCAGATGAAGGCGCTGGTGTTCCAGGACACCGAGCTGGGGTCCCGCTACGACACGGTCGACATCCCCGAGGAATTCAAGGCGCAGGCCGAAGAAGCGCGCGGCAAGCTGCTGGAGGCCGCCGCCGAGCAGGACGACGCCCTGACGGAGAAGTACCTGGAGGGCAAGCCCATCTCCGAGGAGGAGATCCGCAAGGCCGTCCGCAAGGGCTGCATCGCCATGAAGCTGTTCCCCGTCCTCTGCGGCTCCGCCTACAAGCACAAGGGCGTGCAGCCGCTCCTGGACGCGGTGGTGGACTTCCTCCCGTCGCCGCTGGACATCCCGCCGGTGCACGGCAAGACGCCCAAGGGCGAGGACGCGGTCCGGGAGACCAAGGACACCGAGCCCTTCGCCGCGCTGGCGTTCAAGATCATGACCGACCCCTACGTGGGGACGCTCACCTTCATCCGCGTCTACTCCGGGCGGCTGGAGTCGGGGACCGCGGTCTGGAACTCCACCAAGGGCAAGCGCGAGCGCGTGGGCCGGTTGGTGCAGATGCGCGCCGACAAGAAGGACGACATCCAGGAGTGCCTGGCGGGCGACATCTGCGCGGTGGTCAGCCTCAAGGGCACCACCACCGGCGACACGCTCTGCCGCGAGGACAAGCAGATCATCCTGGAGAAGATGGAGTTCCCGCAGCCGGTGATCGACCTGGCGCTGGAGCCCAAGTCCCAGGACGACCAGGAGCGGCTGGCGGTGTCGCTGCAGAAGCTGGCGGTGGAGGACCCGTCGTTCCGGGTGCGCACGGACGAGGAGACGGGGCAGACGATCATCGCCGGGATGGGCGAATTGCACCTGGAGATCATCGTCGACCGGCTCACCCGCGAGTTCAAGGTGGGGGCCAACGTCGGCAAGCCGCAGGTCGCCTTCCGCGAGACGATCACCAAGGAGGCGGAGGCGGAGGGGAAGTACATCCGCCAGACCGGCGGCCGCGGCCAGTACGGCCACGTCTGGCTGAAGGTGGAGCCCAACGAGGTGGGCAAGGGCTTCGAGTTCGTCAACGGCATCGTCGGCGGCGTCATCCCGCGCGAGTTCATCCCGCCCATCGAGAAGAGCGTGGAGGAGGCGATGCAGAACGGCGTGCTCTCCGGCTACCCCATGGTGGACATCAAGGTCACCGTGTTCGACGGCAGCTTCCACGACGTCGACTCCAACGAGATGGCCTTCAAGATCGCCGGGTCGATGGCGTTCAAGGAGGGCTGCAACCAGGCGGGCCCGGTGCTGCTGGAGCCGATCATGGCCTGCGAGGTGGTGACGCCCGAGGAGTTCATGGGCGACGTCATCGGCGACCTCAACTCCCGCCGCGGGAAGATCCTGGGGATGAACCCGCGGCACGGCGTCCAGGTGATCGACGCCCAGGTGCCGCTGGCCCAGATGTTCGGCTACGCCACCGACCTCCGCTCGCGAACCCAGGGCCGCGCCACGTACACCATGCAGTTCTCGCACTACGCGCAGGCGCCGCGGACCATCTCCGACGAAGTCATGCAAAAGGCGGGACGCGCATGAAGCTCACGGCGGCAGCGGCGGTGGTCCTCTCGGCGTTGGCGTTCACCCTCGGCTGCACCATGCGGCCGCAGAAGTGGGACGCGCCGCCCAAGGGACCCTCCCTCCCGCCGGCGGCGATGGCCGTCCTCCTCGCCGAGATGCAGGACTGCCCCAGGGACAAGATCTACGCCGACCAGTTCCCCCGGCTGATCCAGGCCTCCGGCTGCGGCAGGGTGGTGTACCTGTCGAAGAAGGAGGGGAACGCCTTCGACGACGCGGTCTGGGCGCGGGCCGCCCCGGACTTCCCGCTGCCGCCGGAGGACGACCTGCGGGCGGCGGAGGGACTGCTGGCCGGGGCCCGGCTCCGCCAGCCGGTGCTGATCTCCGGCAAGGACCCGCTGATCACCATGGAGCAGGCCAAGACCCTGCACTCGTGGAACCCGACCGCGGTGGTCACCTGCGTGCTGGGCACGGACGGCCGGCTCCACGCCTGCTTCGTCCAGGCGGACGAACCGCTGGTGGCCGAAGCGGTCACCAAGACGACCCAGTACTTCCAGTACCAGCCGGCCACCGCGGACGGCCGCCCCATCCCGGCGACCTTCCAGGTGACCATCCACGTGCCGGTGCCGCGGCCGAACTGCGCGGCGCTCGCCGACCCGCTGCGGGAGACGCGGTGCCGGCGCGCGCTCGATTCGCCCGAGGGGCCGGCCGCCGCCGACCCGGAGATCTGGGGCCTTCCCCTGGGGAGCTAGTCCGGGACCTTGATGCCCGGCGGCGGCGGCATGTTCGCCATCCGCTTCTGCATCTCCTTGGGCGAGACGTCCTCGATGTGCGTCATCAGGTACCACTCGTTCCCCCACGGGTCGATCACCCGCGCGGTCCGCTCGCCGTAGAACTGGTCCTTGGGCTCCTCCTTGGAGGTGGCGCCGGCGGCGACCGCCGTCCGGTGCGTGGCGTCCACGTCCCTGGTGTAGAGCGTCAGCCGGCCCGGCGTGGCCGGGAACTGGGGCGGCATGGCGTCGCCCAGCATCAGGACCGCCGAGCCGAACGCCAGCTCCGCGTGCGCCACCTTGCCGTCCGGCATCGGGTAGCGGGTCCGCTCCTTGGCGCCGAACACCTTCTTGAGGAAGTCGATGGCCTCGCCGCAGCGCTCCAGCACCACGGTGGGCATCAGCGGAGGATAGCCGTCCGGGATGGGCTTCACCTTCTTGGGAGCCTTCGCCTTGGCCGCCCGGGGGGCCGCCTTCTTCGCCGCCTTCTTCTTCGTTGCCATGGTGCGTCACCTCCTGCTGGGGGGCCGCTCCCTACCATGGGTGGGCATGGGATTCCCGAGGAATTCCGCACCGGAGCAAAAGGTTGCAACGCGTCAGGGGCTCTGGTACAAGCCCCGCCCCCCGACGTATCAGTCCGTCATCTCCGTTCTCTGACAACCAGGTTTGGTTTCCGAGACGCCCGAAGGCACGTCGGCTTCGTTGTGGACGAGGGTTTTGAATGGCGACGCAGAAGATTCGAATCCGGCTCAAGGCGTACGACTCCAAGCTCCTGGATCAGAGCGCGGGTGAGATCGTCGAGACGGCCAAGCGGACGGGCGCCAAGGTGGCGGGGCCCATCCCGCTGCCCACCCGGATCAACAAGTTCACCGTCCTCCGCAGCCCGCACGTCGACAAGAAGAGCCGCGAGCAGTTCGAGATCCGCACGCACAAGCGGCTCCTCGACATCCTCGAGCCCACCCAGCAGACGCTGGACGCGCTGATGAAGCTGGACCTCTCGGCCGGCGTGGACGTGGAGATCAAGTCATGAAGTTCGACGTCGTCGATTTCGACGGGAAGAAGGTCTCGGAGATCGACCTGGCGGACTCGGTCTTCGGCGCCGAGGCCAACGACCACCTGATCTACGAGGTCGCCAAGTTCCAGGCGATCAACCGGCGCGCCGGCACGCTCGGGGTGAAGAACTCCTCGCTGGTCTCCGGCGGCGGCAAGAAGCCCTGGAAGCAGAAGGGCACCGGCCGCGCCCGCCAGGGCTCCATCCGCGCCTCCCACTGGGTGGGCGGCGGCAAGGCGATGGCCCCCAAGGCGCGCGACTACACCTACCGCCCGCCCCGCAAGGTCCGCCAGGGCGCGATCCGGGTGGCGCTGTCGCTCAAGGCCAAGGACAAGAAGCTGATCGTCCTCAACGAGTTCCCGGTCTCGGAGGCCAAGACCAAGGCGGTCTACGAGGTCCTCACCAAGCGGATGAAGCTCACCAACGCGCTGGTGGTGGACGAGAAGGCCAACGGCAAGCTCCTCCGGTCCGTCCGCAACATGGCGAAGTTCGACGCCGTGCCGGTGGAGGGCGTGAACCTCGAATCCCTGCTCAAGCACGAGGCGCTGGTGCTGACCTCCAAGGCGGCCAAGGCGCTGGAGGGCGCGCTGTCATGATCCCGTCCGACGTCATCAAGGGCCCGCTCATCACCGAGAAGATGGACAAGGCGCGGGAGACGCAGCGCCAGTACAGCTTCGTGGTGGACCGGCAGGCCACCAAGCACGAGGTCGCCCACGCGGTGCAGAACCTGTTCAAGGTCACCGTGGAGGCGGTCCGCACCTCGGTGGTCCGCGGCAAGGTGAAGCGGGTGGGCCGGAGCACCGGCAAGCGGCCCAACTGGAAGAAGGCGATCGTCACCCTCAAGGAGGGGGACAAGATCGATCTGTTCGAGGGAGGCGCGGTCTGATGGCGCTCAAGAAATACAAGCCGACCTCCGCCGCTCGCCGCCTGATGACGGTGCAGGACTTCTCCGACATCACGCGCGACTGGCCGGAGAAGAAGCTCACCCAGGCGATGCGGAAGTCCGGCGGCCGCAACGTGCACGGCCACATCACCCGCCGGCACCAGGGCGGCGGCCACAAGCGCCGCTACCGGGTGATCGACTTCAAGCGCCTGGACAAGGACGGCGTGCCGGCCAAGGTCGCCACCATCGAGTACGACCCCAACCGCACCGCCAACATCGCGCTGCTGCACTACGCGGACGGCGAGAAGCGCTACATCCTGGCGCCGGTGGGCCTGCAGGTGGGGGACACGCTGCACGCGGGCGCCGCCGCCGACATCCGGCCCGGCAACTCGCTGCCGCTGCAGAACATCCCGGTGGGCACCGTCATCCACAACGTGGAGCTCAAGCCCGGCCGCGGCGCGCAGATGATCCGCTCCGCCGGCTCCTGGGGCCAGCTGATGGCCAAGGAGGGCCGCTACGCCCAGGTCCGCCTGCCGTCCGGCGCGGTCCGCAAGATGCTGGTGGAGTGCCGCGCCACCATCGGCCAACTGGGCAACATCGAGCACGAGATCGTCCGGGTGGGCAAGGCGGGCAAGTCGCGCTGGCTGGGCATCCGGCCCACCGTCCGCGGCCTGGCCATGAACCCGGTGGACCACCCGCACGGCGGCGGCGAGGGCAAGTCCGGCCAGGGCAATCCCCACCCCGTGTCCCCCTGGGGCCAGAAGACCAAGGGCCTCACCACGCGCGTCAACAAGCGCACCGACAAGTTCATCGTCTCCGGCCGCCGCACCGGCGTCCGCAGCCAGTAACGGAACAAGCTCACCATGGCGCGTTCGATCAAGAAGGGCCCGTTCGTCGACAAGCACCTCGCCAAGAAGGTCGAGGACTTGATCAAGGCGAACCAGAAGAAGGTGGTGAAGACCTGGTCGCGCAGGTCCACCATCCTCCCCGAGTTCGTGGGTCACACCTTCGCGGTGCACAACGGGCGGAAGTTCATCCCGGTGTTCGTCACCGAGAACATGGTGGGCCACAAGCTGGGCGAGTTCGCCCCCACCCGCACCTTCATCGGCCACTCGGCGGAGAAGAAGGTCGCCAAGCCGCCGCCGGGCAAGTAGCGAGCGAGAGACAGGGAGCCATCCACCATGGAGTCGAAGGCACATCTGAGGTACCTGCGGATCGCCCCCCGGAAGGTCGGGCAGGTGGCGGCGTTGGTGCGCGGCAAGCAGGTGGGCGCGGCGCTGAACATCCTCAAGTTCACCAGGAAGCACGCCGCCAAGCCGCTGGAGAAGCTGATCAAGAGCGCCATCGCCAACGCCACCGACCTCTCCAAGGGCGAGGTGGACATCGACACGCTCTACGTGAAGCACATCTCGGTGGACCAGGGCCCCTCCCAGCGCCGCTACATGCCGCGCGCCATGGGCCGGGCCACCAAGATCACCAAGAAGAGCTCACACGTCCACGTGGTCCTGGCCTCGGCGGAGAAGGGCCGCGGCGGGGAAGCGGAAGCGTAAGGCACAAGGAGAAGCGACGTTGGGACAGAAAGTACATCCGGTTGGCTTCCGCCTGGGCGTCATCAAGACCTGGGACAGCAAGTGGTTCGAGGCCAAGAACTACGCCCAGTGGCTGCACGAGGACATCGGCATCCGCGAGTTCGTCAAGAAGTCGCTCGCGCACGCCGGCGTCTCCCGCGTGGAGATCGAGCGCGCGGCCAACAAGGTGAAGGTCAACGTCCACACCGCGCGGCCGGGCATCGTGATCGGCAAGCGGGGCGCGGGCATCGAGACGATCAAGAAGGACCTGCAGAAGTTCACCAAGAACGAGGTCTTCCTGAACATCGTCGAGGTCCGCAAGGCGGAGACCGACGCGCAGCTGGTGGCCGAGAACATCGCCACCCAGCTGGAGCGCCGCATCGCCTTCCGCCGCGCGATGAAGAAGTCCATCCAGACCGCGATGAAGTTCGGCGCCAAGGGCATCCGAGTGGCGTGCTCGGGGCGGCTGGGCGGGTCGGAGATGGCGCGCTACGAGTGGTACCGCGAGGGCCGGGTGCCGCTGCACACCCTGCGCGCGGACATCGACTACGGCTTCGCCGAGGCGAAGACCACCTACGGGAAGATCGGCTGCAAGGTGTGGATCTGCCGCGGCGAGGTCCTCCCGGGCAAGGCCGGCGCGGCGCCGGTCCCGGGCTCGGTCCGGTAGGGAGACAGGGGATCAAGACATGCTCCAGCCTGCTCGAACGAAGTACCGCAAGATGCAGAAGGGCCGGATGTTCGGCAAGGCCGACCGCGGCTCCAACCTCACCTACGGCGAGTTCGGCCTGATGACGCTGCAGCCGGGGTGGCTCACCGCCCGGCAGATCGAGGCCGCCCGTATCGCCATGACCCGCAAGGTCAAGCGCGGCGGGAAGATCTGGATCCGCATCTTCCCGGACAAGCCGATCACCAAGAAGCCCGCCGAGACGCGCATGGGCACCGGCAAGGGCGGCGTGGAGTACTACGTGGCGGTGGTGAAGCCCGGCCGCATCCTCTACGAGATGGGCGGGATGGACGTGGCGCTCGCCACCTCCGCGCTGAAGCTGGCGCAGGCCAAGCTGCCGGTGCTCACCCGCATCGTCCACCGCGCGGACCTGAGCCTGTAAGGAGAGACGAAGATGGCGACGGCGAAGGAGCTCCAGGAGCTCACCATCGATGACCTCAACCGGCGCGCCGCCGAGCTGCGGGAGACCCTCTTCCAGGACCAGCTCAAGCGGCGGACCGGGTCGCTGGACAGCCCGTCCGAGCGGACCGGCCACCGGCGGGACCTGGCGCGGATCCTGACCGTGCTCACCCAGAAGCAGAAGGCGGCCCAGAAGGCCGCAGCGGGGAAGTAGACCATGGCTGAAGAGACGACACCGAAGAAGGAGACCCCCAGCCGCGGCCGGCCCAAGACCCGGGTGGGGATCGTCACCTCCAACAAGATGCAGAAGACGGTGGTGGTCACCGTCTCCCGGCGCGCGTCCCATAGGCAGTACGGGAAGATCGTGAGCCTGCGCGAGAAGTACAAGGCGCACGTCGAGGACCACGACTACCCGAAGAAGATCACCATCAACGAGGGCGACCGCGTGCGGATCGCGGAGACCAAGCCCGAGTCCAAGGACAAGCGCTGGCGCGTGGTCGAGGTCCTGGCGAGGAGCACCGCCGTATGATCCAGATGACGTCGGTGCTCGACGTGGCGGACAACTCGGGCGCCAAGAAGGTGTTCTGCATCAAGGTGCTGGGCGGGTCGAAGCGGAAGTACGCGTCGATCGGCGACATCATCGTGGTGTCCATCCGCGAGGCGCTGCCCAACTCCAAGGTGAAGAAGGGCGACGTGGCCAAGGCGGTGATCGTCCGCACCAAGCGCGAGGTGGGGCGGCCGGACGGCAGCTTCATCAAGTTCGACGGGAACTCCGCGGTCCTGATCAACAAGGACCTGGAGCCCATCGGGACCCGCATCTTCGGGCCGGTGGCCCGCGAGCTGCGCGCCAAGAAGTTCATGAAGATCATCTCGCTGGCGCCCGAGGTGCTGTAGCCATGCAGAAGCTGAAGGTGGGAGACACGGTGCAGGTGATGGCGGGCGCCGAGCGCACCGCCGCCAAGGACCGCAAGCGCGGGAAGGTCCTCGCCATCGACCGCGGCGCCCTGCGCGTCGTGGTGGAGGGCGTGCGGATGGTCAAGCGGCACGTGAAGAAGGGCCGCGACCGCGCCAACCCCGACGGCGGCATCATCGAGAAGGCCGGCACCGTGGCCCTCGCCAACGTGTCCCTGGTCTGTCCCAAGTGCGACAAGCCGACCCGGGTGGGCATCAAGGTGGACGGCGACAAGAAGGCGCGGTTCTGCAAGCAGTGCGAAGCGGTGATCGACTGAGCTGTTTTCACTGATCGGCGGGCAGGGGTCCCACACGGCCCGGCGAAGCAGGGAGCACGAGCGCGATGGCTGACGAGAAGGACAAGAAGGCGGGCGGAGCGGGGGCGGACGACGAGGCGGCCAAGGCCGCCAAGATCGCGGCCCGCGCGGCCAAGAAGGCCAAGGGCCGCAAGGAAGACGTGAAGAAGGCCGGCTACGCCGCCAACATCGAGGAGGGGCTGGAGGCCAAGCCCGCCCGGCTGCGCGTGCGCTACCGCAAGGAGACCGTGCCGGCCCTGATGAAGGACCTGGGGTTCAAGAACCCCAACGAGGTCCCGCGGCTGGACAAGATCGTGGTCAACATGGGCCTGGGCGAGGCCCTGGCCAACAACAAGATCCTCGAGTCCGCGGTGGACCAGCTGGCCGCCATCACCGGGCAGAAGCCGGTGATCACCAAGGCGCGCAAGAGCATCGCCAACTTCAAGCTGCGCCAGGGCCAGTCCATCGGCGCGGCGGTCACCCTGCGCAACGAGCGGATGTACGAGTTCATGGACCGCCTCTTCAACGTCGCGCTCCCCCGCGTGCGCGACTTCAAGGGCGTGTCCCCCAAGGCGTTCGACGGCGCCGGGAACTACACCATGGGCATCCGGGAGCAGATCATCTTCCCGGAGATCAACTACGACCAGATCGAGAAGGTGAAGGGCCTCAACATCACCTTCGTCACCACCGCCAGGAACGACGAGCACGCGATGGCGCTCCTCAAGCACCTCGGGATGCCCTTCCGCCAGTAAGGAACGAAACGAATGGCCAAGCTCTCCAAGATCGCCCAGGCGAAGCGCAAGCCGAAGTTCAAGGTGCGCAAGTACAACCGCTGCCCGCTGTGTGGCCGGCCGCGCGCGTTCCTGCGCAAGTTCAAGATGTGCCGCATCTGCCTGCGCAAGCGGGCACTGGCGGGTGAGGTCACCGGGCTGATCAAGTCATCCTGGTAGCTGGCGCCTCGCGAACCACCGGGATGGGCCCGGAAGGCGCGGGGAGCCCTGCAGTTGAGAGAAGAGACGAACGACACATGCCGGTCAACGATCCCGTCGGCGACATGCTGACCCGTATCCGCAACGCGTCGCGGGCGCACCACGACAAGGTGGTGGTCCCCTCCTCCAAGCTGAAGGTGGAGATCGCGCGCTGCCTCAAGGACGAGGGCTTCCTCGCCGACGTCGTCCACCACGAGAGCCAGCCCCAGGGCGAATTGACCCTGATGCTCAAGTACGGGCCGGACAAGCAGCCGGTCATCCAGGGCATCAAGCGCATCTCCAAGCCCGGCCTGCGCCGCTACGTCCCGGTGCGCGACATCCCGCGCGTGCTGGGCGGCCTGGGGATCAGCATCCTCTCCACCTCGCGCGGCGTGATGGGCGACGCCGAGGCCCGCAAGCAGAACGTGGGCGGCGAGCTGATCTGCACCGTGTACTAGAGAGACCAACCATGAGCCGAATCGGAAAGCTCCCCATCAAGCTGGAGGCGAAGGTCAAGGCGACCGTCGCCGGCGAGAAGGTCAACTTCGAAGGGCCCAAGGGCAAGATGACGGTCAAGCTCCCGCCCGGCCTCACCGTCGCGGTGAAGGACGGGGTGCTGACCGTGGGGCGGCCGGACGACTCCCGCCAGGCGCGCAGCCTGCACGGGCTGGGGCGGTCCATCCTCAACAACGCCGCCCGCGGCGTGGCCACCGGCTGGGAGCGGAAGCTGGACATCCGCGGCGTCGGCTTCCGCGCCGAGGTGAAGGGCAAGCAGGTCCACTTCTCCCTCGGCTTCTCGCACCCCATCGTCTTCAACCTGCCGGAGGGCGTGACCGCCGAGGTGGACAAGGTGGCCCGCACCGAGGACGCCCTCCCCACCGTGGGGCTGACCCTGCGGAGCGTGGACCGCGAGGTGCTGGGCGCCACCGCGGTGAAGATCCGGGCGCTGCGGCCCCCGGAGCCGTACAAGGGCAAGGGCATCAAGTACGCCGAGGAGCGCGTCCGCCGGAAGGAGGGCAAGACGGGCACCGCGTAAGCGGCCCGCTTGCAGGAGATCACCATGTCCAAGATCGATCCCAGGCTGAAGCGGAAGGAGCGCATCCGGCGCAAGCTGTCCGGCAGCGCCGAGCGCCCGCGGCTCACCGTCTACAAGAGCCTCAAGCACATCTACGCCCAGGTGGTGGACGACGCCTCCGGGCGGACGCTGGCCTTCGCCTCCTCGCTCTCCAAGGAGCTCAAGGGCAAGGACGAGGGCGACAAGAAGGCGGACGCCAAGCGCGTGGGCCAGCTCATCGCCGAGAAGTGCAAGGCGGTCAAGGTCGACCAGGTGGTGTTCGACCGCAACGGCTTCCCCTATCACGGCCGGATCGCGGCGGTGGCGGACGCCGCCCGCGAGGCCGGGCTCAAGTTCTAGTCACGGAAAGGTTCCAAAGGCTCATGGCAGCTCCAATCAATCCGAACGACCTCGACCTCACCGACCGCGTGGTGAACATCAACCGCGTGGCCAAGGTGGTGAAGGGCGGACGCCGGTTCAGCTTCTCCGCCCTGGTGGTGGTGGGCGACGGCGCCGGCCACGTGGGGGTGGGCCTGGGCAAGGCCAACGAGGTCCCCGAGGCCATCCGCAAGGGCGGCGAGAACGCCAAGAAGAACCTGTTCCGGGTGCCTCTGGCCGGCAACACCATCCCCCACGAGGTGCTGGGCCACTTCGGCGCCGGCTGGGTGCTGCTCAAGCCCGCCATGGAGGGCACCGGGGTCATCGCCGGCGGCGGCGTGCGCGCCGTGCTCGAGGCGGCGGGGATCCGCAACATCCTCACCAAGTCCCAGGGCAGCCGGAACCCGCACAACGTGCTCAAGGCCACCGTGGCGGGGCTGAAGTCGCTCCGCTCCCCGGAGCAGGTCTCGCGCATGCGCGGCCGCGACATCGAGGTGGAGAAGAAGAAGGCGTCGTAGGAGCGCCGACAGGACACGCCATGGGCTCACTCAAGGTCACGCTGAAGAAGAGCTTCTCCGGGTCGTCCGCCGACCAGCTCGCCGCCATCACCGGCCTGGGGCTGCGGAAGTTCGGCGACACCCGACTGTTGCCGGACACCCCCGAGGTGCGCGGGATGGTGTTCAAGATGCAGCACCTGGTGTCGGCGGAGCCGGTCCAGGAGGAGTACAAGAAGCGCAAGCGGATGAAGCCGCGGAAGGTGCGCGCGCGCGAAGCCGCCCGGGCAAAGCGGGCGCAGGCGGCGCCCAAGTAGGGCACTTTTTTTCCGGAACGAGGACACGTCATGGCTTCGCTGCACGAGCTGAAGGCACCCCACAACAGCCGCCACCGCAAGAAGCGGGTGGGCCGCGGGCAGGGGAGCGGCCTGGGCAAGACCGCCGGCCGCGGCGGCAAGGGCCAGAAGGCCCGCTCCGGCAACATGCGCTTCGAGGGCTTCGAGGGCGGCCAGAGCCCGCTCCAGCGCCGGCTGCCCAAGTTCGGCTTCATCTCGCCGAACCGGGTGACCTACGCCGTGGTCAACGTGGGGGACCTGGAGCGGTTCGACGCCGGGGCCACCGTGGACGAGGACGCCCTCCGCAAGGCGCGGCTGGTCCGCTCCACCCACGAGGACGGCATCAAGATCCTCGGGCAGGGGAAGCTCTCCAGGAAGCTCACCGTGAAGGCGCACAAGTTCTCCGCCACCGCCAGGGAGGCCATCGAGAAGGCCGGCGGGCAGGTGGTGGAGGTGGCGCTGATGGAGCACAAGCCGGAGTCGGCCGCCAAGGCCCACGCCGGCAAGGGCGTCAAGCCCGCTCCCAAGGCGCAGGCCTGAGCGCCGCCGCCGTCTTTCTGATGTAGTGCGCCCTCCGAGGGATCGCCCATGGCACTGAACGCCATCACCAACGTCTTCCGGGTCGCGGAGCTCCGCGCCCGCCTCGCCTACACCCTGGCCCTGCTGGCGGTGTACCGGGTCGGCATCTTCATCAACACGCCGGGCGTCGACCGGGCGGCGATGAACGCGTTCATGGAGTCGCAGAAGAAGGCCGGCGGCCTGGTGAACCTGTTCAACCTCTTCTCCGGCGGCGCGCTGGAGCAGATGTCGATCTTCGGCCTGGGCATCATGCCGTACGTCTCCGCCTCCATCATCATGCAGCTGCTGGCGGTGGTGGTGCCCTCCCTGGAGCGGTTGCAGAAGGAGGGCGGGGCGGGCCGGCAGAAGCTGAACCAGTACACCCGCTACGGGTCGGTGGGCCTCTCCATCGTCCAGGGCATCGGCATCGCCCGGTGGCTGGCGTCGCTGGGCCGCGGCGGGCAGGCCAACCGCTCCGGCATCAACGAGGTGGTGGTCCCCGTCGACAACTGGTGGTTCACCCTGATGACGGTGATCAGCCTCGCCGCCGGCACCGCGTTCATCATGTGGCTGGGTGAGCGGATCACCGAGCGCGGCATCGGCAACGGCATCTCGCTGATCATCTTCGCGGGCATCGTGGCCCGCGTGCCCTCCGCCGCCAAGCAGCTGTGGGACCTCAAGGCGGCGGACTCGCTGGACACCGGGCGCATCGTGGCGCTGGTGGCGTTCATGCTGCTGGTGATCGGGGTGGTCGTCTACATGGAGCGGGGGATGCGGAGGATCCCCGTCCAGTACGCCAAACGCATGGCGGGGCGGCGGATGTTCGCCGGCCAGGCGACGTACTTCCCGATGAAGGTGAACATCTCCGGCGTCATCCCGCCCATCTTCGCCGGCGCCATCCTGTCCTTCCCGGCCACACTGGGGAACTGGCTGCCGTTCATGACCACGCTGGAGCGGGCGCTCTCCGCCAACGTCTGGCTCTACGACGGCGTGTTCGTGCTGCTGATCATCTTCTTCAGCTACTTCTACACCGCGCTCACCTTCCGCGCGGACGACGTGGCGGACAACATCAAGAAGCAGGGCGGGTACATCCCCGGCATCCGCCCCGGCCGCCAGACGGCGGACTTCATCGAACGGGTGCTCTACCGCGTCACCTTCGGCGGCGCGGTCTACCTGGCCATCATCTGCGTCATCCCCACCGTCATCTCCAACCTGATGGGCGTGCCCTTCCGCTTCGGCGGCACCGCGCTGCTGATCGTGGTGGGCGTGGCGCTGGATACCGTGCAGCAGATCGAGGGCCACCTGATCAGCCGCAACTACGAGGGCTTCGCCGGGCCGCGCGGCCCGCGGATCCGCGGCCGCCTCACCCGGGCGGCGGCGTAGGAAGGGCGGCGCGCCATGGACCTCATCCTCTTCGGGCCCCCGGGCGCGGGGAAGGGCACCCAGGCCAAGAAGCTGGTGGCCGAGCTGGGCATCCCCCAGATCTCCACCGGCGACATCCTCCGCGACCACGCCCGCCGCGGCACGGAGCTGGGCCAGAAGGCCAAGCCGTTGATGGACGCCGGCAAGCTGGTGCCGGACGAGATCATGATCCCCCTGGTGGACACCCGGCTGCGCGAGCCGGACTGCGCCAAGGGCTTCATCCTGGACGGCTACCCGCGGACCATTCCCCAGGGCGAGGCCGTCGACAAGAGCCTGCAGTCCATGGGGCGGAAGATCGGCCTGGTGATCTCGCTGGAGGTCCCGGACCAGGTGATCGTCGAGCGGGTGTCCGGCCGGCGGTCCTGCCCCAAGGACGGCAGCGTGTACCACGTGGTCTCCAACCCGCCGAAGCGGCCGGGCTTCTGCGACCAGTGCGACACCGGGCTGGTGCAGCGGGACGACGACAAGGCGGAGAAGGTGACGGCGCGCCTGCAGGCCTTCCACCAGCAGACGGCGCCGCTGAAGTCGCTCTACCAGGAGCGGGGGTTGCTGCGCAGGATTGACGGAGTGGGGTCCCCCGATGGCATCTTCGCGGAAGTGAGGCAGGCCATCGCAAAGGCGGGGAAGTGATTCGCGGAGAAAAAGGACCGACGGTCCCCTGGAACATGTCGCAGGTCGGGGTCAAGAAACCCGAGGAGATCGAGCTGATGCGCCAGGCGGGCCGCATCGTCTCCGAGATCCTCGACGAGCTGGAGAAGGCGGTGGCGCCCGGGGTCACCACCTGGGACCTGGACCAGTTGGCGGAGCGGCTCATCTACCAGAAGGGCGCCCAGCCGGCCTTCAAGGGCTACCTGGGCTTCCCGGCGTGCCTCTGCGCCTCCATCAACGAGGAGGTCGTCCACGGCATCCCTTCGCGCAAGCGGGCGCTGAGGGAAGGCGACCTGATGAAGCTGGACTTCGGCGTGAAGTTCCAGGGCTGGTTCGGCGACTCGGCGCGCACGGTGCCGGTGGGGCAGGTGAGCGACGAGGCGAAGGCCCTCCTGGAGGCCACCCGCGAGTCGCTCTTCAAGGGCATCGAGCAGATGAAGCCGGGCAACCGCATCGGCGACATCGGCGCCGCCGTGCAGCAGTACGTGGAGGCCCGCGGCTTCTCCGTGGTGAAGGACTTCGTGGGCCACGGCATCGGCACCAAGCTGCACGAGGCGCCCCAGGTGCCCAACCACGGCCGCCCCGGCGACGGCATGCGCCTGCGCGCCGGGATGGTCCTGGCCATCGAGCCCATGGTCAACGTGGGCACCGACAAGGTCGAGGTCCTGGAGGACGACTGGACGGCCGTCACCCTGGACCGGAAGCTGTCCTCGCACTGGGAGCACACCGTGCTGATCACCGAGGGCGGCCCGGAGATCCTCACCCGGACGGCCGCCTGAGGGCAGGCGGCCAGGCACCGAAATACCGCGAGGAGACGGGCGGTTAGCCCATCTTGGCGCGTCGGGTCAGCGGGGGACTTGCCGACCTGGGCGCAAGCTGGTAGACGGCGCCCCTTTCGCGAAGATTTTCACTGACTTAGGAAGGAACGAAGGTTGCCGAAGGACGATGCCATTGAAGTCGAGGGGACGGTGATGGAGCCGCTCCCGAACGCGATGTTTCGGGTGCAGCTGGAGAACGGGCACAAGGTCCTCGCGCATATCTCCGGGAAGATGCGCATGCACTTCATCCGCATCCTCCCCGGCGACAAGGTCAAGGTGGAGCTGTCCCCCTACGACCTGACCCGCGGCCGCATCACGTACCGCGCCAAGTAGACCGAAGAGGATTTCAACGCCATGAAGGTTCGCGCCAGCGTCAAGAAGATCTGCGACAAGTGCAAGGTGATCCGCCGC
>Ga0134122_10000516_pt1 | contig 26219 bp, 22 predicted proteins | sample KB302_FD_96461 | JGI IMG/M metagenome (GOLD analysis project Ga0134122, IMG submission 96461) | Terrestrial soil microbial communities without Nitrogen fertilizer from Kellogg Biological Station, Michigan, USA - KB3-0-2 | ecosystem: Environmental > Terrestrial > Soil > Unclassified ...
AAGGAATGGATCATCGGCGAGACCAGCGCCGTGATCTCGATCGACGGCTTCAACGTGCTGAACCGCGATACCGCGCTGATCCGCGAGCGCTTCGTCAACTCCCCTCAAGGAGGCGCGTTGCGCGAGGCGCTTGGACCGCGGGTTTTTCGCTTGGGGGTTCGCCTGCGCTGGCGGTGAGCTTCAGGAGACATAGAACGACGTGAACGGATCGACCACCCTCTCCGCGCCGACTACGGCCACCGGGCTCCCGAGCTCTCTCGCTCCGGGACCGGCCGCGCCGCGTCCGGACGGCGGAGCGCGGGGACCGAGCGGCGGGGCTCTGATCGCCCTCGGCTTCGCCCTGTTGTTCGGGGTCTCGATCGTGCCGTCGTGGATCTACTACCACTCGATCGGGCAGGCCGTGCCCTGGAGCCGGCTGACCTCCGAGTCGCTTTCCTGGGTGCTCTGGGCATTCCTCCTTCCCGTGGTGGTTTGGGCCGCCCGCCGTTTCCCGATCGATCGCGAGACCTGGCGCTGGGCGCTGCCCGCGCACGTCGGACTCGGCACGCTCACCGTGGTGGCGAATACCTTGCTCACGCTGATCAAGAACCAGGCCGTGATCGCCGGCCAGACCGGCAGTTTCGCCCCCGGGTTCCTCTCGCGGCTACCCGAGTACCTGGTGACGAACTTCCAAGCCGCGCTGGTGGTCTACGGCGGCATCGTCACCGCGGTCCATGCCCACGACGGATACCGCCGCCTGAAAGAGCGCGAGCTGGCGGCGTCCCGCCTGGAAGCCGACCTGTCGCGCGCGCAGCTCACCGTGCTTAAAATGCAGCTGGAGCCGCACTTCCTGTTCAACACGCTGAACGCGATCTCCGCCCTGGTCCACGGCAACCCGGACGGCGCGGAGCGCATGGTGATCCGACTCTCCGAGCTGCTGCGGATGTCGCTCGCGAGCGCCGAACGCGACGAGGTGCCGCTCGAAGAGGAGCTGCGTTTCCTAGGCGTCTATCTGGACATCCAGCAGACCCGCTTCGGCGATCGCCTGCGGGTGAAGCAGGAGATCCCCGACGGCACCCGAACGGCTTCGGTGCCTACCCTGCTGCTCCAGCCGCTGGTCGAAAACGCCATCCGCCACGGCCTGGAGCGCCGCGCGGCACCGCTCTCGCTCACGATCCGCGCCGCCCGCGTTGGCAACCGGCTCCGCCTCGAAGTCGAAGACGACGGTCCGGGCCTGCCCGACGAAGCGGTGCGCCGCAACGGCGTAGGCCTCGCCAACACCCGCGCCCGACTGGAGCGGCTCTACGGCTCCGATCACCTGCTGGATCTGGCGAACCGGCCCGAAGGGGGAACGCGGGTGACGATGGAGCTGCCCCAGCGGTAACGGCAGCCCAAAGGTCGGCGGCCTACAGCGCGGCAAGTCACAAGGCAATCACTCTCAGCCCCCGCCGTGGCACAATCCGCTGTCCCCCATGCCGCCCCCGATCCCCATTTCCCGCGCCGAGGCGCGTGACTACCTGCTCGGCCATCTGGGGCTGCGGGCAATCGTCGATCCTCCCGGGGCGGAAGGCGCCCGCGCGCTGCTTCGCCGGCTGCGGGCGATCCAGCTCGACCCGCTGGATCCGATCGGCACCAACGCCGACCTGGTGGTGATGGCGCGGGTGGACGGCGTCCGCCGCGGCGAGCTGCCGGGACTGCTGATGCCCGGTCACGCCTTCGAGCACTTCGCCAAAGAGCGCTGCCTGCTGCCCGCCTCGGCGTTTCCCTACTACCGCGACCGGCTGGCGGAATCGTCCTGGTGGCACTTCGCCACGCGCATCGACCGGCTACCCGAAGGGGTGGTCGAAGCGGTCTTCGCCGAGATCGAAGCGCGCGGACCGCTCACCGCCGCCGACCTGGGCGATCACGGCACGGTCGATCCGATCGATTGGTCGGGCTGGAAAGGGACCCAGAAAGCCGCCTCGATGGCGATCGAGGTCCTCTGGTCGCGTTGCCGCGTGGTGGTCGCCGGCCGCACCTCGCGCGGCAAGCTCTGGGATCTGCCGGAGCGTTCGCTCGGGGCCGCCGCCACCGGGCCGAGCGGCGATTTCGCCCGCTGGGCGATCGGCGAGCGGTCCGAGGCCGCGGGCCTGCTGTCGCGCAACATGGGTCCCTGGTGGTCGATGCTCACGGAGGTCCGCACCTCCACCCTTCCCGACGAAATGATCGCCGACGGCTCGGTGGTCGAGGTGGCGGTCGAAGGCATCCCGCGCCGGTTTCTCGCGCCGACCGACTTTCTCGACCGGCGTTTCCCCGAAGATGACGGCCGCCTGCGCATCCTCGCGCCGCTCGATCCGGTGCTCTGGGATCGCAAACTGGTCCAACACCTATGGGGTTTCGAATACCTCTGGGAGGTCTACAAACCGGCCGACCAGCGCCGCTGGGGCTGGTACGTGCACCCCCTCCTCCATCGCGGCGAATTCGTCGGCCGCCTCGAAGGCCGGATCGAAGGAAAGACGCTCGCGATCCATAAAATCTGGGGCGAGCCCGACCACGAGCTCGATCGCGATGCGCTCAAAGCTGCCCTCGACCGTCATGCCGAGTTGTGCGGCGCCCATCGCGTCAAGCTACCCAGGCGGGTGCTCAAGGGCCGGCGCTAAGTCCAACGATTCATGGAACAGAAACGGCGCGACGGGTTCCGCGCCAGAGCGCTCGAGTCGAAGTGCAACGGGTCCGAGCAGGGCACCTGTGCAAAACGCCAGCGCACAAGTGCAATATCCAGAAACACCACTACAAAACGCCGGAGTCCCTCGGCAAAAACTGATTCCACCGGGACGAACCTTCGAGCAACACGTCAGGGGTGCTCTGCCTCAGGAAACTCCGGGCGAGCAAACCGAGTCCCCACGGGGAACGCGAGCCCAAAACGATCGCGAAGAACTTCCAGCAAATGCTCCGGATCGCGAATCGTTTCGCTCGTCGTGACGCCGCCCTCGCGCAACGTGAGATCCCGATTCCGCAACACCAGCCACCCCTCCGGCCAGGAGCGCTGAACGGTCAGGTTGTTGACGAACGGCGAAGCCGGGAACGTGCTGGTGAAATGGTTCGCCATCACAAAATCCGCCGGGTGTTGCGCTTCGAGCGTGAACGCGTAGAAGTCGCCCCAGGTTCCCTCGGTGTTTCCTTCGAGCACCCAGATCTCTCCCTCTCGCCGCAATCGATGCCCAAGACCCCCGATCCAAGTCTCCCGCCCCTCGACGAACGGTACCGGAACTACCAACCCACCGCCCCCGAAGCCCACATCCGCGAGGAACCGCTCGCCTTCCACATCGACCAAGAGCAGCATATGCGTCCGAGGCCGAACCGCCCTGGCCCCGATCTGCACCCGCGCCGCGAGCGAAATCACCTCGAATCCCAAACCTTCGAGCGCCGCGCGAAACAAAGTGTTCTGCTCGAAGCAATACCCACCCCGCCGTTCGATCACCAACTTCCGTTCGAGGGCGGCGAGATCGAGATCGATCCCACGGCCGAGCAGGATGTCCAGATTCTCGAATGGGATCGCCGTCACATGCGCCGCGTGCAGGGCCGTCAACGTGGAAATCGTCGGCTCTCGCGGACCGGCGTAGGCGATCCGGGTGAGGTAAGCGTCGTAGCCGAGGAGGAGTAAATGCATTGCGTTTCGAGGAAGCTACGCTATAATCTACAAGAGGCCCGCGGAGACGCTATTGGCAATATATCCATGACTAGACGGCCGGGCAACCTTGTTCTTGCTATAGCAGGCGCCACGTCGGGTGCTACTGCGATGCTATTCGACCTCGTCACAAAGAAGCCAATCGCGACCCGTGTCGCCAGAGGAATCCTCCCGCTCGAAGAGTCTGAAGATTCTTTATACTACAGCGTTCGAGAGCTATGCAACGAGATCGCCGAACGGATGAACTATACGGCGCGAGAAGCATCTCAGCTTAGTCATGCAACAGTCGCTTTTTCCAGCTCCAGGTCGACCAGTTCTTATGAACGGATAGCCGCTGCAACAAGTGACAGCCGCCTCGGACCAACCTCTCCGAGGCGGATAACATGGATCACTCGCGGAGAAGCCTGCCTGTTCTCTTCGTTGGAGACCACTGATTGCATAGTGGTAAAGGTGGGGACGGTAGCTTTTGCTCATGCTTTTGCATCCGGACTGCGCAATTGGCATACAAGTAGTCGCGCAGGAGGATGGGGGCTGCTTTCTGGGAATGACGGAGGGGCCTATTTCCTGGGAAGGCAACTCCTATATAGGCTGTTTGAGGAGTTCGATGGACGAGCGCCTTTAGCCCTCAGCTCTCCAATCATTGAAGAAATTGGAGCTACCGCGGAAACTCTTACGGCTTGGATTCGCCGCCGGCGCATCGAAAATAGCTTGCGGGTTGAAGTCTCTAAGTTGGGTAGGCTGGTAGTTGAATTGGCAGAAGCAGGTAGAAATATGGTCTGTCGAGATCTGGTTCAGCAAGCAGCTATTCTGTTAGCTCATTCTTGCGTTGCATCTATTGAAAACTTGCGCCTGAGGTGCTCGGGCTTTGGCAGGGAGTGCATTACGGTCTTGCTGCAGGGCCGCTTATTGCAGGGATCTAGCCTTCTTGCGAGCCTTTTTACAGAATCGGTCAGAAATTCATTGATCCCGGGTTTATCTGACGCCGTGATCTTCCGCCCGCTCTTGCTAACACCCGCCGCTGGCTGTCTTGCGCATTCGCTAAGTGAAGGCCAGGGGTATAGCTGGTCACGTATTGAGGAACTCTTGGCGTCCTGTGCCGATAGCCCAGGCTTTAGAGTGGACTTTAACCCTGACGTGATAGAAATTCTGAGGAGAAGATCTCTCCAATGAATAGAATGCTATTAAGGTCACAGGATGCTGATGCTAAGGGGCTTCTTGGGCGCCACGTGGATGGGGTTGTGAAAAGTGGATCCCAGGGAGATCGAGCAAATGTCATAAATGGCTTCTGCCGCAAACTGGATGACTCGATCGATCAGCTTCGCCAGATATCGCGACTGATCGATAATGGAGCCGCTCCCACCTTTTCACTTGACTTGTGCGAATTACTTCAGGTCTCGCTTGGCGCGCCCAAAAAAATGGATGATAAGATTCATGCGCGAAGAGTAATGACCGAGATATCTTTCGCTCGTGCGGCCATGGTTCTGCTGAGGCAGAACCGTGAAGCTGTGACAATTTTGCCCGGCGCCGCAGTAGAGATACTTGAATATGTAAAGCGCCGCCTCTCAAGCAACCTTCATCTGCTGTCGCGAAAGAAAATTGCGGGACGAATGGTTAAAAGTTGGGATAGACCTTCATTGGTTCACAATGTCTACGACCGATTCAGTAATCTGCGTGAGCGTGATTATGTCGCGGTTTCTTCGACAAATAGGCTTCTGACGGTCGTTCGCGAGATGCTTTCGTCGCCCCACTTTGTCAACCCCCTTTCCTTACTCGACATTGCCGAGACATCCACAAAGCTGAGAGATAGCAACGGTAGATTTTTGGCCGCACTGAATGCAACTAGACCTGATAAAGAAGATAAGCTGGCAAATATTGCTGACGCCTTGAACCTGTCGTTCGTAGAGACTTACAACTGCTCAGCCAGACCTCAAAATACCTCGCCGTTTCTCGTACATATGACGCGAACTTATGCGATGCATAAAGTTGCGTGGCGCTCGCAAGCAACGATGGAGTTGCGAGTTGAGCAAAATCTGGCCGGAGTCAGCTTGCCTTTGTTATGCCACCCAAGAACTGTTTTCTTGCTGTCTCTCCTTACGGGAGGCGGTAAGCGGCCGGGAAACCTCAATCAACTGGTGGAGCGATTCGCAAGGTACTGGTCGCTTGTTGGGTCGTACATGCGTGAAATTCAAAATGAACTGGATCGCGGAAGAGATCTCGGACAGCTCGATGAGCCAATGATTTCTCTTCGGGCTGCGATTCGGAATAGCGAGTTCGCGCATGTTTTTCGGGAGTATCAGCGCCTCTTCAAGCTTGGCGCGTCAGAGAGTCTTTGGGATGTGGAGGATCTGATACCTGTTTCGCTCAGTGATATTGGTGAGCAAAGGAGAGGCCAGAAGGAAGAACGAATTGAGGCTATGCTTATAGAGCAGCAGGAAAAACTATTGGAGCTTCACGAGACTCTTCGGCATGCATCGGGCCTCGCTGGCTCTGTCTTAAGTTCAGCTGGCGTAATTTCTCCAAGCTTGACTGCTCGCCTAACGCTTGCCGAGAGAGCAGGATTTAGGCTGGTTCGGCCGGAGCGTCAAATCGAAGGTTTATTGGAAGTTTGGGTGGTTTCTGAGAACGGGCCGGAAAGGCGCGAAGATTTTTTGCTTTCTAGCGACGATGATCAGGGGCTTGTTTTGGGACTGCAGATCTTCGAAACATCAGGCCTTAAGGTGCTATTTTGGCCAACCGAATTGATGGGCATTCGGAAATTCTTCGCCTTAGTCTCTGAATATTGCGGCGCGTCATCTGCGCTGTTGACCGTAGTTGAGTCAGATCGTAGGCTGATTTTTGAGGAGCGAACAGGGAGTAGCCTTCGAGAAGTGAAGATCTCCGACCATGGGTTTCGCGTAGCACAGGTTGAAACTCAGGCAGGCGAGGTTTTTACAATTGAAAGATATGCTGACCAGAGACGACCACTTACCAGTATACGAACCGCTGCGAAATGGCCCGTCTGCCTCGAGTCGCTTTACTCACAGGCAGGCGGATTACTGCCAAAGGACTTCGTTGTGGATTTCCTCGAAACTTATGCATAAAGGGACGGCAAGGGAATGCCGAGTCATCGTGAGTTAAAAGAGCGTCTTGTTCGCCTGAGTTCAGACCAGGACATGCAGGGGCACCATTTCTTCCATGACTTTCACGGGAGATTCTTCCTCTATTGTTGGGCCTCTAAAGAGGCGGGGATTCTAGAGATTACGAGACTGTGGCGAGAGGCGCGATGGCTCTGTGCGTACGAATTTGCGGTCTCGGCTATTGAGGAGAGGAGTGTGACGGAACTAGAAGTTGAATGCCCAGACTCTTTCCGGGTATGCCCGAAGGGTCGCTCCTTGCAACCTAGAACGAGTCACAAACTCGCACTTGAGATTTTTGGCGGTCAGATGGCATCGGAGCCTCATGAGCTTGAGATTTCTAGGACCTCCAAAGAATGCGGGATGGTGAGGTTTCGATGCATGGCGTCGCGCGTGGGTGAGAGGCAGAAAATCAGTGGTGCCTTAGATTTGGCCAGCGACTAAGAAGGGGAACAATGTCAGACAGAATTCTGTCGTTATTGCCTTATGCGGTTGCTTTCTTTCTTGCCCTTAGTGACGCGCCGTCCTTCTTTATCGGGCGAAGGCATAAGGGGTCGGTTAGCGAGGCCGAGTTAAGATTTGCTAGTCGGTTTAGCTCTGTGGCAGAGGTGGCTGCCTTACCTCTACTGACGTTTGTTTATTCTCTTGTCTCGATTTCTCGTAGCGTCTCTCGGGGTGCGCAAAACGGAATGGCAATTGTGTCGTTTGCGGCGGTGGCGTTCATGATTTTCTTACTACTTTCGGCTTATTTCTTGGTGACGACAGATTTAAGCAATGAACTTGACCTGCCTCGGTGGAAAACTCGGGGAGGAAGGGAGCTGTTGTCCTTTGAAGGCGTGCTTAGGTTGTTAAAGGGTATAGGGGTGGCGATCTCGGCCTTGGCAACTCTGCTAGCCGACAGCCAGCTAGGCTGAGAGTAAAGTTGCCAATCACAGGATGGAAGAGAAGGAAGGCGCGCCCTTTTTGACAGCCACCAATTTGTGAGGAGGTGCGAGGGCACTGTTTGCATCTGGCCTTGACGACTAGTTTTGAATCGCGAGGGCTGTTCTGGTGACGTCAACTACTCTCAGGGACGCAGTTTGGTCTTTCTATGGCTCTCGATTCGAGGCTCTTCTTCGCCCCACCCCCGCCCGTTCCTCCTCCGTCAAAAACGCCGCCTCCAGCGCATTCTCCTGCAACACACGCAGCTCCGTTTCCGACAATCCCAGCCCCTCCGCCGCTACGCGGTATTCGTGGGCGAGATCGATGCCGCTGATTGAGGGGTCGTCGGTGCTCAAGGTAGCGCGCAGGCCACGAGCGAGGAAGAAAGGAAGGGGATGGTCGGCGAGCGAAGTGACCGTGCTGGTTTGGACGTTGCTGGTCGGGCAGACTTCGAGGGCGATGCCGCGCTCGGCGATCAGGTCGAGGAGGGATTCGTCTTCGACCGAGCGGATGCCGTGGCCGATGCGTTCGACTTCCAGCTCCTCGATCGCCTGGCGGACGCTTTCGGCTCCGGCCGCCTCGCCCGCGTGGGCGATGGTGCGGAGGCCGGCTTCGCGCGCTTTGCGGAAGTGATCGACGAACAGGGTGCCGGGAAAGTTCGCTTCGTCGCCGGCCAGGTCGAGGGCGACCACGCCGCGGTCGCGGCAGGAGATGGCGGCTTCGAGCTCGATCCAGCCGATGTCGGGGCCGTAGTTGCGCGAGATAATCCCGATCAGCTTGGCGCTCACCTGGGGGTTGTGAGCCAGGCCTTCGGCCACGCCGTCGCAGACCGCTTCGGCAACGGCGAGCGGATCGAGTTCGTGCTCCTCGGCCATGAAAAAGGGGCTGAAGCGCAGCTCGATGTGGTCGATCCCCTCGCGGGCGGCGTCCTCGACGTTTTCGCGGGCGATCCGGCGGCAGGCGGCGAGATCGACCATCACCCGGCGCAGCAGCGCGAACTTGGCGAGGAAGCCGAGAAGGTCGGGCTCTGGGCTCATCACCTGGACGTGGGGGCGCAGGGCCTCTTCGGTCGTCGCGGGCAGTGGAATCCGGTGCTCGCGGGCGAGGGCGAGGACGGTTGAAAGGCGGACGTTGCCGTCCAGATGGCGGTGCAGCTCGACGAGCGGGTACCCGTTGCGCATGGCTCGATCCCCGGGAGCGGTTGGTTCTCCGATCGTACGCCAGGTTGGCCGTTACCGACCCCCGATACCGCGTTCCTCTTGGAACGTGCCAAATCTTTGTTAGAGTCCCGCTTCGCTCGACGCCAGACAGGCCGATTCCCCGGCGCGGCTCGCGAGAGGAGTCCCGAACCCGAAATGACCGCGCCCACTTTGAATCGCCGCTGGACCAGTGCCGAATCGCAAGACCTGTACAACATCCGCGGCTGGGGGAACGGCTATTTCTCCGTCAACGCCCTGGGCAACGTCGCCGTCCATCCCGGCGGCCCGGGCACGGCCGAGATCGACCTCAAAGAGCTGGTCGATGAGGTCCACGAGCGCGGCATCGGCCTGCCGCTGCTGATTCGCTTCTCCGAGATCATCAAGGCCCGCGTGGTCGAGCTGAACGAGGCGTTCGCGCATGCGATCAACGAATACGGCTACCAGGGGACCTATCGCGGCGTCTATCCGATCAAAGTGAACCAGGATCGGTATCTGGTCGAGCGCCTGGTCCAATACGGGCGCCCATACCACTATGGGCTGGAAGCGGGCTCCAAGCCCGAGCTGATGGCCGTGATGGCGATGCTCGAAGACGAGGACGCGCTGATCATCTGCAACGGCTACAAGGACGAGGAGTACGTCGAGACGGCGCTGCTCGCCTCGAAGCTCGGCCGGACGGTGATCCTGGTGGTCGAAAAGCCGTCCGAGCTGCCGCTGATCCGCGAGATGGCGAACCGCACGGGGATCGCGCCGCGGATCGGTTTCCGCTCCCGCTTGTCGGCCAAGGGCGCGGGGCATTGGGAGGCCTCGGGCGGCGATCGTTCGAAGTTCGGCCTCGGCGGACGCGATCTGCTGACCGCGGTCGAATACCTGCGTGAGCACGAGATGCTCGATTGCCTGCAGCTGGTCCATTTCCATCTCGGCAGCCAGATCTCGTCGATCCGCTCGGTGAAAGACGCCCTTCGCGAGGCCGTGCGGGTCTACGTTAACCTCGTCCGCCTGGGCGCTCCGCTCCGTTACTTGGACGTCGGCGGCGGCTTGGGGATTGACTACGACGGCTCGCAGACCAATTTCGCCTCGTCCCTCAACTACACCCTTCAAGAGTACGCCAACGACATCGTCTACGGCGTAATGGAGGTCTGCGATCCGGCGGGGGTGCCGCATCCGACGCTGGTTTCGGAATCCGGGCGCGCGACGGTCGCGCATCACGCGGTGCTGGTGGTGGACGTGCTCGGCGTCTCGGAGTTCGAATACGGCAAGCCGAAAAAGCCGCCGGGCGACGCGCCGACTCCCCTGCGCAATCTGTACGACACCTACCGGGAGGTGTCGCGGAAGAACCTGATCGAGACCTACCACGACTCGATCTCGTACCGCGACGACTGCCTCTCCCTGTTCAACCTGGGGCACTTGACGCTCGAATACCGGGGCCTCGCGGAGGACCTGTTCTGGGCGATCAGCCAGAAGGTGCTGCGGATCGCGGGCACGCTCAAAGAGGTGCCGGAGGAGCTGGAAGGGTTGGAGCGGCAACTCGCGGACACCTACTTCTGCAATTTCTCGGTGTTCCAGTCGCTGCCCGACTCGTGGGCGATCGACCAGCTGTTTCCGATCCTGCCGATCCACCGGCTGCTCGAAGAGCCGACCGAGCGCGCGGTGCTCGCCGACATCACCTGCGATTCGGACGGCAAGATCGATCGCTTCATCGACCGGCGCGACGTCAAAAACACCCTGGAGCTGCATCGCCTGAACCACGAGTCGTACTATCTTGGGGCGTTCCTGGTCGGTGCCTACCAGGAGATTCTGGGCGATCTGCACAACCTGTTCGGCGACACCAACACGGTCCACGTGGCGCTCCATCCGGACGACGACTACGAGATCGAAGGGGTGATCAGCGGCGACACGGTGAGCGACGTCCTGCGCTATGTGCGCTACGACAAGAACCACCTGGTCGCCCGGGTGCGCCAAGCGACCGAGACGGCGGTGCGCGCGAAGCGGATGACGCTCGAAGAGAGCCGCAACCTGTTGCGCCGCTACGAAGAGGGGCTCGCGGGATACACCTATCTGGAAAAGGATTGAGGAGCTGATCGATGGAAGCCACGATGGCCGGTCCGGTCCTGGAACAGAGCGTCCACGCGCTGGTGGGCTGCCTCGACGACGCGGTCCGTTTGCAGTCGGTCGATGCGATCACCGAGCGGGTGAAACATGAGCTTGGCCGGATGATCGCCGAGCGGAGCCTGCTGCTGCCGGAGCGCTGCCTGCGCTCTTGTCCCGAAAAGTACGCGCGGCACCTGCTGCATCGCTCGGAAGAGCTGGGCTATACCGCCGTGGTGATGGTCTGGGGTCCTGGCCAGCGCACGGGACTGCACGACCATTCCGGCCTCTGGTGCGTCGAAGGGGTGGTCGAAGGAGAGCTCGAAATCACCCGGTTCGAGCGCCTCGGCGAGAGCGAGGCGTGCCGCTTCGAAGAGTGCGAGCGGATCCACGCGAGCGCCGGCTCGTCGGGCTCGCTGATCCCGCCGCACGAGTACCACATCCTGGCCAACGACAGCGCTGGGCAGACCGCGATCACGCTCCACATCTACGGCGGCGAAATGACCACCTGCTCGGTTTTCGAGCCGCAGGCGGACGGCTCGTTCGCCCGCCGCGAGCGGCAGCTCTCGTATGACGACTAGGAGCACTTTTTGAGTCCCGAAGGAAAGCATCCCGACTTCATCACCCGCCAGGAAGATCCTCTAAACGGCGGCTCGCCGCTCGCCGAACTGGGCGCCGCGCAACGCACGCCGGTCGAGCGGTTCTTCGTCCGCAGTCACGGCGCCATCCCCCAAGCCTCCGCCGAAAGCTGGCGGCTGCGCATTTCGGGCCTGGTGCGCCAGGAAACTGAGCTGTCGCTTCAGGATCTGTCGAGCAACTACCGGCGCCATTCGGTGGTCGCTGCGCTCGAATGCGCGGGCAATCGAAGAAGCGAGCTGATCGCGGTCGCCCCGACACCGGGCGAGCTCGAATGGCACGCCGAGGCGATCGGCAACGCGGCCTGGAGCGGCTGGTCGCTCGCCGAGGTGCTCGCCGCGGCGGGGCCGTTGCCCGAGGCGCGGCACGTCGAATTCGTCGGCATCGACGAGACCGAACGACTCGGCCGCCGCTTCGCGTTCGGCGGCTCGGTGCCGATCGAGAAAGCGCTCGCGCGCGAGGTGCTGCTCGCCGACACGATGAACGGCGAAGAGCTGCCTCCCGCACACGGATTTCCGCTGCGCGCGGTGGTCCCCGGCTATCTCGGCGCGCGGAGCGTCAAGTGGCTCGCCGAGATCCGGCTGCGCGACGAGCCGTCGGAGAACTACTTCCAGGCCCACGCCTACCGGCTGTTTCCCCCTTGGATCAATCCGACCAACGTGGTTTGGGAAAGCGGCTTGATGCTCGGCGAGATGCCCGTCACCTCGGTGATTTCGAGCCCCGCGCCGGGCGCGGTGGCCGCCGGAGAGGTCGAGGTGTCGGGCTATGCCTACGTCGGCGGCGGCCGGGGGATCGAGCGGGTGGACCTGTCGATCGACGGCGGCCGCACCTGGCGCGCCGCGGATCTCGGGGTTGAAGAGGGGGCCTGGAGCTGGCGGCTGTTTTCGGCGCGGGTCGATCTCGAACCCGGCGAGCACGAGCTGGTGGTCCGCGCATTCGACCGCTCGGCCCAGACCCAGCCGCGCGCCGCCTCGGAGGTCTGGAACTTCAAGGGCTACGCCAACAACGCCTGGCACCGAGTCCGGGTCACGGTTCGCTAAACGGGAAGTTTGCGTTGCTGGCGGGGCGCAAAACTCGCCTTCGGCTCAGACAGTTGCGCCCCGTCCTCACGCAACCTTCCCGTTCAGCAAGCCCTCTGTCTCGCCTATAATTTTGCCGCGATGAGCGATTGCACCACCCAGGGCATCCGTGTCCAGGTTCAGAGCTACTACGACTCCGAACGGAGCGCGCCGCAGGAGAATTATTTCTTCTTCGCCTACCGGGTGCGGATCTCGAATCTCGGCGACGAAACCGCGCAGCTGCTCTCCCGCGAGTGGCTCATCACCGACGCGGACGGCCTAGAACAGAAGGTGACCGGGCTCGGCGTGGTCGGCGAGCAGCCGATTCTCGCCCCGGGCGAGATGTTCGAGTACACCAGTTTCTGCCCGCTCACCACCCCGGTAGGCGCCATGCAGGGCGCCTACCGGATGGCGACCGAGAGCGGCACGCAGTTCGACGCCGAGATCGCCCCGTTCTCGCTCGCCGTGCCCCACGTGCTCAATTAGCTGAGGGGCGGCAATCGCTTTGGGCGATTCAGGCGGCAAGCTCCTCAGTCTTCCAACACCCCGCGGTAGAGCAATCCCGCGACCACTCCGCCGAGTACCGGGCCGACGAGGTAGACCCAGAGGTCGGTCGTGTTGCCCGAGGCGAGCGCCGGTCCGATCGAGCGGGCCGGGTTCAGGCTGGCTCCGGTGAGCGGGCCGCCCATCAGAATCGCGAACGTGAGCGTGAAGCCGATCGCGAGCCCGGCGTGGCCGCCCGCTTTGCCGCTCACCGCGGCGTTCAGGACCGAGTTGACCAGGAAGAAGGTGAGGATCGCTTCGAGCACGACGCCGATCAGCGGCGTGATCGTCACCGTGCTGTCGCCGATCTGCAGACCCTGGGCGAGCGTCGTGGCACCCAGGCCGCCGACCACGCCGCCGAGCACCCAGCGGAGGGTGAACGCCGCAACCAGGCCGCCGAGGATCTGGACCACCACGTAGGCCGCCGTCTTGCCGGCCTCGATCTTTCCCGCCGCGAGCAGGCCGAGGGTGACCGCCGGATTGATGTGGGTACCCGAGATGTGGCCGTAGGCGTAGGCGAAACCGACGATCACCAGGCCGTGGGCGAACGCGACGCCCACCAACCCGCCGATCCCCAACGCGCCGGCCCCGGCGCCGATGAAGATCAGAGCGAACGTGCCGATGAATTCGGCGACCAGCGCCTTCGAGAGCGAGCTCGACATGAGAGTTCCTCCTTTGAAAAGAAAGCCAAAAGTGCCTGAAGGATAGCCGCGAGCGCCAAGGGTCGGCAACCGACTCCACGCCGGGCAGTGGATTCCGGCGGCTGTCGAAGGCGCCTGAAAAAAGCGAGGAGGCCAACGAACCGCTTCACGCGCCGCGAGCCGGTTGCCCGGAACCCCGTTTTTCGGCTAGCGTTTTTCGGTTCCGTGGAGGCTCCCATGCGTAGATCTCTGCTCCTCACTCTCCCTACCCTCCTCCTGCTGGCGCCGGCCGCGCACCCGGAAAGCGCGCCGTATCTTTTCTCCGGGCCGCTCCCTTCCCTGCTCGCGCCCAACGCCGTGGGGGCGGCCTACACCGCCGGCCTTCCCTTTGAGATCAAGATCTCGGCCGGCGGCCAGAAGTTCGATGGGGGCTCGTTCGCTCTCACCGTTCCCGGCGCCCCGAAGCCCTTTCGCCTGACGCTCGACGGCGCGGCATTTGCCGCGGGCCAGCTGACCGCGAAGGCGATCCTCGGCAACAGCTCCGGCGCTGCTCTGGAAGGGTTGCGCCTCGACCTGGTGCAGGCGACCGAGACGTTCACCAAGAAGGACGCCGAGGGGAAGGTGACAACGGAGACCCGGCCGCAGAAAGTCGCGGCGGCGCCGCTCCATTTCGGCGACTTGGGAGAGGGCGAAACGAGCGACTCGCTTCCCCTGGTCGCCACCGGCCTCGCCTTCGGGGCGGAGACGACCCAGATCGTTATCCGAGGCGTCGTCTCCGGGCTGCGCTACGAAAAGACCGTGGCCAATCCGACCGCCTGCGGCAGCGGTGAAATCGAGGTCGATGATCAGGGCAACCTCTACCTGTCGGACACCTGCGGCCAGCGGATCGCCCGCCTGACACCCTCGGGCGAGATCTCGGGCTTCGAGCTGCCGGACCAGGCCAAAGGGGCCGCGCGGGACGCGAGCAGCGGCCGGCTCGCCGCGACCTACGTGAACTACCCCGAGATCCGCCTCATCGGCGCCGAAAAGCAAGTGCTCGGCACGATCGGCGAGGCCCAGGGGATGGACACCTACCCGGATTTTCTGCGCTTCGACGCCCAAGGGAGGCTGTGGGTGGAGGCCCGGGCCACGATCATGCGCTATAGCGCCACGGGGAAGCTCGAACAGCGCATCGCCTCGATCGCCGGAACCGATTTCGACAGCATCCTGGCGTTCGACATCGCGCGGGACGGAACGCTGTGGGTCGTCTCCGCCGGAGCGCTCTGGCGCCTGCCGGCGGACGGCAAGGCCGGAGCGCGCCTCGTCGGGCCGGGCCTGCGGCCCGGAGAGCTCACCGCCCCCGAAGCGCCGCGCGCGGCGCCGGACGGCACCGTCTGGGTGGTCGAAGGCTCGGACGCGACCCACGGAGCCCCGAGCGCGTGTCGGTCTTCGACCGCGAAGGTCATCTGATCCGCATCTTCGGCCGCGGCGCCCGCGCGGCGCTTCCCACCTATCCCGACGCCTACCACGAAGCCCAGCTCTTCCTCGGAACCGACCTCGCCTTCGGTCCCGAGAACCGCGTCTACATCGCGGGTCAACGGCCGGGGGCGAACGGCGAATATGTGATGGTGTTCCGGCGGTTTTAGCTATTCCCCAGCTCGTAGCTCGCCACCCCGCAGTGGAACTCCCAGGATTTGCCGCCCAGGACTTCGAGCCTCATCCGGACCTGGTAGGAACCTTGGGGCAGTTTTTCGAGGCGTTGCGTCGGCCATTTGCCGGAGTAGTCCTCGGACCAGGGGAGGTCGACCAAGCTCACCGTCCGCACCAGCTCGCCGTGGGCCGGTAGGTCGAGGAGATCGGTGCGGTCGATGGGGAGAGGACCGGGCGGTTCGGCGAGCGAGAGCGGCGACCAGTAGAGGGTGATGTTGATTTCTTCTCTCAAGAGCAGCTCCAGCGCGGGAACGGTCCGGGCGCGCCACGGTTTGGCGCTGGGGTTCTTGAGCTTGACCGTGAGGTTCGGTCCGTCCATGGCGAGCGAGCATTTGAGCGCCGCCGGGGAAGCGGTCGGAGCGATTCTCTCCTCCTCGCCAAGATGGCGGAGCGGTACTCGATGCTTGACGTGCCCGACTTCGCCCTGCCAGATGCCCGGGCATTTCCGGCCGGAGTCCAGCGCCGAGAAATACACCTCGACCTCGGCGCTCCCTTCGACACAACGGGAGGGAACATCGACGAACGTCGAGAACGGCAGGCTCCCGCCCGCCGGGAGGGTGATCACCGCGGGCGGCGCCGCGCGGCAGTAGAACGGATCGGTGGGATCGGGACGCATGTCCGCGACGCCGCCGAAGACGCCGCCTACGACCCCGCTTACGGCGCCGATGGCCGATTCGAGCGGTTTCGGCGGATCGATCGACCTGTGGCAGCCGATCGAGTAGTAAAGGCCCGATCCCTTCTCGAACCGATAGTCGGTCTTGCCGTGATTGGAAAGGATCGCCTCGACCCGATGGCTCCCTCCCACCGTGAGGCCGAGGTCCCAATTTGTGACTTGAAGCTTGAGCGGTGGGTTCGAGGTGCATCCGCCGGCCCCGAGGGACACGAGGGCGAGGACTCCTACCGCCGGCCGTACCAAACGTATTGCCATGAGCTTCTCCGTCTTCCGGTGAAGCCCTAGTCTTTCACCCTCCTCTCTGAAAACACTCAATCCTCGCGTCGTCGACACGCCCGGGAACTCTTGGCCCCATCGCTCGATCCAAGCCCTCGACCGATCCGCGCGAACGAACCCGACGGGACGAGTCTGGCAAAGGAGGATGACATGGCCGACCCCTTGGACCATTTGGAGCCCGACTCTCCGGTGATGACTCGCTGGAGCCTCGCCCGGCGAGTTCTTTTCCGCCTCGCCTTCGCCTATCTCCTCCTGTGCACTACCACCTATGCCTTGTACTTCATGCCGCTTCCCGATTGGGTCGTCCGGCCCTATCTGGCGTTCTGGGATTTTCTCGTCCCTTCGGTGGGCCACGCGGTGTTCCAAGCGGATACCAGCGTGCTCCCCAACGGCAGCGGCGACACGACGTACAACTACGTCCAGGTGTTCTGCTTCTTTCTTTTGGCGTTGACGGCGACGGCGATCTGGACGCTTCTCGACCGCAAGCGCCCTCATTACGTTCGGCTCCAGGAGGCGCTCCACGTCTACGTTCGCTTCGCGCTCGCGTTCTGGATGTTCGCCTACGGTTCGGTAAAGGTCTTTCCGCTCCAGGGCGGGAGCCTGACGCTCGACCGCCTTCTGCAGCCCATCGGCGACTCTTCTCTGGAGGGCTTCTTCTGGTCCTTCCTGGGGGCTTCGACCGCCTACAAAATCTTTACCGGCCTGGCCGAGATGTTCGGTGGGTTCCTTCTCGTCTTCCGTCGAACCGCGCTGTTGGGAGCTTTGGTCGGCGTAGGAGTTTTCATCCACGTCGTCGTGCTGAATTTTTGCTACGACGTGCCGGTCAAGCTGTTTTCCTCTCACCTCCTCGCACTGGCCGTCTTCCTCGTCCTCCCCGACCTGAGAAGGTTGGCGAACCTGTTCGTTCTCGGTCGCCCGGTGGAGGCGGCTCCGGTCCGACCGTACGCCGAAAAAAGGTGGCTCCGCTGGGCAAGAGTGGCACTGCCCCTGATTTTCATCCTCGTCTTCGCCGTCGCCCCGTTGCTTCAGGCGCGCGAGCGGTGGCAGCGGTTAGGACAAGCGCCGAAGCGGCCTCTCCACGGTATCTGGAACGTCGAGGAATTCATTCTCGACGGGCAGGAGCGGCCGCTATCCATCACGGACGGGACCCGCTGGCAGCGGGTGGTGTTCGATCAGCCCCAGACCCTGGCGATCCTCACCGGCGGCTCGCGGGAGCGTTTCCTACTCGAGCCGAATCCCGGCGGCCTGCGGCTGGCTCTGGCGAAGATCGACGATCCCCGCTGGAGCTCGGTGCTCACCTACCGGCGGATCGATCCGAAGACCCTCGCGATCGAAGGGAATTTCGACGGTCACGCCGTTCAGGCGCAACTGCGCCGGATCGATCCGCCGGAATTCCGGTTGGTGGGTGGGGGGTTCCGCTGGATCCACGAACATACAAACAGCCGCTGAGGCATCGCCAAGCCTATGCCTGACGGTGGTCGGGGGCCTGACGGGATGGGCGATCAGCCGATCCGCGCAAGCACTCCGGCCACCACCCGGTCGCAGCGTTCCGCGGCGAAGCTGAAGGCCTCGTGGGCGGCAAAACCTAAACGGCGTTCGAGGTCGTCGCGCAGTCGGGCTCGGGCGCGATGGAGGCGGACTTTCACCGCTTCGAGCGAGAGGTCGAGGCTCGCGGCGGTCTCTGCCGTGGAGAGCCCTTCGACTTCGCGCATCAGGAAGACCGCGCGATAGCGGGAGGGCATCGCCCCCACCGCCCGTTCGAGCGCCGCGCGCAGCTCTCCGGACCAAGCGGCCTGCTCGGGATTGGGCGTCGCGGCCTCGGGCTCATCGACTTCTGACATCCCTGACATCCAAGGATCCTCCGCGGGGGTGCGATCCGCGCTCGCCAGGCCAACGAAACGCCGCGCCCGTCGCTTTCGGGCGAGCGCCTCGTAGAGAGCGATTTTCGACAGCCAAGTCGTCAACTGCGCTTCGCCGCGGAACTCCGCGAGGTGCTCGTAGGAGCGGACCCAGGCGTCCTGCAACACGTCTTCGGCTTCGAGATCGCTATCCACCACGCCGCGCGCTACACGGAACAAGCGCTGGTTGTGCCGCCGCATCAGCAACTCGAACAGCTCCTTCTCGCCCGAGACGATGCGGCGCGCCAGCTCTTCGTCGGAAAGCTCCGGCGGGGTCGCGGGAGCGTTGGGGGCGGCAGGAACGAGACTGGGTGCATTCATCTCCACCTACAGAGTCCATCGAGGGCGAAAGGTTACAAAAATGTTTCGCCGGGCCGGCCTGTAACCGATCGCGGCGTCGCGACTCCGTACAGGTGGGAGGAATTTGACATGACCAACACCGAAAACGGTCTCGACCTCGCACGCCGGCTGCTCCGCATCGGCTTCGGCCTGATGGCGTTTCTCGCCGGCCTCGACAAGTTCTTCAATCTGCTCACCAACTGGGACATGTACCTGGCCCCCTGGATGGCTAACCTGCTGCCGTTCTCTTCGGCCACCTTCTTCGGCGTAATCGGCGTCATCGAGATGGCGGCGGGCCTGCTGGTGCTCACTCAATGGACGCGCCTGGGAGCTTACATCGTCTCAGCCTGGCTGCTCGCGATCGCGCTCCAGCTGGTTTCCACCGGAATGTTCTACGACCTTGCCGTACGCGACATCGTGCTCGCGCTCGGTGCCTTCACCCTCGCCAAACTGACCGAATGGCGCGCGGCCGTTCCTGCCGCGCGCTGAAAGTTGAACCTAACTCGAGGAGGAACCATGAACCGCACCGCACACACCGCCATCGCCGCCGCTTTCGCTTTCGCGCTGCTCGCGATCCCGGCATCCGCCGCCACCTGGAAGAACGTCTCGCTGATCGACCAGGGCTGCTCCGTCAAAGCCAAGGCAAACCCCGACGCCCACACCCGCGACTGCGCGCTTCAATGCTCGAAGAGCGGCTACGGCATCTACACAGCGGAAGGCCAATACCTGAAGCTCGACGCGGCCGGTTCAGAAAAGGCGCTCGCCGCGCTCAAAGCCTCGACGAAGAAGGACCACCTGCGGGCCGACGTGACCGGCGAGGTGAAGGGCGACGTGCTCACCGTCGCGACTCTCGATCTCGTGCCCTAAGGCTCCGATGAGGCAAAGCGCCGACTGAGCCCCGAGAAATAGACCAAGCCGATCAAAGCGCCGCCGACGAGTGTGTCCAGCGTATCGAACGCACCGCCGAGCGGCGTCGTTATCGAGGGGCCGGAGACGAGCTTTCGGCCGATCTGCACTATGGCGCCCCCGGCCCCTTCGTCGGAGCGGGTGTAGGAGCCGCTCCCGGCGTCACGACGTAATCGGCGAATTCCGAGATGCTGTCGGTCTTCGACCAGACGCCAACTTTGCCGGAGACCGGGGCTTCGAGGGTTCGATCGAGCAACTTCTCGCCGTCGTACCAGGCTTCGAGCTGGGTGCCGTGGACGGCGACCTTCATCGTGTGCCACTGCTTGAACGGGATCGGGGCGTCGTGGACTCCTTTCTGGACGAAGCTCCGCTTGCCGTTTTCGAACTTCCAGAGCACCAGGTTGTCTTCCTTTGCGTTCACCCGCACCGCGAGATAATCGCCGTTCGGTTTCAAGTTGAACAGGATGCCCGCGCACTGGTCGAGGGCTCCTCCCAAAAGGCGGAAGCGGATCTCGATCGTGCCGTCATGAAAGTCGGGAACGTCGTGCGCCACGGCGTAGGGGAAATAGGCGAACGCCTTCACGTTGTCGATGAAATCCTCGTGGCGCGAGCCGTAGATCGCGCGCGCCTTGTCGGCGAGGCCTCCTGCCGGTTGGCCGTTCTTCCAGGTGCGGCCGTCCACCAGGAGGACCGGCTTGCCCTCCTCTTTGGCGATCGACCAGTCGCCGACGATCGCTAGGAACCGGACCGGTTCGGTCCCCTCTTTCTCTTTGGAGAGATCGACTCGGACGGGTAAGTTCTCGGCCTTCTTAGGTGCGGCTTTGGCCGCGGGCTTCGACTTGGGTGCCGGTTTCGGCGGCGCGCTGAGTGCCGGGAGGGTGAGGGCGACGAGGAGCGCGGGGAGCACGAGCAGGGTGGGTCGTTTCATTTCGATCTCCAGCGGTCGCGAGTAAAAAACGCGAGGCCCGCGACCAACGGCCAGGCGAGGTAGAAAAGGAGCGCGGCGCCGCGCGGGACGGCGGCAAGCGGGTATCCGGAATAGGCCGGGTCGGTATCCGGCCCGGGCGGCGCGACGCCCGCCAGCTCGTAGATCTGGGCAAGGACGACCGGCTCGATCGTCGAGCGGAGCATCGCTCGCTTCTCGCCCACCTGGTACCAGACCTCGCCGTAGCCCGGGCCATCGAACAGGCCGGAACGGCCGGCGGCGGCGAGCGTCACCGAAAAATCGGGGAGTACGCGGCGCAGCTTGGAGAGGACGTTGCGTTCGAGGTCTGTGAGGCGCGGATCTTCCGCAGCAAGGTTCGCGCTCACCTGCATGGGCTTGTCGATCCGCCGCAGGGCCGCCTCGTCGGCGCGGGGGAACGAGCTTCGATGATCCTCGGCGAGATCCCAGCCGGCGCGCAGGGTCGAGACCGCGGCGATGGCCCCGAGCGCCAGGATCAGGCTTAAGGCCGCGCGGACCTGGCGCTTCTTGGGGCCGGCGTATGGATCGAGCTCGAAGGCGGCAAAGCCAAGCGCGCCGAGGGTCGCTATGAGCAGCGCGGCGAGCAGGGCGAGCGCCAGGTCCCCCTGCTCGAAACGGCGGAGCGCCGCGGCGGGGGTGAAGCGCGCGGCCTCGGCGACCCAGCCGGAGCGCCCGGCGGCAATGAAGTCGAGCGCCCAGCCTCCCACCGTGAGGCCGAGCGTCGCGATGGCAGCGCTTGCGCTCGAATGGCAGACCGAGGCGGCGGCAAAGGCGATCCCGGTCGCGAGCAGCGCGTGGAGCAGATGGCCGAGCAGGACGTTGGCGGTTTCCGGCGTCGCGAGGTGCCCGCCGTAGGAGCGCCAGATCGCTAACGCCAGAAGTCCTGGAATCGCGGCGGCGAGCCCCCCGAGGCCGAGCACGGCGAGCTTGACGCCCAGCCGCGCGGGCAGGCCGATGCGACCTTGAGAGAGCAGCAGCGCGGCGCCGCTTTCGCGTTCGGCGGCGAGCAGGCGGATCGCGACGAACGGCAGCAGGAACGTGACCGCGAGGTCGTAGGCGCCGAAGGTCGGCACGACGATCCCGTCGAGCGGCGAGAGCCCTTGAGCGAGCGCCGCCGGTCCGCCGCCCGCGCCGCTCGCTTCGGCGTAAGAGGCCACCGCGGTGAGGAACGCCTGGCCCACCAGCGGTCCGATCATCGCGAGCAGCAGCCAGAACGAGCGCGCGGCGAGCAGCTCGCCGAGGTCGAGGCGAAACAGCGCGCCGATCCCGGAAGCATTTTTACGTGAGGGCAAGAAACACCTCTTCGAGCGAGCCCTCGACAAGCCCCGCCCGCTCGCGTAGCGCGTCGAGCGTTCCCTCCCCCGCCACCCTGCCGTCGGAAAGCATGACGATTCGGTCGCAGACGCGCCCGGCGTCCACCAGCTGATGGATCGAAAGAAAGAGCGTGCGCCCTCCGGCCGCAACCTCTTTGAGGAGTGCCGCGACGTCGCGCGTCTGGCGCAGGTCGAGGCCGTCGAACGGTTCGTCGAGCAGCAGCAGCGGCTGCGGGGTCAGGAGGGCAAGCGCCAACAGGAAGCGCTTTCGCTCACCTTTGGAAAGCGAGCCCGCCGGCGAGCTTCGGAGGTGTTGCAAATCCAGCCGCTCGACCAGGGATTCGAGCGAGGGCTCGCGCTCCGAGGCAACGCCCCAGAGGCTTCCCCAATGGACGAGCAATCGATCCAACCGTTGCTCCGGCCAGGGGAGAATGCCGTCCGGCAGATAGAACAGGAGATCGCGGCGGCCGGGCGGTGGGAGCGTTCGGCCCGCTCCGTCGGCCACCCGGCCGGAATCCGCAGGGAGGATGCCGGCCAGGCAGCCGAACAGGGTGGTCTTGCCCGCGCCGTTCGGTCCGACCAGGCCGAGCACCTCGCCCGGCCGGACCGAAAAACTCACCCCGTCGAGCACGCGGCGGCGGCCGTAGCTCTTGCCGAGCCCGGCCACGGCGAGCAGATCGGCCGCCGCGATCATCGCGCTAGAAACGCAGCCGCGCGCCGAGCTGGAACTGACGCCCCGGATCGACGTTCGCGATGCCTCCCAACTCTTGGCCGAACGTCGCGAGCGGCACGCCGTTCGTCGCGTTGCCGTAGACAGCGTTTCGGCCCACCACGTTTTCGTGATCGGTGACGTTGAACACCTCTGCCCGGAGAGTGAGCGTCGCCGCTCCCGAGACCTTGAAGCCGCGCTCGACGAACAACGTCAGGTCGTACAGGTCGTCGCCCCGGAAGGCGTTTCGGCCGATCACTTGGCCGTCGATCACCGGACGATCGGCGTTCGAACCGTCGCCGTTGTTGTCCGCTCCCGTCGTCGCGTTGTACGGCCGGCCGGTGGCGTACGTTCCGACGCCCCCCGCGACGAACCCGAACGGCAGATGGGCGGCGCCCGAAATCACCGCGCGGTGCCGCTGATCGAGCAGGCTGTCGCCGAACTCCGAGCCGAGCAGGCGGGCGTCGCTCGGATCGCCGCCCGGCGCGTCGGCCTCGAAATTGTTGCGGGTGTGCGACCAGGTGTACGACAGGCGGAGCGAGCCGCGGCCCGACCACTCGTGGCGCAGGTCGAGCTGGAGCGCGTCGTAGCGGCTCTCGCCCTGGTTGATCGTGACCAGGATGCGCCGGTAGCCGTTTGCCACCGGGACGATCGGCCGGGTGAGATCGGCCGCGGCCGCCGAGCGGGTCTGGCCCGGGGTGGTGCGGATAAACGCCGAGGGGGCGTTCAGATCGATGTTGCGATCGATGTCGGTGGTCACGGCATGAACTACGTCCGCGCTGCCGTACCAGCCGCCTCCGAGATCGCGCTCGACACCCAACGTAGCCTGCGCGGTCTTCGGGTTCTTGAGCTCGTCGGGGTAGCCGGAGAGCCGGGAAACGTCGAAGAACCGGCTGTAGAACGAGGCGCGGCCGGGCCGGATCGTGATGTCGCGCGGCGGCAGCACGGCGCCCGGCGGGAAGGCCGGCAGAGGGTTGAGCGAGGTCGGGAAGCCGAGCTGGCCGGGCGCGGCGCTGAAGTTGAAGAAACCTTGCGGGCCGCCCAGCTCCCACCCGGCGACGATGTTGGCGCGGATCTCCGAGTAGTAGATGCCGAAGCCGCCGCGGTAGGTGGTCTTCGCCGCCTTGCCCGGCGTCCAGGCGAAGCCGAGCCGCGGCGAGATGTTGTCGGTCGCGTCGGTCAGGCTCTGCCGGTCGTAACGGAGACCCAAATTCAACACCAGGTCGGGCCGGACGCGGTAGTCATCCTGCGCGAACAGCGACCAGAGCGACTCGGTCACCTTGTAGTTGACGTTGCCGAACCCTTGGGTGAAGCGCGCCACGTCCGAGAGCTTGAGATCCGAGGTCGGGATCGTCGGCGAGATGCCCGTCTTGAAGGTGAACTGGCCGAGCGTGAACGGCGAGCCGAACTCCTGGCCGTCGCCGCCCGAGCGGGAGCGCACGTAATCGCCGCCCGCCTTGATCAGATGCTCGCCCGCGACGATCGAAAGCGTGTCGGCCAGCTGTACCTGCCGGTTGGTCAGATGGGCGACGCGCGACTCTCCTTCGGTCGAGACGCCCGGCCGGACGAACTGGACCGACGGATGCGCCGGCTCGAACTCGGTGATCGGATCGCCGTTCTGCCAGACCAGCCGCGCGTCGTTCGAGGTGGAGCTGCTCGCCACCCAGCTCTCCGCGAGCTGCGCCGCCTCGGCCGCCCGCTTGAAGGTGCGCGCCGCGCTCGGCAGAGCGATGCCGCCCACCGCGTCGGCCGGGTTCGAGTCGGTGAAGCGGTCGAGATTGGCGCGCCCCACTAGGTGATGGGAGGGCGAGAGATCCGCGTCGATCCGCCCGAACAGAAGGGACTGGCGATATTCGCCGGTGAACACGCCGGGCGCCAACGCCGAGGTGATGACCGAGTCGCGATCCTGCCGGTTGTATTCGCCGCCGAACGAGAAATACGCCCGATCAGGAATCAGCTGCCCGCCGACGAAGACACTCCCCTGCCACAGTTCGTCCTGGGCGTCCTGCTGGGTGACGGGAGTCTTGGTCTGGAGACCGCCCGGACGCGCGGTGAGGTCGAAATCGCCGCGCAGATCATGGGTGCCGGCGCGGGTGACCAGGTTGATCGCGCCGCCGGTCGTCCGGCCATATTCGGCGGAGAAGGCGTTGGTCAGGACCGAGAATTCCTGAATCGCGGCGAGCGGCACGTTGGTGAAGATCGTCTGCCGGCCCCACGAGTCGTCCGCGCCGCTGCCGTCAATCACAAACGTCGCCTGGCGCCGGCCACCCCCCTCGATCACGAACAGCGTGTTGTTCAAGAAAAGATCGCCTGTGCCGCGGGCGGAGCGCACCGCCGAGGAGAGCAGGGGCAGCGAGGTCACCTTGCCGCCGAGGATCGGGGTCTCGGCGATCCGGTCGGCGTCCAGCCGGGTACCGATCTGGGGCGAATCGGCATGCACCCCTTCGGCGGTCCCGTAGACGGTGATCGCGTCTTCCACCGCGAGCGGCTGAAGCACCGCGTCGGCCGTCGCAGTGCCCCCGGCGCGCAGCTCAAGGCCCGTGCGCTTTTCGGCGGCGAGACCCTCGTGGGCGAAGGAGATCTCGTAAAGGCCGGTGAGCGGCAGACCGGAAAAGGCATAGGTGCCTTCGGAGTCGGTCGAAATCGTGCGGGTAAAGCCGGTATCCGCGTTGAACACGCTGATCAAGGCGCCCGAGATCGGCGCGCCCGAAGCGTCGACCACCCGGCCGCGCAACGCGCCGATGCCCGGGGCCTGCGCCGCGAGCGGGAGAGAAAGGAGGAACGGAGCGAGGAAGAGGAGGAAAGCGAGCGCGAAGCGCGAGAGGCGCAACGAACCGTTCGAGCGAGGAGTCTGCATGATGGCGTCCTTGTCTTGATCTGCGGACACCGGCCAGGGCGCGTCCGGATCGAATCGATCCCCGAACGGGCACACCTGAGCGGCACACCGCCGAAAGAAAAAAGCTCTGCGGCCCGGGGATTCCGAGGCCGCGCTTAGATCCGTCGGGGTCCGGCGGACGCCGTCAAATGCGCAGCGGGGAAAGCAGGGGGATGCGCGCCGAGGGGCGAGCCGGCGCGGGGCGGCCGGAGGCCGCGAGAAGCCTTGGAACGTGGGTCGAACCGGCCGCGGGCCGCGGCTCGAAATCGGGAGAGCGTGCCTCGGCGAGCATCGATTCTCCGGCCGAAGGCAGGACCCGCGACTCGGCCGGCGGCGAATCGAAGCCCGCGAGCGCGAGGCGCTCGCCTTCGCTGCCGGCGACCGTACCCTCCTGCCACCAGATCTCGCCGTCGAGGAAGCGGATCGATCCGGCCGAAGCGCTCTCGGCCTCGATGCCAGAGGTGATTGCGAACGGCGCGCTCTCGCCGACCTCCATCTCGTGCCCGTCCAGATTCGCCCGTAGAGCCAGCCTCGCCGCGCCCGACGGCAGCAGGGGAACGCGCCAAGCGTAGCTCGTGGCGTCTCCCGACAGCTCGCGCGTCAAGCGCACCGCGAAGCGCTTGCCGCCATCGACCGACAGCAGCAGCTCCATCTCCGAGGCAGCCGCCGGAGCGCCCGACCATTGGACGACCACCTCGTCCCCCGCCTTGAGGATCGATTCCGCTGAAGGATGGA
>Ga0134122_10000517_pt1 | contig 26186 bp, 23 predicted proteins | sample KB302_FD_96461 | JGI IMG/M metagenome (GOLD analysis project Ga0134122, IMG submission 96461) | Terrestrial soil microbial communities without Nitrogen fertilizer from Kellogg Biological Station, Michigan, USA - KB3-0-2 | ecosystem: Environmental > Terrestrial > Soil > Unclassified ...
GACCGCGCCCCCGGCCGAGCCCAGGATGGCCAGGGTGGCGTAGGCCCGCGAGTCCGTGGCGCCGGCCCAGGAGATGAAGGGCACGGTCACGTAGGCGCCCAGCGCCGAGGAGAGCTGCAGCAGCTCCGCGTCGCCCCAGGTGAGGTGCAGCCACGGCCCGACGAACGCGCCGGCCACCGCGCCGCCCGCCACGCCCGCCATCGCCAGGCCGCAGGGGACCTGGAGTTGCAACCAGTCGAACGTGCTGGACGAGGCGATGAAGATGGACCCGATGGAGAGGCCGATCCCCAGGCCGATGTTGGAGCCCACGATGACGGAGTGGGCCTCGCCGGCGGTCATGCCCGTCATGCTCGCCCACAGCAGGCCGCCGGCGGCCTCCGCGGCGCCGAACGCGAACGTGACCGCCGCCCGCGGCTGAAAGGTGAAGTTGTTGATGTCCTCCACGTACTTGATCATCGTCAGGAAGAGCTGCGCGTGGAACGCGCCGTTGAAGGCGCCGGCGAAGAACAGGTTCGCCGCGCCCCACGAGATCGGCGCGTTGAGCGTCAGCGTGAACGGCACGAAGAAGCTCGCCGCCCCGGTCAACAGGTACACGCCCGCGAACTGGGTGGGGTTCGTCACGAGGTTGATGTTGAGGGCGTTCGGCAGGATCCAGGCGTACAGGGAGATCCCGGCCGCGGTGCTCGCGCCCACCAGCGCCCAGCGCGCGTCGCCTTCCGCGGCGATGTTCGCCGCGTTCCTGTCGGCGGCGGAGAAGGTCGCCGGCGCGGCGGTGGCCCGCGCCGGGGCCTGAGCTGGAGCCGGGACGGCGGCGGCCGGGGTCGCAGGTACCATCGGAGGAGGTGTGCTCCCCTCCGGAACCTGCGCCACGGCGGTAGAGACGGCGAAAGCGGCGATCACCAGTGCGTGCATGCAACCCCTCCCCGAAAAGAGTCCGGACCGGGCGGTACGATCCGCCGAGATCGCCTCCGCGGGAAGTTCCCCTTTGGGCGTATTGACCCGTGCCGCATCGCGGCAGCCGGCGGAGGCCGGGAAACTGCGGAAGTTCAATCGAGCCCGTGCCGTCGGCTGGCCCCGGTGCGGAGGCCCTGCTACGGTTCGCCCCCTCGCCCGCGATCCGGGGGCCCCTTCAGCGGTCGCACTGCCATGGAAACGAAGTCCGATCCGTCGAAGCGAATGCGCTTCATGATGGAGTTCGTCGGCTTCACCGACGCCGATCAGCGCGCGCTGCTGGACTCGGTGCCGGTGCTGGGCCCGGTGCTCCCGTCGCTCCTCGACGCGATCTACAACCACCTCCTCTCTCACGACGACACGCGGCGCGTCTTCCTGGGGCAGCGCGGCGAGGTGGACCCGAACTACATCGCCCTGCGCAAGGAGCACCTCACCCAGTGGGTGCTGCGCACCGCGGGCGTGGCCGGAGAGCCGGGGTCGCTGCCGGCGTACATCATGGAGACGGGCCGCCGCCACACCGGCGTCGCGGGGGAGCCCAACCGCGTGGTGCCGCCCCGCTTCATGGTGGGCCTGGCCGCCTTCGTCCAGGGCGCGCTCTGGAACGCCCTCTTCGACGCGCTCCCCGACAAGCCAAGCGAGGTCCGGCGGTTCGGGCAGGCGTGGGGCAAGATGCTGATGGTCCAGCTGGAGATGTTCCTGAAGGTGATGGCGCCGCAGTGGCCCGCCTGGGACGAGCCCGCATGACACTCAAGGACCTGGACAACGTGATCTCCGCCGCCAAGCAGCAGCTCACCCGCGTGCTGGGGTCCGATCAGGCGCAGCTGATCATGACCAAGGCGTACAAGATGTCCGGCGTGAAGGCCGTCACCAACGCCGCGGAGCTGCTCTCCTTCGCCGACGCGTTGGTGGCCCAGGGCGGCTTCATCGAGGTCGTCGGCCGCGGCCTCAAGGTGGAGGCGCTGCTGCGCGGCGCCCGGACGTCGGCCTCGCAGGCCAGCAGCGCGCTGCGGTCCGCCGAGCGGTAGCGCTACTTCGCCACCAGCACCACCTTCACCAGCTCCGGCGCGCTCCCCACCCGCATCGGCGGGCCCACGAAGCCGCAGCCCCGGCTGACGTACAGCCAGCTGAACCCCTGGCGGGAGAGGCCGGCGGACCGCTCGGCCCAGATCAGCCGCGCGATGCCCGTCCCCGGAAAGAGCTGCCCGCCGTGGGTGTGCCCGGAGAGCTGCAGGCCGATCTGCTTGGCGGAGACGTTGGGCAGGTTGGTCGGCTGGTGCGCCAGGAGCACCGAGGCGCGATCAGGGTCCCGCCCCTCGACCGCCCGGTCCAGGTCGTACCTGCTCACCGAAGGCCCGGACCATCGGTCGCCGCCGCCGCCGTCGCGCGAGCTCCAGTCGTCCACGCCGATCAGGTCGAACGACGCGCCCGCGTCGCCGATGCGGACGTGGCGGTTGCGCAGAGGCTGGATCCCCAGCCCTTGCACCGCCGCGATCCACGGCTCCACCCCCGAGTAGTAGTCATGGTTGCCGGTGACGAAGAACACCCCGTGAGGCGCATGGAGCGCCTGGATCGCCGCCACGGACCGCCCCATCTGCTCCACCGTCCCGTCCACGAGATCCCCGGTGAGGGCGATCAGGTCCGGCTTCAGCGCGTTGGCGCGCGCCACCAGCTCGTCCATGAACTTGCGCTGGATGACCGCGCCCACGTGGATGTCGGTGAGCTGGACGATGGTGAAGCCGTCCAGCGCCTTCGGCAGCCCGGGGAGCGCCACCGGCACCTCGGTGACCTCGGGCGCGTGGAAGGCGCTCCAGGTCCCGAACACGCCCAGCCCGCCGCCGACGGCCGCCGAGCCGGTCGCGAGAGAACGCGCCAGGAACGCGCGGCGCTCGGGCGCCACCGGCCGGGCCTGACGCGACCGCCAACCGAGGTACGCCGCCCGCGCCCCGTCCAGCAGCGCGGTGGTGAGCAGCAGGTACAGCGCGAACCCCAGCCAGACCAGGAACGGGGTGAACACCCAGGACGGCGCGGCGCCGCCGAACCAGCGCGCCACCGGCCGCGCCACCAGCGCGCTCACCGCGAGGACGATCATGGTCCAGCGCGCGAGCGCGCGGAACCGCGCGTTCGCCGTCACGTCCCGCACCAGCCGCCGGTAGACGTAGATGTGGCCGAGCGCCGCGAGCGTCCCCGCCAGGAAGAAGAAGATCACCCGCGCCAGGTTTCCAAGCACTGGCCGCGCAGCATACGTCTGGACCTGCCGCGCGGCTTCGGGACCGGCGGGCGCTCCCCGGCGGCGGCGCCGCCCCGGACCTGGGCGCTATCGAGACTGGGTGCCCGCCGGGCCTTTAGGCCCGTCCAGCACCACCTTCCGCGCGAAGAACTGGTCCATCCGCCCGAGGAACGCGCGGAAGGCCGGGTAGTCCGCCGCCTTCACCCGCGCCGCGGTGATCGCCACCTCCGAGGTGCAGACCAGCTTGCCCTCGGACGGCTTCTGGCAGGACGCGGTGAGCCGGCCGAAGGGCGACTCCTCCTTCGCCGGCGCGGGCACGTCCGCCGCCGCGTAGCCGGCCGGGAACGCGTACTCGAAGGTGAGCCGGCTCACCCAGGGCGAATCCATCAGCAGGTCGAACTTCCGCTCAGACAGCGGGGCGAAGCTCTGGGTGTAGTTCCGGCTGCTGCCGAAGGACGAGAAGCGAAGGCCAGTGGGAAGCACCTCCGCGTAGCGCGGGATGCCCAGCTCGAAGCTCACGGTGACGTCCTGCTCCAGCTGGGTGAGGTCGCTGACCTGGACGTCCTTCACCGTCAGGCCCGGGAAGGTCTGCGCCCAACCCTGCTCGAAGGTGTTCTTGCGCGCGTTGGCCGCCTGGTAGCTCCGCCGATAGGTGGGGGCGATCTGCCCGCTCACCTTCGTGTCGCCGGTCACCGTCGCGCTGCCCTCGGGCGCCAGCGTCACCTTCATGGTGAGGTTGGTGGCGTTGTCCTCGATGGTGGCCTCCGGGGTGGTCATGAACGTGCTGGACTTGTCCGGTTCGATGATGAGGACGTTGGCCGCCCGGTCCGCGGAGGGCAGCTCCTTCGACCCGTGGAACTCCGCCGTCCCGTCGAGGAAGAGCTGGTACTTGGGGACGTAGGCGATGGCGTGGTTGAACGGCGCCAGCGACGCCGGCTCCTGGCCGATGCCGCCCAGGTGGCGCATCCGCAGCAGCACCAGCCGGCTGTCGATGCCGGCCGCCTCCAGCATGGCGTGGATGAGCGACGCCTTGTCCTTGCAGTCGCCGAAGCGCCGCGCCAGCACGCGGTCCACCCGGTACGGCTTGTACCCGTGGATGCCGAACTCCAGCGCCACGTAGCGGGTGTTGGTCACCACGTAGTCGTAGATGGCGCGGATGACCGCCATCTCGTCCTTGCGGTTGACGCCCTTGAGCACGGTGGCGGTGACCTTCTTCACGTCGTCGTTGGGGATGATCTGGTCCCGCACCAGGCCCCAGTAGTACTTCCCCACCTGCTCCCAGGTCCGGTAGGTGGACACGTGAAGGGTGGAGACCACCTCCGCCCAGCCGGGCATCGACGGCTCCGGCACCACCTTGGGGATGCGCTTGCCGTCCCAGCGGTAGAGGACGCGGTCCTCCGGCAGCTTCTGCTCCGCGTGCTGGAGGCTGGCCGGCACCGCCTGCTTGTCCCAGAAGAGGGGCCGCGCCGCCGGCATGTCCACCACGTACTGGTAGCGGAGCTTGAGCGTGGTGCCCTGCACGTAGTCCACGTCGCCCCAGTAATCGGAGAGCAGGTTCTCCTGGGCGGTGTCCTCGATCCGGTACTGCAATTCCAGCGTGTCGCCGGCCGCCAGGCTGGGGAAGGAGAGCACCTTGGCGCGGGCGTCGTAGTACATGCCGCTCCAGGGCTCGTTGATGTTGCGGTCCGAGTCGCCGTAGCTGTCCACCACCGCGCCGTCCGCCTTGGTGACCCGCGCCCGGACGACGCGCACCTCCTGGCGGTTGGGCGAGTAGGTGATGGGGTAGCTGCGGAACGCGTCCACCCCGCGCTGGTCGTAGACCTTCACCGCCAACTGGTGGAACCGCGAGGCCAGGCCGGAGCCCTGGACCCGGGTGTAGTTGTAGTCGACGAGGGTGACCGCGTCCTCGCCCTTCACCGCGTTCGCCTCGCCCGCCAGCGCGCGGACGTCCACCAGGTACTCGGAGCCGTAGGAGCGGTCGTCGCCCTTGAGCGACCGCACCACCTCCTTCAGGCCGGGGTTCTGGGGCCGGAGCGCCAGCGAGCGCTCGAAGGCGGCGATGGCGTCCTGCCGCCGGCTGACCTGCAGGAGCGCGCGGCCCTGGCGTTCGTGGACGTCCGGCTCGTCCGGGGAGATCTGCCGAGCCAGCGCGAACAGCTTGTCGGCGTCGTCCCCCCGCCCGTTGGCGGCGTACAGCTCCGCCAGCCGCAGGCGCATCTCCAGGTCGAACGGATCCAGCTCCAGCTGGACCTCCATCAGCTTCCCGGCCTCGTCCACCCGGGCGATGTCCGCCAGCATGGAGGCGATGGCCCGGCGCGTCCCGCCGTCGTCGTAGCGGAGCGCCAGCACCACCCGCATCCGGTCCATCGCCTCCTGCAGGCGGTCGAACCGGCGCGACACCCGGCTGGCCTCGCGCACCACGTCCGGGTCGCGCGGGAAGTCGCGAAACGCCTGCTCGATCAGCGCCACCGCGCGGGACCACTCCCCCAGCTCCTCGTGCGCGCGCGCCAGCAGCAGCCGCGCCTGCCCGAAGCGGGGGAAGTCCTTCACCAGCGCGGAGGCCATCTTCAGCGTCCGCTCCGGGTGGCCGCGCGCCAGCTCGTGCTGGGCCAGGGCGTAGCGGGCGAGCGGGTCTCCGGGCGACGCGGCGAGGGCGGCCTCCAGGTACTTCCGCCGCAGGTTGTGGTCCTCGTCGTGCGCCTCCGCCGCCACCAACTGGAGCTGGATGTCCCCCTTCGCCGCGTCCGCCGCCTCGCTGGCCTGGACCCGGTCCGCGTGGTCCCGGTCGTCGAAGGCGCGCATGGCGGCCAGGACGGTGGCGTACTCCCCGCGGAGCTGGGCGTCGCCGGGCTTCGCCTTCACCTCCTTCTCCAGCGCGGTGGTGAGCGTGGGCAGCCGGGCGGCGTTGGGGCCGGGCCCGCGCTCCAGCGGCGGCAGCGCGTCCGCCAGCACCGGCAGCACGGAGGACGGCGTCTCCACCCGGAAGTAGAAGCCGAACGGCCCCTGGTCCTGGCAGACCTTGAGCAGCACGCGGTTGAAGCCGCGCCGCAGGTGCACCGAGACGCGCGCCTGGTCCGGGCGCGGGATGTTGTAGCGGTCGTCGGTGGCCGCCAGCTGGCCGTTCACCCACAGCCGGAAGGCCCCGGAGGTGCCCACGCCCAGCACCGCGTTCGCCTCCTGCGGCGACTGGAGGACGGTGACCGCGTAGCCCACCGCCTCCTTGGCGGGCCGGAGCATGGCGCCCAGGTCCACGTAGCCGTCCAGCCCGCGCACCGCCACCCGCCGCCAGCCCACCTCGCGCAGCTTGGTCTGGTAGGTGGCCTTGAGGTCCAGGTTGGACTCCGGGCCGTAGTCCACCCCGCAGCCCGCCTTCCCCTCGTTGTCGAACGAGCCCACCACGGAGAAGTCGGAGACGAAGCCCAGCTGGTGGGTCAGCTCCTGGACGCGGGGGAGCCGGCCGCGCGACTTCTCCAGGTCCGCCAGCAGCCAGCGGGCCATGAAGCGGGTGAACGGGTCCGCCACCGCGCGCTCGGAGAGGTTGGCGTAGGTCGCCACCAGCGGCGCCAGGTCGTCCGTCTCGTCGCGGAGGCGGTTCAGGCGCAACAGCTCCGCCGCCCCGCGCGGCGAGCTGCCCAGGCTCAGCGCCGCCTTCGAGTGCTGCTTGATCGCGACCGCCACCGGGTCGTCGTTCGGGCCGGCCGGGGCGACCGCGGGCGACGCGGCGAGGGCGGTTCCGGCGAAGGCCATCAACAAGAGTGAACGCATCACACCCCTTCGTAGAGAGTCCGCGCACAACACTCAACCGGATCCGGCGGCTGGCCGGGCCGATTGAACAGCGCCCTCGGCCGAAAATGCCCTCGCCGCGGCCGCTATCTCCACCCTCCGCGCTCCCGCCAGCAGCAGCGCCTGCGCCGCCGCCCGAGCCGTGGCCCCGGTGGTGACCACGTCATCCACCAGCAGCACGCTCGCCCCCTTCATCCACCCGTGCCCCACGAACGCCCCGCGCACGTTCGCCTCCCGGGCGGCCAGCGTCTCCCCCACCTGCCGGGCGGTGTCGCGGACCCGCCGGAGCGCGCGCGGCTCGAAGGGCAACCGGAGCGCCTTCGCCACCCGCCGCGCCAGCAGCTGCGCCTGGTCGTACTGCCGCGACCGGTAGCGCGCGCCGTGGAGCGGGATGGCGGCCACCGCGGTGAGCCCCTTCCGCGCCGACTCCGGCACCGACGCCGCGACGAGCGCGCCCAGCGGCCCCGCGAGCTCCGGCCGGTCCTCGTACTTGAAGCGGTGGACGGCGGCGGCCACCGGCCCCTCATGGATGAACGGCGCGAAGACGCGCTCGAAGGGCGGCGGCCGGTCCCGGCAGCGCGGGCACACCTCGGACGGAAACGCCCCCGGTTCCGCGCACCGCTGGCACCGGACCTCCGGCAGCGGGCACAGCGACGCCTCGCACTCCGCGCAGAAGGCCGCGGCGCTCTGGCACACCCTCGAACAGCCCGCGCACAGCGCCGGCCACAGCACGTCGACCAACCCTTGCAGCAGATCACCCAGCACGCTCGCCCTCCCCGGCGAGCGACCGAGAGCATCCGACGTGCCACGCACCGCCCGAGGCGGCGGGCGCACGCGCACCATCCCGCGCGGCTGGAAGCGACCGCGCGCGAGGACTGGCGCGCTCGCTCCACCCGCCTCTCAGCGCGCGAGAGCCCCACGACTTCGCGACCTCACGACGTGGGCTCGCCCGAGGCGCTCACCAGCTCACGGCGCCGTGTTCTGGAGGCACGCCTGCAGCTCCGTGCTCGGCGTCCAGCCGCACTGCCCGTCCTGCTGCGGTTCGCAGAAGGCGCTGGTGCTCCCGTAGCACGCGAACTCCGGCCGGTAGATGCACGGCGAGGCCATCCCCTCCACGCTGGAGCACAGCTCGCTGGAGCACCCGCCGACGTGGCACTGCCCGACTTCGATGGCGCCGCTGGTGGCCTGGCGTCCGCCGCCGTTGCACCCGGCGAGCGCGCACCCGCACGCGACCAGGAACCCCACGAGGAGCGTTCGCATCATGGCCTCAGAAGCAATTGGCATTCCCCTCGCCCCCCGCCACCCCTGCCGGCCGCCACCCGCTTCATCGCCGCTCCCCCGCCCGCAGGGCAAGCCCCGGCGCGTGACTTGTCGAGACGGATCCAGGCTAGATTTGTCCATCCCTGCACACACGAGGTGCCCTCATGGGCAAACCCCGCGGAACGCGCAGCAACCTCCTCCGCCTGCTCCCGGCCGGGACGAAGCGAGCCACCGGCCCCGCCGTCCCCCTGGCGACGCTGGTGGAGGTCACCCAGGAAGGGGGACGGATCGCGGTGGGCAAGTCCACGCCGCGCGCCGCGCGCACCACCGTCCTGTTGACGCCGGACATGGTGGGCCGCACGGTGACGCTGGGCTTCGAGGACGGCGATCCGGAGCGGCCGCTGATCACCGGCCTGGTCCGCACGCCCGACGAGCTGGCGAAAGCGGGCGCCGGCCAGGTGCACGTCGCCATCGACGGCAAGACGCTGATCCTCACCGCCCGCGACCGCATCGAGCTGCGCTGCGGCGAGTCCACGGTGCGCCTCACCGCGGACGGCAAGGTGCTGGTGCGCGGCGTCCACGTGGTGACGCGCGCCTCGGGGCAGAACCGGATCAAGGGCGGGTCGGTGCAGATCAACTGAAGGGCCGGGAGCGAACGCCATGGCCGTCGAGCAGTGGATCAACCTCACCAAGGACAGCAAGTTCGTCGCGGACGAGATCCCCAACGACAAGCGGCTGGGCGAATTGCACTACGAGCTCACCTTCGCCAAGTCGATCCTGTCCGAGTACAAGGTCAAGGTGGAGCCGGTGGACGCGGCCACCTACACGGCGGACGAGATGAACCGGAACGCCCGCTTCACGCTCCAGCACAGCCGCGTCAGCAACAACAGCGGGAAGAAGAAGCTGAAGGTGGACGACACCATCACCCTCCCCGCGGCCGGCGGCGGCGAGTTCAAGGTCAAGGCGAAGCTCAAGAAGAAGGTGGTGGAGGCGGAGAAGGTCTTCACCGTCCGCCGCAAGCTCTTCTACCAGGTGATGCAGATGACGGGGCTGACCGCCTCCGCCACCGGGAGCATGGAGCAGTCGTTCTGGAACCCGGGCAAGAAGTACTACATCAAGATGAAGCGGGAGGGCGGCGTCCCGTCCGTCCCGATGATCCACAACCTCCACACCAACAACGAGCATCACAACTTCATCACCAACGCGCGCGCCGCGTTCTCGCTGAAGTCGAAGGGCGAGTGCGCCTACGCCATCGTGTTCGTGAACTACATCGCCGAGCCGGGCCGGTTCGCCCAGCAGGCCACCATCCCGGTCGACCTCGGCTCCAAGCTCTTCAACCGGGGCTCGGGCACTGAGGTCACCATCCCGGTCGACGAGTGCCTCTGGCACGACATCGACCCGGCGGATGACCTCGCGAAGAAGTGGCTCATCGGCGGGACGGTCAAGTTCCAGGAGGCTGGGTCGACGACGTGGCGGAACATCCCGCTCAACCCGGACGACTTCTCGGTGGACACCTCCAGCCCGCAATACACCTATGGCGGTCACAAGAAGATCAAGATCCGCCTCGAGACCTCCGTGGGCCAGAACTGGTTCTCGCGCAAGAAGGGCACGTTGCGCGTGAAGCTGACCCTCATGAATGCCCCGGGCTGGACCAACGGATTTGCGTACCGGGATCTCCCGCTCATCGCGATCGCCAAGAAGGTCGTCTGGCAGGACCAGCCGGGCAACACGCTGGCCTACACGCTCGTCCACGAGGTCGGCCACAAGGTGGGCATGGTCCCGGACGGGCAGCACCTGCTCCCCAAGGCGCCCACCACGCTGTACGGCGATCAGCCGCATAACCAGAACAGCCACACGGGACCGCACTGCTCACTGGGAGCGGCCTACGCGGGCGGCTACTGGTCGGGTGCGCCGGCCTGCGTGATGTTCGGGGCGAACGGCGCCTGGGCCGGGACCGTCCTCAACCATGCGCCCGACACCTTCTGCGGCGAGTGCGAGCAGGCGCTGCGCAAGATGGACCTGCACGTGTCGTCCCTGGCCCAGGCCGCGTTCCTGCAAAAGCTGTGAGGTCCTGGTCGCATCTCCTGCCGTTGCTGCTGTTCATGGCGGGATGTCAGAAGAAACATGAAGAGGTGAGTCACCGCGTGCAAGCTCCCTACGTGATCCCCAGCCTTCCTGACAGCGCCTTCGACGAAGTCGAGAGCCAGTTCCTGGGCTACCCCTGCTCCCCGGAGATCACCGACGACGACTTTCGCGGCATCGTCCTCAACGGGCCCAAGCGGGTGCTCTTCGGCCCGGATACGCGCGACCCACGCTTCGGCTCGTTCACCCGGATGAACGTCTGCGGTGTCTGCCAGTTCGACCACGACTACCTCGGCATCAACGGCCGCTTCGAGACGAACGTCACCTTCTTCGCGGTGAACGCGAAGACGCACCGGGTGCACGTGGGCCGCCTGTATGCCGGCAACCACGTCCCCCCGAAGCGCGAACCGGATGACCCACGGCAGAACGTGGTCACCACGAAGTGGTTCAACCCGAACCTCGCCCTCATCAGCGACATCCCCCCCGAGGACGGCGACTACCTCGTCTACGCCACACTGGGCGACTACAAGTCCAACACCGTCACCATCCAGCTCCGCCGCAAGCCGGAGCAGGACGCCCAATGAGCGCGGACCAGCCCACCACCGGGCAGACGCCGCACAGCCCGCGGCTCCCCGCGCGCGGCGTCGTCATCGCGGCCCCCGAGCAGGTCACCGTCTCCGGCCCGCTGGTGCTCAGCGGCGCGTTCCGCTTCGACCGCGACGTCGCGGACCGCATCGACCCCCAGCTCCACCGGGCGCTGGTGGTGGCGGCCACCTACCCGGGCGGGATGCGCGCCTGCAACCCGTTCCGCGAGCACGCCCTCTTCCCCGACGACGAGGAGCGCTCGGACGCGGCGCGGGCCGGGTACTTCGAGCTGGACCTGCGGCGCTGGTTCGACCTGCGGGAGAACGACGTCTGGTTCCTCCACGCCTCCATCGCCGGGGAGCTCTCCAACATCCTCAAGGTCCGGATCGGGTGACGTCGATGCACGACCTGATCAACCGCACGCCGTACCAGGCCATGCTCTTCCCCGCGCTCACCAGGGAAGGCGACGAGCTGTGCCTGGTGATCGTCAAGGGGACGTTCACCTTCGGGGCCGGGCGCGCCGCGGTGGAGCCGGCCGGGGAGCAGGTGCCGGTGATGGCGGCGGACGTGCCCTACGGCGACCCGGCCACCTCCAGCGCGAAGTACGAGGCGGACACCAGCCCGCCCAAGCCGGGGACGGACGTGGTGCTGGTGGGGCAGGCGCACAGCGACAAGGCGGTGACCGAGCTGGACGTCGGGCTGTCGGTGGGGCCGGTGCGCCAGGTGCTCCGCGTCTTCGGCGACCGCGTCTGGTACCAGGGGCCGCTGGGGTGGACGCCCACCGCGCCCAAGCCCTTCCGCTCCATGCCGCTCACCTACGAGCGCGCCTTCGGGGGCCAGGATGCGGTCGTCGCCGACAAGGCGAAGGCGGAGCCGCGCAACCCGGTGGGCACCGGCTTCGTGGGCGCCGGAGGAAAAGATCGCATCGAGCACCTGCCGCTCCCCAACCTGGAGGACCCGGCGAACCTCATCGGCTCGCCTGGCGACCGGCCGGCGCCGGTGGGGATGGGCTTCGTGGGCCGCCACTGGGCCCCGCGCTCCGCCTTCGGGGGCACCTACGACGAGCAGTGGCGCGAGGAGCGCGCGCCGCTGCTGCCGCTGGACTTCGACGAGCGCTTCTACAACGGCGCCCCGGAGGCGCTGGTGGCGCGCCCGCACCTGCGCGGCGGGGAGCCGGTGCGGCTGCTGGGGTGCTCGCCGGAGGCGCGGGTGGTCGACTTCCGGCTCCCGGCGGTGAAGCTCCAGGTGGAGGCGGTGATCCGGGGCGCCACCAGGACGGCCGCGCCGGTGCTGGACACCGTGGTCATCGAGCCGGACGAGCGGCGCGTCGCGCTCACCTGGCGCGCGGCGGTGCCGTGCACGCGGAACTACCTGCACGTGGAGAGGGTGACCGTTGCCGCCGCGTGAGCCACAGCCCTTCGCGCCGGTGGCCATCACCGGGCTGGGCGCGATCACCCCCATCGGCGGGGGCGCCGCGCAGACTTGCGCCTCCATCCGGGCCGGGCTCAACCGCTTCGAGGACTACCCCTACTACAACACCCTCACCCCCGACCCCGAGTGGGACGAACCGGAGCCGTTGGTGGCGTCGCGCTCGGCGGGCGTGGCCCTCGGCGTCCAGGGGCCGGACCGGATGCTGGCGCTGGCGCTCCCGGCGCTGCGGGAGGCGCTGGAGGACGCCCGGCTGCTGCGCCGGCAGATGAAGCGCGCGGCGCTGCTCTTGGCGCTGCCCGAGGACCACCCGTCGCTCTCGCGCTGGAACCTGGACGTCTTCGCCGAGGCGCTGCTGCAGCGGGGCGGCCTCACGGAGCACCTGCCCCAGGTGACGGTGGCGGCCCACGGGAACGCCGGGGCGCTCCGCGCGGTGGCACAGGCGTCATCCCTCCTCCACCGGCGAGGGGCGGACGCGTGCCTGGTGCTGGCCGCCGACACGTACTTCGCCCCGGAGCGGCTGCGCGCGCTGGACGAGGAGAAGCGGCTGAAGAGCTCCTTCAACCCGGACGGTTTCCTCCCCGGCGAGGCGGCCTGCGCGCTGGTGCTGGAGACCGAGGAGTCGGCCCGGGCCCGCGGCCGGACGCCGCTGGGCGTCATCCGCGCGCTCGCCGAGGCGACCGAGTCGCAGCCGTTCACCTCCGACAAGCAGAGCACCGGCGCCGGGCTGACGAACGTGCTCCGCGCCCTCCTCCCCGGAGCGGGCGAGCGGTTCGTGCTCACCGACCACAACGGCGAGAGCTACCGCGCCTTCGAGTGGGGCGTGGCGCGGGTGCGCGTAGGCGAGCGCCTGGGCGAGGTGAAGGAGCTGCTCCACCCGGCGATGTCGGTGGGGGACGTGGGGGCAGCGGCGGGCGCATTGCAGATCGCCTGCGCCGTGGCCGCCTTCGAGCGCGGGTACGCGCCGGCCCCGGAGGCGTTGGTGCTGTGCGGATCGGATTCGGGATTGAGGGCCGGGGCGCGCGTCGAACCCCGCTGAGCCAGGAGGAGCCATGTCGACCACCGTGTCGGTGAACATGCGGACCGTGGTGCACAAGTCGAGCGACGGCATCGCCAGCGCCTTCCCTGACGTGTGCAAGACGCCGTCGCCGGGGGGACCGGTCCCCATCCCCTACCCGAACGTCGCCAAGTCCAGCGACACCGCCGACGGCAGCGCCACCGTCTCGGTGGAGGGCAACCCGTGCATGGTGCAGGGCTCCAACTTCAGCACCAGCACCGGCGACGAGGCCGGCACCGCGGGAGGCGGCGTCGTCTCCAGCTGCACCAAGGGCAAGGCGGAGTTCGTCAACTACTCCTTCGACGTGAAGTTCGACGGGAAGGCGGTCTGCCGGCTGGGGGACATGATGTTGCAGAACAAGGGCTCGTCGCCGAACACGCCGCCCTTCCCCGAGGTCCAGCCGCCGGACCCGACGATGGGCATGGCGGAGGGCGACCCGGCGGAGGAGAACGACCTGGAGAAGATCGAGGTCCTGTAGCGGCGACCCACCCATGAGCCGCTTCCTCCCGGACATCCTCGGGCAGCACCTGGAGGAGCTGGACGAGCTCCTGGCCCGGCGGGCCCACGGCTTCCGCACCGGCGCGCCTCAGGCCAAGCAGGTGGTGGATCTGGACGCCCGGATCCTCGCGCACGCCGATGGACTGGTGGTGGCCGGGACCGAGGCGCTCCCGCTGCTGCGCCAGGCGCTGGAAGAGGGAGACCCGGGCCAGGTCGTCGGCGCGGCGTTCGCGCTCACCCGTTCCCCCGAGGAGGGCGTCGCGGCGAAGGCGGTGGCGCAGCTGGGTTCGGCGGGAGACGCGGAGGCGCTGGCGCTGGCCGCCCGGTACGCCCCGGCGGCGGCGGGCGCGGTGGACGTGGAGCTGGAGCGGCTGGCCCGCGAGGGGACGCCGCAGGTGGCGGGGGTGGCGCTGGCGGCACTCGCCCGGCGGGACCGGCTGGCGGGGCCGCAGCCGCTCACGAAGCTCCTGGAGGGAGATGACGCGGGCGCCGCGCGCTGGGCGCTGGAGGCGGTGGCCCACCTGCCGGGCGGCGAGCACGAGGCCGCGGCGGCGACGGGGCGCATGGGGAGCGCGCTGCGGCGCTGGGCCCGCGAGTCGGAGGGAGCGACGAGGGAGGCCGCGCTCCACGCCGCCGCCTGGACGGCCCAGCAGTGGCTGCCCGCGGCGCTGCGCTCGAGCGCCGCGGAGCCGGCGGGACCCCTGGGGCCGGAGCACGCGCTGCTCGCGGCGCTGGGAGATCCGGAGGACCTGGAGTGGGCGCAGGCGCTGGCGGCGAACGAGGCGCTCGGGCCCGCCCGGTTCGGGGTGCTGGCGCTGCACGGCCACCCGAAGCTGTTGCCGCTGCTGGTGACCTGGATGGAGTCGCAGGATCCCGCCACGGCTGCCGTCGCCGCGGACGCGTACACCCTGCTCTCGGGCGCGCCGATGTTCGTCGTCGGCAAGCGGGTGAGCGCCAACCCGGACGACGACTTCGCGGAGGACCACGCCGTGCCGGACCTGCCGCGCGCCCGCGCCCACTGCGCCTCCACCGAGCCGGCCTTCGCCGCCGAACCCCGGTGGCTGCGCGGGCGGCCGGAACCCTCCTGGCACCCGCTGGACGGCGAGCTCACGCTGGCGGAGCGGGTGGCGCTCGGCGTGGGCCGGAGGATGCGGGGTGCGTGGGATGGGCGCCGCGCGTCGATCGACGCCTTCCCGCTCCAGACCGGGGCGCAGGCCGCACCCCCGGCGGCCCGTCGCAGGCGCTGACGGCCGGACTGTGGGGCCTACATCAAGCCGACCGACAATGACGGTCGAGACTGTCTTGAAGGCGAGACGGTCGAACGGCGCGTGGACTTCTCCCGCGCGCGGCGGCGGAAAAGGCGAGCGTTGCCGCGCACGAACTTGTCCTTGTCCTTGATCGCCGTGAGCGAATCCCGGAGGAGCGATTGGTAGGCCTCCGCCGATAGCCGGCCTCGATAGAGGAGCGCATTCGCCCCACTCCAGGCGTTCGCCCGGACATAGAACAGCCGGTCTCGCACCAACTCGGCCAGCCTGAGACACAGATCGGGTGGCACCTTCGCGAGTGACTCCACGCATAAAGCACCCTGCCCGCGCTCCAGTGGACTGCGGCTGAACAGCAACTGCCGAGTGAGCCGCACGAAACCCGGGGTGGAGATGTTCCAGTAGAAGGATGCGTGGCGACTGACGGCTAGCGCGAGGTCATTCCTATCCAAGCCCTTCAGAACGCACGTTTCGTAGACGCGTGAGATCAGCTTCACGAAATTGGGTGTGTCGAGCGCCGACCCACAGGCTGAGGCTGCCAGGCTGATCTTTCCCTTGCGATCGAGCGCGCGGAAGAGACTGAAGATGATCGCCGGGTCTGGCGTGAAGCGATCAGAGACGATCTCACTCCGAAACCAACCGATGAGATCCAAAGCCTCGATCGGTAACGCAAGGTGCAAGGTCGTCAGCATCCGCCGTCGAGAGGCTCCCATGACACGGGCAATGGCCGGCTCGGAAGCCAGGATCGTCAAGACGCTGTCCGGGACTCTGGTCATGTGCACTGTGAGGCGGAGAACGCGCGGTTTTTGCACTCCGCCCGGCACTCTGCAGGGTGCGCTTGCCATTGGGCGAACCGGTTCGCGTGGTTCGGATCCTTTGGGTTCCAGTTGGGGTCTGCCGGCCCCAGGCACGTGCACCAGCATGGCTTCGTCGCTACCGGCACCCGCGCAATGGCCTGCTCCTTCGCCAATTCCGCAGTGATGGCGGACGCGACGACGACCACCCCGATGACGATGATCGCCCCGACCACCAACTCCGGCTGGACGAGCAGGCACATCCCGACCACCGCCTCCACCGTGGCGACGTCCGCCTGGGCCACAGGGCACTGATGCTCGATGTCCTGGAACCGGATCCGCGACAGATCCAGCGCGAAGTAGCAGTGCTCGACGAGCGTCCTCCACTCGCCGGCCGCTTCCCGTACCGCGCAGTTCCCCTCATCGATCCACGGGTACTGCGCAGCCCTCTTCAAATTCTCCAGGCGTGGATTCTCCCTGGAGATTCGAGTCCCCGGTCCCGCACACGACAGCAGTCCCACGAGTACAGCCGCGATCCATGAACGCATAGCGGGCCGCGACCATAACCCACTACCCGTGGACGGTGATGGGGCCGACGTGGATGCCGAACCACTGGCGCTCCTCCACGTGCACCCCGAGCGCCTCGGCGATCGTGTGCGTCAGCTCCAGCACGTCTCTGTATGGGAGGCCGCGGTGGACGGCGATCTTCTTGCCCTGCACCGTCTCCACGAACAGCGCGTAGCTGACGTGCGAGGTGCGGTGGAAGGTCCGGCCGTCGTCGCTCCAGTCCGGGTGCTCCTTCTTCATCAGGATCACCCGCGCCGGCACGTACGCGCGCCGCTTCCCGTTCCAGTCCTCGAGGACGGACCGCCCCGGCGACAAACACCAGCGCGTCGGCTGGCGCCGGAGCATGCTCCTCCCGGCCATCACCAGCGACCCCACCGTGGACGCCAGCGCCAGCGCCGGCGAGACGGAGCGCAGCGCCCACGCCGTGAAGCCGATGCCCACCGCCTTGAACCCCAGGTCCCAGGCCAGCGGCCCCCGGAGCTTCCGCGGGTCCAGGCTCAGTACGGTCTTCCCCGTAGGCAGCTTCTTCACGTTCCACCACCGCTCCACACCACCGGGGCGCTTGGGGCTCATGGCCGGTGTGGACTGCAAGAAACCGACCCTCGGCGCCCCACTCTCGGCAAGAACGCCGCCGATCGAAGTTGGGGCGCCACGATGGCGCGGCTGATCAGCTCATGGTGTTGGGAGGCGGAGGCACCGGCACCGCCTCGACCACCGGCGGCGGCTTCCGCTTCCACAGCCCGCCGTCCGCGAACGACTGCCACCCCCACCGCAGCCACCCCAGCATCGCCAGCGCCATCCACATCGACCACGCCAGCATCGCCGCCCGGTACACCAGCATCGGCGCCGACACGACGGTCGCGGTGGGGAGCGCCAGCTCCGTCCGGTCCTGGAACCACCGCAGCCCCCACGGACCGCTCCCATTCCCGGACACCTGCATCTCCGGCTGGCCCAGGAGCCCCGCCTGCACGGACGCCGCCAGGATGGCGATGGCCGCCGCGGTGAAGCCCACCACCAGGAGCTGGCGGAGGTTGAACCAGCCACCGGGCAGGACCTGCTTCTTCCGCCACCCCAAAAGCAGCAGCCACCCGAACACCACCAGGATGGCCGGGATGGGCACCTGCGACAGCCCGAGCGCCAGCAGCACCCAGTGCCTCGTCTTCAGCGGCGTCCAGTCGTTCCTTCCCAGCCCCACCGACACCAGCAGCAGCACCAGCAGGAAGCTCCAGAACAGCACCGCCGGCCCCATCCTCGGGCCCCACAGGAACAGCACCCACCGGTCCGCCGGCACCTTCACGCTCAGGTCGGCGTTGACGGTGGGCGTCCCGGCCTCCACCTCCGGCGTGCGCCACACCCCGGTCATCCCACCGTTCTGCCGCCAGCTCAGCGCGATGCTCATCGACCCCGGCACCAGCGGGATGGCGACCGTGCGCCCCTCCTGCCGGATCGGCTGCTGCGAGCCGTTGACGGTGACCGACTGCAGCTCCGCGCCCTCGGGCAGCTTCAGCGCGTGCAGCCCGCCGCGCGACGAGCGCAGGTTGGCGGTGAACGTGACATCGGTGGCGCGCGCGCCGGGCGTCACCTCCAGCGAGGACTGGTCGATGGTGAGCGTCTGACCCTGCACGCTGCCGGGCCGGACGACCTCCACCTTCACATGCTCCCCCGGCCACGGCATCCACTCGGGGAGCTTGGCGCCGGAGGCGTCCTGCTGCGCCACCACCGGGATGCCGGAGAGCTGCACGTGCCACACCGGCGAGACGTCCAGCCGCCACACCTCCACCCACGGGATGCCCTTGGGCGCGGTCAGCTCGATGGCCGAACCCGGCTCCAGCACGGAGCTCCACGCCACCGCGGTGGCGCTGGCCGGCATGTTCACCAGCGCCTTGCCGCCCTGGACGCGGAGCTCGCTGGAGGTGACGGACTCGCCGGGGAGCAGCGGCACCTCCAGCACCACCGCGGCGCCGGTGGGCGTCATCCGCTCGACCCGCGTCTCCACCGTCCACTGCAGGCCCAGGACCAGGTCGCGCTCCACGCGCACGAACGGCGGCAGCGTGCCCAGCTGGAGCGCCGCGCCCGCGCCCTTGTCGCCCTCGCCCTTGCGCGACAGCTGCAGGTTCTCGTCCGACAGCCCGTCCTCGTGGAGCCCGTCCAGCGTCCACCCGTCCACCTTCGCCTCCACGCGGTGCGGGCGGAGCGGCAGCTCGATCTGCACGGTGGCGCGGGGCGGGAGCGCGCCCTCCATCTGCACCTGGTGCGCGCCCTCGCCCACCGCCAGCCAGAGCGTGCCGTTCGCGGCGCGCCAGAGCCCGGCGCTGGGCTTGCCGTCCACCAGCACCGTCTCCGGCACCCAGTGCTGCGCGTTCCCCGGCAGCGGCACCGCCGTCTCCGCCCCGGCCAGCACCTCCATCCTCAGCCGGAGCACGGACGGCGTGGCCTCCACCAGCATCCTCGGGCTGGAGGCGCACGCGGGCGCGCAGTCCGGCGCCTCCAGGAGCCGCTCCTTCAGCTCCTTCAACGTCTCCGGCGTAGGCGCGGCCTGGGCCCGGGCGGTGCTCGACCAGCCCAGCCCCACCGCCAGGAGCACCGCCGCCGCGGCCGCCGTCTTCGTCCGGTCGCGCTGCGGCCACGGCCTCCACGAGTCGGGCGCGCGCAGCCAGCGGCGCAGCGGGGCGGGCCAGAAGCCGCCGGGCAGTCCGAGGGTCGCCAGCACCAGCAGCGCCAGCAGCAGCACCCGGATGACGGAGAGGACCAGATTCGCCGCCGGGCTCATGAGCCACAGGTTCAGCTTCTGCGCGTGGTCGACCGGGCCCGAGTAGTTGATCGCCAGCGACTGCCACTGCCACCGCGGCAGACCCGGCCCCGTCTGCACCGTCGCGTTCTTGTCGTAGTCGCGGACGTTGAAGCTGCGCTGCTTGCGGAGGTTGCCGCCGGAGCTCTGGGACTGCCCGAAGAGGGTCGAGAGGGGCCGGTCGCTCGACGGCGAGGTGATGTCGGTGTCCTGGGCCTTCTCTTCCCCCGACCCCTTCCCGTCCACCCCCTGCGCCAGGGGCGGCGTCTTGGCGGGCGCGTTCTCGGTGTTGGGGTTGTAGTTGTTGGAGCGCTGGTACTGGACGGCGTTCTCGTTGGAGTAGTCGGACCAGCTCTCCACGCCGCCCAACTGCTGCTGCCGGGCGAGCGCCGGGTACATCCCCTCGCGGACGTGCTGCACCATGAAGACGAGCGAGAAGGACACCAGCAACACCCACGCGCCCAGCCGGTACACCTTCACCAGGGTGCGGAAGCGGCCCTCGGGGAGGGCGCGGAGGAGCGCCTCGCCGGCCAGCACCGCCAGCCAGGAGTACTGCGGGACCAGCTCTCCCTCCTTCCAGGTGAGGACCAGCGACACCAGCGCCAGCCCGCCCCATACCGGCCCGAAGAGGCGGCCGAAGGCGAGGCCGATGATCAGCACCAGGAACAGGTCGAGCAGCGACCACCTTTGCATCCACGTGCCGGGGACGCCGTCGGCGCCGGAGGCGTGCAGGAGCGTCCAGCCGGGCGGGAGCTGGAGGGTGGAGCGCACCGAGGAGAAGTCCGCGTTCCACGAGACGGCGGAGACGGTGCCCACGTCGCCGGCGATGCGGCTGTCCGCCTCCAGCGCCAGCCCGCCCTGGCGCAGCTCCACGCCGGCGAGGCCGTCGTTGCCAAGGCGGGTGATGGACTGGTCCGCGCCGGCGGCGACCACGCGGCCCAGCTCGGTGCCCGGCTGCATGTCCAGCCGCCACGAGCGGTGGAGCTGCCCGCTGATGCGGTCGTTGACGGTGTAGCCCTTGCCGTCGAAGTCCAGCCACAGGGTGCGGTTGAGGTTGAGCGCGTCGGGCGCGGGGTCGGAGTCGCCGCGGCGGCGCTCGGAGAGGACCATGGTGTCGGACGGGCCCATGGCGTAGGCGGGGAAGCGCTTCCAGCCGGAGGGGAGCGTCGTCTGCGTGGGGTCGACGGCGGTGACGCCCTCCACCAGCACCTGGCGGAGCGAGGGGCGCGCGTCGAAGACCCAGATCTCGTCCTGCTCCGCCCACGGGCCGTCCGCCCTCGGGCGCGCCAGCTTCTGCACCGGCCCCCCGGAGCGGGCCACCAGCTGCAGCGTCCAGTTGCCGGGGCGGACCTGGAGGCGGAGGTGACCGTCGGGCTCGATGCGGACGGGGAGGCGGCTCTCCAGCGACATGGGGACGAAGCCTTCGGGGAGCGCGCGGCCGAGGAGCAGCTCGCGCGAGGTGCCGGAGACGTTGAGGGTGAGCTGGGTGGAGAGGGTGAGCGGGATGTCGTCGGTGACCAGGCGGTGGGCGATGATCTCCACGCGCTCCGCCTCCTTCTCGGCGGCCTCTTTCTGGAGGTAGACGCGCCCTTCCGCGTCGCGGTTGGGCAGCGCGATGGCGGTGCCCTTGACGGTGAGCGAGAGGAGGCCGGTGCCCTCGGGGATGACGAGCGCCTCGGGGAGCGCGTCCCAGGCGTACTCGCCGGAGACGGCGTGCTCGCCGGGGAGGAGCTTCACCACCGGCTTGCCGCCGTCGCCGTTCTGGCCGGGGACGACCACCGCGGGGCGGCCGTCGGCCTGGACGTTCTGGGGCCAGTGCTTGGTGTCGCCGGGGAGCGGGAGCCAGGACTCGCGGTAGACCTTGAAGGACTGGGTGAAGCGGCCGCCCTTGCTGTCGAGGGAGAGCTGGAGGCGGCCAGGCCAGGCGCAGATGCGGGTGGACTGGGACTGGAGGAACGGGCAGCCCGCCTCCTTCTCGCCGTGGAGCACCCAGTCGGTCCAGTCGCGCAGCGCGGCCGGGACCTCGTCCTTCTTCGGCGGGCCGGCGGTTGCGGCCAGCGGGATGGTGAGGAGCAGCGCGAGGAGCCAGCGTCTCATGTCGCCTCCGGGGACGGACGGAGCGGACTACACTCGCGCGCCCGAATGCCAGCGTTCTCGTCCTTCGACACCCGTGGCTATCCCATCGTTTCCGCGCGCGAGGGGTACGCGCTGTGGTCGCCGTCCTACGAGGAGACGGTGAAGGAGGACATGGACACGTGGTTGCTGGAGCAGGTGCGCACGGTCGCCTGGGCGGGCGTGAGGCGGGCGGCCGACCTCGGGTGCGGGACGGGGCGGACGGGGTCGTGGCTGAAGGCGCGCGGGGTGCAGCGGATCGACGGGATCGACCTCACGCCGGAGATGCTGGAGAAGGCGCGGGCGCGTGGCGTCTTCACGTCGCTCTCGGTGGCGGACGTGGGGGCGTCCGGGCTGGAGGGCGGCGCGTATGACCTCGTCACCACCTCGCTCGTCGATGAGCACCTGAAGGACCTCGGTCCCCTCTACCGGGAGTCGGCGAGACTGGCGGCGCCCGGTGGCGCGCACGTGCTGGTCGGCTTCCACCCGTTCTTCATCATGCGGGTGGGGATGCCCACGCACTTCGACGGGCCGGATGGGAAGCCGGTCGCCATCGAGACGTACATCCACCTGTTCTCGGAGCACGCCCAGGCGGCCATCGCCGCGGGCTGGTCGCTGGCGGAGATGCACGAACAGGTGATCGACGAGCGGTGGATCGCCAAGAAGCCGAAGTGGGCGCAGCACCGCGACTGCCCGGTCAGCTTCCTCGCGGTCTGGCGCCGCGCTTGAGCACGGACGGGATGCCGCTGCGGTAGGCGCGGTCCAGCGACGCCACCGGGACGTTCAGCAGGCCCTCGATCTTCAGCGCGTCGCCGCCGACCTCGCCGACCACCGCGCAGGGGACGCCGAGGCGGCGGCAGGACTCCTCGACCTCCCGCTGCTTCCCGGGCGCAAAGGAGATCACCACGCGCGTCGGGTCCTCGCCGAACAGGAACGCGTGCGCAGGGATACCCGTCGAGCACCGGAGGGTCGCGCCGCGCCCGTCGATGACGCAGCACTCCGCCAGCGCCACCGCCAGTCCGCCCTCGCTGCAGTCGTGCGCGCTCTTCACCGCGCCCGAGCGGACGAGCTCGCGCACCGCGGACTGGAGCGCTTTCTCTGCGGCCGCATCCAGCGTGGGGACCTTCCCTGCGATCTTGCCGTGCATCGCGAGCAGCCATTCGGACCCCGCCAGCGAGCCCTTCGTCACGCCCAGCACGGCGACCTGGTCGCCTGCGTCCTTGAACGACGCCGAGCACGTCTGTTTCACGTTCGGCACCAGCCCGACCACCGCGACGGTCGGCGTGGGGAGGACCGCCTTCCCCTCCGTCTCGTTGTAGAGCGAGACGTTCCCGGACACGACGGGGACGCCCAACTCCCGGCACGCGGACGCGATGCCGCGGCACGCCTCCGCGAACTGCCACATGATCTCCGGCCGCTCCGGGTTGCCGAAGTTGAGGCAATCCGTGAGGCCCAGCGGTTCGCCACCCACGCACGACACATTGCGCGAGCACTCCGCCACCGCCAGCCGCGCGCCCTCGTACGGGTCGAGGAACACCATCCGCGCGTTGCAGTCCACCGCCAGGGCCAGCCCCTTCTCACCGCACTCCACGCGCACCACCGCCGCGTCGCCCTTCCCCGGCTTCACCACCCCGCCCAGCCGCACCGAGTAGTCGTACTGCTGGAACACCCACTCCTTGCTCGCGATGGTCGGCCGCGCCAGCAGTTGCAGCAGCGCCTCGCCCAGGTCACCCGGGGGCGGCAGCGCCAAAGGATCGAACGCCACCAGCGCGTCCAGCTCCGCGGGCCGCTTCACCGGCCGGTCGTACACGGGCGCGCCGTCCGTCAGCGGCCCCACGGGCAGGTCGGACACCACCTTCCCCTTCTCCAGCACCACGTGCCGGCCGCTGTCCGTCACCTTCCCGATCACCGCCGCGTCCAGGTCCCACTTGTGGAAGATGCGGAGCACGTCCTCCTCGCGCCCGCGCTTGGCGACGACCAGCATCCGCTCCTGGCTCTCGGAGAGCATGACCTCGTACGGCGTCATCCCCTCCTCGCGCCGCGGGACGAGCGCTATGTCGATCTCCAGCCCGCTCCCCGCGCGCCCGGCCATCTCCACCGACGACGACGTGAGCCCCGCCGCGCCCATGTCCTGGATGCCCACCAGCGCGTCCGTCTGGAACAGCTCCAGGCACGCCTCCAGCAGCAGCTTCTCCGTGAACGGGTCGCCCACCTGCACCGTCGGCCGCTTGCTCTCGCTCTGCTGGTCGAACTCCGCCGACGCCATCGTCGCGCCGTGGATGCCGTCCCGCCCCGTCTTCGACCCGACGTAGATGACCGGGTTCCCCACCCCGCTCGCCGTCCCCTTGAAGATCCGGTCCGCGCGCAGCACGCCCACGGTGAACGCGTTCACCAGGCAGTTGCCGTTGTACGACTCGTCGAACGCGACCTCGCCGCCCACCGTGGGCACGCCGATGCAGTTGCCGTAGCCGCCGATCCCCGCCACCACCCCGTCCAGCAGGTACCCGGTCCTCGGGTGCGACGGGTCGCCGAACCGCAGCGAGTTCAGGTTCGCGATCGGCCGGGCGCCCATGGTGAAGACGTCGCGCAGGATGCCGCCGACGCCGGTGGCCGCGCCCTGGTAGGGCTCGATGTAGCTGGGGTGGTTGTGGCTCTCCATCTTGAACGCCGCCGCCATCCCGTCCCCGATGTCGACCACGCCCGCGTTCTCGCCCGGCCCCACCAGCACGCGCGGCCCGGTGGTGGGGAACTGCTTCAGGTGCCGGCGGGACGACTTGTAGGAGCAGTGCTCGCTCCACATCACCGAGAAGATCCCCAGCTCCAGCAGGTTGGGGTCGCGCCCCAGGTGCTGCGCGATGCGCGCGTACTCGTCCGGCTTCAGGCCGTGGCGGGCGATGACCTCGGGGCTGTGGCTCACGGTGTCTTCCCCTCCTCCTCGATGCGGTCTTCCAGCGCCAGCCGTCCCACCGACGCCTTGAAGACTTCCCACAGCACGCGCCGGTGCTGCGCGGTGGTGGCGCGCCCGGTGAGTCGCAACCCGGCGCCGACGTAGACCGCCTTCACCCCCGGCGCGACCTTCGCCAGGGCCGCCTCGATCGCCTTGAGCTGCGACTGGAGCGCGGCGAGCTCGAAGGTGAGGTCCAGATCCTTCGCCAGGTACGGATCGCGCTCCGACTGGAACGCCTTCAGCAACGCCTGCCGGCACGCCTCGTCTCGAATGGTGGCGGTGAGCTCGCCGTTCTCGATCTTCACCTCGCGGCACGCCTTCCGCGCCGGAGCGACGACGTCATCCGTGGATGGGTTTCCGGCCACCACCACGCGCCACACCACGACCTTGTCCTCGGCATGCACCAGCACCAGCGTGGAGCCCGCCGACTTCCCGGTGAGCATCACCTCCGCCGTCTCGAACAGCTCGGCGGTGACGACGGCCGGCGTCTCCACCTCCACCCACGCATCGGGGGTGAGCCTCTGGAACTTCTCCTCCCCCACCTTCAGGTCGAAGTGGGCGTTCACCGGCCAGGCCATCGCGGCGGGCGCGGCGAACAGCGCGGCGAGCACGAAGAGGCGCATCGTCACCCCAGCAGCGACTCGAACATCCGCAGCCCGTCATCCGACCCGAGCAGCTTCTCGCTCGCGCGCTCCGGGTGGGGCATCAACCCCATCACGTTCCCCGCCTCGTTGATGATGCCGGCGATGTCGTGGAGCGCGCCGTTGGGGTTCTCCAGGTAGCGCAGCACCACCCGCCCCTCGCCCTCCAGCCGCTTCAGCCCTTCCTCGTCGATGAAGTAGTTCCCGTCGCCGTGGGCCACCGGGATACGGATCCGCTCGCCCTTCTGATAGCGGCGGGTGAACGCGGTGCCGGCGTTCAGCACCTCCAGCGGCACCTCGCGGCAGACGAACTTCCGCGACGCGTTCTGCAGCAGCGCGCCCGGCAGCAGCCCGGCCTCGGTGAGCACCTGGAACCCGTTGCAGATGCCCAGCACCTTCCCGCCGCGCCGCGCGTGGGCGATGACTTCGTCCATCACCGGCGAGAACCGGGCGATGGCGCCGCAGCGGAGGTAGTCGCCGTAGGAGAAGCCGCCGGGGAGCACCACCACGTCGGAGCCGCCGAGCGTCCGGTCCTTGTGCCAGAGCAGCTCCGCGTCCGCGCCCAGCACCTCCTTCACGGCGTGGTACGCGTCGTGGTCGCAGTTGGAGCCGGGGAACACGACGATCCCGAACTTCATCCGACCTCCACGCGGTAGTTCTCCACCACGGTGTTGGCCAGCAGCTTCTGGCACATCTCCTCCACCCTCGCGCGCGCCTTCGCCGGGTCGGACGCCTCCACCTGCAGCTCGATGTACTTGCCCAGCCGTACGGAGCCCACATCGGAATAGCCGAGTGAGTGCAATCCGCCCTCGACCGCCTTCCCGGCGGGGTCGAGGACGCCGGGCTTCAAGGTGACGAACACGCGGGCCAGCATGGCTCCTCCGGAAAAGAGGCGGGTCCCATAGCACGGCGGCCGGCCTCCGGCTGCACGTTCGGCGGACGGGCTCCGTCATCCCTCGCGGAGGACTTTCCCGTGAAAAAGCTCGTGGTGGTCGGCGCCGCAGGCGCCTGCATCGGCTTCGCGGTGGCGTGTGGCATCGGGGCGCAGAAGGCGTGCGAGGACTCGGCGGCGGCGCAATGCCAGCAGCTCGACCAGTGCTGGAGCGGGTACGGGGTCTCGCGGACGTACCCGGACCTGGGCACGTGCCAGTCGCGCCTGGCCGCCCAGTGCGAGGCGGCCCTGGTCGCGCCCAGCACCGGCGCC
>Ga0134122_10000519_pt1 | contig 26175 bp, 25 predicted proteins | sample KB302_FD_96461 | JGI IMG/M metagenome (GOLD analysis project Ga0134122, IMG submission 96461) | Terrestrial soil microbial communities without Nitrogen fertilizer from Kellogg Biological Station, Michigan, USA - KB3-0-2 | ecosystem: Environmental > Terrestrial > Soil > Unclassified ...
ACCCACCGCTGCGTGAACCGCGCCCCTTCCAGCGCGCACTCCTCCGGCGCCGCGTACCGCACCCACCGCTGCAGCGCCTCTCCCAGCGTCGGCGACGCCCTCGCCGCCAGCTCCGCCAGGCTGTACCGCGCCGGCGCCACCGACTGCGCCAGGTGGATCCCCAGCGCCGGGTCCCCCAGCTCCTTCGCCGCCGCGTCGAACAGCGCGCCCAGCACGCTCGGGGGCAACTCGATCTCCGGCTCCCTCGACGCCGCCTCCGGCAGCCGGAACCGCCGCGCCAGCCGCCCCGGCTCCACGCCTCCCCGCGCGCAGAGCTCCAGCAGGGGCGCCACCGCGTCGGTGCGGACCGGGAGCTCTCGGCGCGGGCGCGGCACAGGCCGCGCATTCTGGCACGCCGGGCCATGCTTTCTGGCGCGCCCGGCCATCCGCCGGCGAGCGCCCCGCGGCTATTCCTTCCGCCATCACCCGCGGTACACAGGAGCTCTCCGATGACGCAGATCAGGAACCGGGCAGGCGCCGTGCTGTTCACCACCACCGACGAGGACGTGGTCTCCGCGCTGGAGCGCGCCGCCGAGGAGGGCGTGGACCTCTCCGGCGCCCTCCTCGACGAGCTGGACCTCTCCGGCGTGAACCTGGAGGACGCCCGCCTGGCGGGGGCCAGCTTCCGCCGCGCCTCGCTGGAGGGCGCCAACCTGGAGGACTCCGAGCTGTCCGCCGCGGACTTCTCCGGCGCCCGCTGCTCGGGGGCGAACTTCGAGGAAGCCAACCTCGCCGGCGCCAACTTCGAGGGCGCCTCGCTGGAGGACGCCAACTTCGAGGAGTGCCGCCTGGACAACGCCAACCTCGCCGGGGCGCGCGCGCAGGGCGCCAACTTCGAGGAGGCGGTGCTGGCCGGCGCCAACCTCGCCGGCATCCAGTGCGAGGGCGGCAACTTCGAGGACGCGGACCTCGCCGGCGCCGGCCTGCGCGGCGCGCGCCTCTCCCGCGCCAACCTGGAGAAGTGCAACCTCCGCGGCGCGGACCTCTCCCGCGCCGAGCTGTGGGAGGCCAACCTGGAGAAGGCCCGCCTGGACGAGGCCAACCTCGAGGGCGCCCAGCTCCGGATGGCCAACGCGGAGAAGGCCTCCCTGCGCGGCGCGCGCCTGGCCGCCGCCGACCTCTCCGCCGCCAACTTCGAGCGCTCCGATCTCACCGGCGCGGACCTCACCGGCGCCGTGACCTCCGGCACCAACTTCGAGGACGCGCGCGGCACCGACTTCCGGTAGAAGGCGTCCCCCGGATCCGAGGAGTCCCTCCGCAATGAAAATCCACGAGTACCAGGGCAAGCAGATCTTCCAGAAGTACGGCGTCGCCATCCCCCGCGGCATCCTCGTCACCTCGCCCGACGAGGCGGAGAACGCCGCCAAGGAGCTGAAGACCCCGGTGGTCGTGGTGAAGGCGCAGATCCACGCCGGCGGGCGCGGCAAGGGCGGCGGCGTGAAGCTGGCCAAGTCCCCGGCGCAGGCCAAGGAGCTGGCCGCCGCCATGCTGGGGATGATGCTCAAGACCGCCCAGACCGGCCCGGAAGGGCAGAAGGTCCGCAAGCTCTACGTCGAGGAGGGGCTGGACATCGCCCGCGAGCTCTACCTGGGCGTGACCCTGGATCGCGTCACCTCCCGCGTCACCTTCATGGCCTCCAGCGAGGGCGGCGTGGAGATCGAGGAGGTGGCCGCCAAGCACCCGGAGAAGATCCTCCGCGAGACGGTGGACCCGGCCGTCGGCTTCCAGGACTACCAGGGCCGGAAGCTGGCGTACGCGCTGGGGCTGAGCGGCGACACGGTGGGGAAGTTCGTCTCCTTCTGCAAGTCGCTCTACCGCGCCTACGTGGAGACGGACGCCTCGCTCGCGGAGATCAACCCGGTGGTGATCCTGAAGGACGGCAAGGTGGTGGCGCTCGACTCGAAGATGAACTTCGACGAGAACGCCCTCTACCGCCACAAGGACATCGCCGAGTACCGCGACATCCACGAGGAGGACCCCACCGAGGCGGAGGCCAAGGAGCACGACCTGGCCTACATCTCGCTCGACGGCAACATCGGCTGCATGGTGAACGGCGCCGGCCTGGCCATGGCCACCATGGACACCATCAAGCTGGTGGGCGGCAGCCCGGCCAACTTCCTCGACGTGGGCGGCGGCGCCTCGAAGGAGAAGGTGACCGCGGCGTTCAAGATCATCCTCCACAGCCCCAGCGTGAAGGCGATCCTGGTGAACATCTTCGGCGGGATCATGAAGTGCGACGTGATCGCCGAGGGCGTGGTGGCCGCCGCCCGCGAGCTGGGGCTGAAGGTCCCGCTGGTGGTCCGGCTGGAGGGCACCAACGTCGAGCAGGGCAAGGCCATCCTCAAGGGATCCGGCCTGGCCATCATCCCCGCGGACAACCTGCGCCAGGCGGCCGAGAAGGCCGTGGCGGCGGTGAAGGGTTAAGGAGGGCGCGCAATGAGCATCATGGTCAACGAGAAGACCCGGGTGGTGGTGCAGGGCATCACCGGCAGCGCGGGCGCCTTCCACACGCAGCAGATGCTGGCCTACGGGACGAACGTGGTGGCCGGCATGGTGCCGGGCAAGGGCGGCCAGAAGTTCGAGGGCAAGGTGCCGCTGTTCAACACCGTGGCGGAGGCGGTGAAGGAGACCGGCGCCGACGCCAGCGTGGTGTTCGTGCCGCCGCCCTTCGCCGCGGACTCGATCATGGAGGCGGCGGACGCGGGGATCCCGCTGGTGGTCGTGATCACCGAGGGCATCCCGGTGCTGGACATGGTCCGCGCCAAGCGGTTCCTCCAGGACCGTCCGGGGACGCGCCTTTTGGGCCCCAACTGCCCCGGCGTCATCACCCCGGCGGGCAAGTGCAAGATGGGGATCATGCCCGGGCACATCCACAAGCCCGGCCGCATCGGCGTCGTCTCGCGCTCGGGGACGCTCACCTACGAGGCGGTGTTCCAGCTCACCAACCTGGGCCTGGGGCAGTCCACCGCGGTGGGCATCGGCGGCGACCCGGTGAACGGGACCGACTTCGTGGACGTGCTCACGCTGTTCAACGCCGACCCGGAGACGGACGCCGTCATCCTGATCGGCGAGATCGGCGGCAGCGCGGAGGAGAAGGCGGCCGACTACATCGCTCGCGAATTCACCAAGCCGGTGGCCGGGTTCATCGCCGGCCAGAGCGCGCCGCCGGGCAAGCGGATGGGCCACGCGGGCGCGATCATCGCGGGCGGGAAGGGGACGGCGGCGGAGAAGATCAAGGCGCTGGACGCCGCGGGGGTGGTGATGGCGCCTTCTCCGGCCGAGCTGGGGACGACCCTGCAGGAAGCCGTGAAGCGGGGGCCGCGGAAGAAGTAGCGCCCTCCTGCCGGGCCTTCAGCTCCGCCTCGATGAAGCGGTCCACCGTGTCCAGCTGGGCCGCGGTGGCGGACTCCGTCAGCCGCCCCCTGAGCCCGCGGAACTGGCGGTCCAGCATGGTCGCCGGCCAGTCCTCCTTCGTCAGGTCGAAGACCTTGAGCGCCTTCGGCTGGGCGGTCTTCAGGTAGCCCAGGTGGCACTGGCGGCACGACTTGGAGAGGAGAACCTCCCGGACCTGTCCGCGGAGCTCCTCCCGGGAGCCGAACGGGGCGGCGGCGAGCGCCAGGGCGAAGAGGGCGGCGTGCATGGCGCCATCAGGCTACCCACGGCACGAGCCATCGGCTAGAAGGCGCGCCCATGGCAATCGAGCGCACGCTGTCGATCATCAAGCCGGACGGGCTGGAGAAGGGGATCATCGGGAAGGTGGTCTCCCGGTTCGAGGAGAACGGCCTCAAGCCGGTGGCGATGCGGATGCAGTGGCTCTCCACCAAGGAGGCGGAGGGCTTCTACGCGGTCCACAAGGCGCGGCCCTTCTTCCGCGACCTGGTCACCTTCATGACCTCCGGCCCGGTGGTGCTGATGGTGCTGGAGGGCGAGGGCGCGGTGTTGAAGAACCGCGAGATCATGGGCGCGACGAACCCCGCCAACGCTTCGCCCGGCACCATCCGCAAGGACTTCGCCACCAACGTGGAGAAGAACACCGTCCACGGGTCGGACTCGACCGACAACGCGAAGATCGAGATCGCGTACTTCTTCCGCGAGACGGAGACGCAGGCCTACGACTGGAAGCGGTAGCGGGCGCTCACTGCCCGCTGACCACGTACCCGAGCACGTTGCTGCCCGAGGTCACGAACAGCAGGGTCCCGTCGCTCGAGATGCGCATGTGCCCGTTGTCGAAGCCGTGGTTGCCCGTGTAGTCGAACAGCCCGGTCCTCGCCTCGACGGTGCGCAGCTTCTGGTAGGTGGTCGTGTCGTACACGTCGATCGACACGGTCGAGTTCACCCAGGCGAAGTAGATCTCGTCGGCCACCGGGCTGTACGCGGCGGCGTTCGGCTGCGTGCCGGCGTAGACCCCCATGGTCCGCAGCCCCACGAGGGCGCCGTCGGAGATGTAGGTCCCGTTGTACGTCGGGACCGCGTACTGCGTGCCGTTCCGGTTGGTCCCGATCTCGAAGAGGAACCAGCCGGTGGCCGCGTCCAGGAAGTTCCCGTCGCTGACCCGGTACCGCCCCCACCCGCCGTTGGAGCCGTTGGACGACTCGAAGCCGATGACCGTCCGGTCGGCGGACGGGGCCAGCATGCTGTCCTGCCCGATGGTGCGGAGCTCGACGCCGGTGCCGGCCGTCAAGTCGACCTTGCGCAGCGGGACCGCGCCGGACCCGCTCTGCCGGGCGGTGACGAGCGCCTCCGTCTGGGTGGTGTAGGCCACCGAGTACGTCCCCGCCTCGCCCAGGCCCGCGGTGAAGGTGATCTTGGTGGCGTTGCCGGTCGTCAGGTCGATCTTCCAGATCCAATCGGTGGAGCCGTTGCCGGCGCCGTCGGCCACCAGGAGCTCGTCCCCGTTCGGAGCGAGGTCCATGCCGAAGTACTGGCCGCCGGTGTGCAGCGAGGTCTCGAACTGCCGCGTCATCAGGTTGTAGACCTTCACCTCGCCGCCCGTGGCGATGCCGCTCGTCGTGATGTAGACGCGCTTGCGCTTCATGTCCGGCATCACGTCCTTCCGCCCCACCACGGGGATGGTGAGGTTCTGGGGGGCGGTGCAGTTGCTGTACGTGGACCCGAACTGCCCGCCCACGCACTTCAGCGCGTGCGTGCCGTAGAAGCCGCACGGGCTCGTCGTCGCGGCGAGGTCGCCGTCCTTGCACACGTCCGGATCGACGCAGGTGCCGGTGTCGACCCAGGCCGCGTTGGTGCAGGTCTGATCCACCTTGCCGCGGTTGTTCAGCCCGCAGTTGCCCTGCTGCGTCGCTCCGTTCTGACACTCCGCGGGAGTGCAGGCGAGAAGGCCGGCGCCGGCCACCAGCGCGAGCGGGACGAGGATCTGGGAGGGTCGCATGGGGGCGGAACTACGCCTGGACCGCGGCCGGATCCAGGGGAAACCGCCCGCCCCGCGGCCTCCCCGCCTTCCGCTCTTTTGACTTGACGGTGGGCGGCGTGGGAAGTGTCGCGCGCCGCCACCCGTTCCCGCCTCTGGCGACCATGGTCGACATCCTCTCACTGCCGCTGCCGGACCTGACCCGGTTCGTCCAGGAGGAGCTGGGCGAGCGCCCCTTCCGCGCCCGCCAGCTCTTCTCCTGGCTCCACCAGCGCGGCGTCCACGACTTCGACGCGATGACCGACCTCTCCAAGGCCTTCCGCGCCCGCCTCAAGGAGGTGGTGCAGATCGGCGCGCTGGAGAAGGACCTGGAGCAGCGCTCGGTGGATGGGACCATCAAGTACCGCTGGCGCACCTCCGACGGCCGGCTGATCGAGTCCGTCTACATGCCCGCCCCGGACCGCAAGACCCTCTGCGTCTCCACCCAGGTGGGCTGCGCCATGGGCTGCACCTTCTGCGCGACCGCCACCCTGGGCCTGCTCCGCAACCTCACCCCGGGCGAGATCGTCGCCCAGGTCCACGCGGTGAACCGGGAGATCCGCAAGAACGAGGGGAGCGACCTGCTCCGCCCGCTCACCAACCTGGTGTTCATGGGGATGGGCGAGCCGCTCCACAACTTCGAGAACGTCAAGCGCGCCCTCTCCATCCTCCGCGCCGGAGAGGGCCCCAACTTCTCCCAGCGGCACATCACCGTCTCCACCGTGGGCCTGGTGCCCATGATCGAGCGCTTCGCCCAGGAGACGGACGTCAAGCTGGCCATCTCGCTGAACGCCACCACCGACGAGCAGCGCTCGCGCACCATGCCCGTCAACCGGCGCTGGAACATCGAGGCGCTGATGGAGGCGTGCCGGAAGTTCCCGCTGCGGCAGGGCCGGCGCATCACCTTCGAGTACGTCCTCCTCCGGGGGGAGAACGACTCGGACGAGGACGCCCGGAGGCTGGCCGGCCTGCTCGAGGGCGTGCCCGCCAAGGTGAACCTCATCCCCTACAACGAGAACCCCGGCCTGGGCTTCCACACCACCCAGGACGCCCGCGCGGAGGCCTTCCGCGAGGTGCTCGCCTCCGCCGGGGTGGCGGCCTTCATCCGCCAGAACCGGGGCCGGGACATCGCCGCCGCCTGCGGCCAGCTCGCCAACCAGGGCGGGCAGGGTGAACGCCTGCGGTTCGACCAACCGGGTGGCGTTGCTTGACCCACCCCCTCTCCGGGGGCTAGAAGCCGCGCCTTCCGAGAGCATCCAGCAGAGCAGGAGCGTCAGGAACCAATGGCCGTCGTCATCCGTCTCGCCCGCGCGGGCGCCAAGAAGAAGCCCTACTACCACGTGGTCGCCACCGACTCGCGCAACCCGCGCGACGGCAAGTTCATCGAGGCGATCGGCGCCTACGACCCGAACCTCGACCCGCCGAAGATCGTCTTCAACGACGAGCGGTTGCAGCACTGGCTGAAGATCGGCGCCCGGCCGTCGGACACGGTCTCCACGCTGATGAAGAAGGCCAAGAAGGCCGCCACCCCCGCGCCGGCCGCCAAGGCGTAGCGGCCAGCCGTGGAATCGCTGATCACCTACATCGCCCAGCAACTGGTCGACAAGCCGGAGCAGGTGGAGCTGAAGGTGTCCGAAGCCGAGGGCGGCAAGACCTTCGAGCTCAAGGTCGCCCCCGAGGACGTCGGCAAGGTGATCGGCCGGGACGGGCGCACCATCAACGCGCTCCGCACCCTCCTGGCCGTCACCGCGCAGCGCAAGGGCGTCAAGGCCCGGCTGGAGATCCTCGACGACCGCCGCCAGGCGCAGGCCCAGGGACAGGGAGCGCCGGCCCCGGCCCCCGCGAGCCCGCCGCCTGACGCGCCCCCTCCCGCGGGCGAGCCGTAGCTCCCGCGGTGCCCCGGCCGCACCTCGAGGTCGGCTACGTCGCCCGCGCCCACGGCCTCTCCGGCGAGGTGGGCGTGAGGACGTTCGACCCGGCCTCCACCGCGCTGCTCGACGTGGAGCGCGCGCTGCTCAAGCTGCGCGACGGCTCCGAGCTGGAGCTGCGCATCGACTCCACCCGCGAGGCGAGCAAGGACGTCCTCGTCGGCTTCGAGGGCGTGGAGGACCGCACCCGCGCCGAAGGGCTGGTGGGCTCCACCGTCTTCGTCTTCCGCGAGGACCTGGAGCCGCCCGGCGACGGCGAGGTCTTCCAGGGCGACCTGGTGGGCCTGAAGGCGCAGACCGAGTCCGGCGAGCCCCTGGGCGAGGTGGTGGAGGTCTTCAGCGCCGGCGAGGTGCCCAACCTGGTCATCCGCGCCCCCGGCCGCGAGGAGCTGATGGTCCCCTTCGCGGCGGACTTCGTGGTGCGCGTGGACGAGGCGGAGGGGCGGATCGTCATCCGGCCTCCGGAGCTGACCGACTGATGGGGGCACCGTTCCGCGCCCGGATCCTGACCCTCTTCCCCGAGATGGTCACCGCGTACGCCGGCCAGTCCATCCTGGGCAAGGCGGCGGAGAAGGGCCTCGTGGACCTCGCCGCGCGCAACGTCCGGGACCACGCCGCCGGCAAGCACCACGTGACGGACGACGCGCCCTACGGCGGCGGCGCCGGGATGGTGATGAAGGTGGAGCCCCTCACCCTGGCCATCGAGGCCGCCCGCGCGGAGCTCCCCGGCGCCCGCGTGCTGCTGATGTCCCCCCGCGGGCCGGTCTTCACCCAGGCCACCGCGCGCGCGCTGGCCGGGCACGGGCCGGGGCTGGTGCTGGTCTGCGGCCGCTACGAGGGCGTGGACGAACGGGTGATGGCCTCCGTGGACGGCGAGCTGTCCGTCGGCGACTTCGTCCTCACCGGGGGCGAGCTGGCCGCCCTGGCGGTGGTGGACGCGGTGGCCCGCCTGTTCCCCGGCGTGCTGGGGAACGAGGCGTCCCCGGGGAGCGAGAGCTTCGAGGAGGGGCTGCTGGAGTACCCCCAGTACACCCGCCCGCCCTCGTTCCGCGGCGCGGACGTTCCCCCGGTCCTCCAGGGCGGCGACCACGCCCGGATCGCCCGCTGGCGCCGCTGGCACGCCCTGGCCCTCACCCGCGATCGGCGGCCCGACCTCTTCGCCCGGCTCCAGCTCTCAGAGGCCGACCGGCGGCTGCTCGATACCCCGGAGGGGGAACTGTAGGTGTCGGGCCGTCGAAGGACTTGTCCACCCGGGGCGGCTCTGCTACGTAGCCCGGCTCTTTTCGCGTCCTTTGGAGTGAGTGCGTCATGCGCCGCGCAGCCCTGGAGTACATCGAGTCCAAGCAGATCCGGAAGGACATCACCGACTTCCGCACCGGTGACACCATCCGCGTGTTCTGGAAGGTGAAGGAAGGCGAGAAGGAGCGCGTGCAGCCCTTCGAGGGCATCGTGATCCGCAAGACCAAGGGCTACAACCGCGCCACCTTCACGGTGCGGAAGATGTCCTACGGCGTCGGCGTGGAGCGCATCTTCCCGCTGCACAGCCCCCGCTACGAGCGCATCGAGGTGCTCGTCCGCGGCGACGTGAACCGCAACCGCCTCTTCTACCTGCGTAACCTCAAGGGCAAGGCGTCCCGCGTGGATCAGCAGGAGGAGCAGGAGGGCGTGGTGGCCGCGGATGCGACCATCCAGCTCTCCGCGGAGGCCAGGGCCGCCAAGGAAGCGGCCCACGCCGAGCACACCGCCTCGGGCACCAAGAAGAAGGCTCGCACCGCGGGTGGCAAGAAGGAGTAGGCCGCCTGGCCCGCGGCGCGGGGTAGACTCCGCGCCGCCATGTTCCTGCTCGAGCTCCAGGCCCAGGGCGTCAAGGGGTGCTCGCCGACCCTGCGGGCGCCGCTGAAGCCCGGCTACGTCGTGCTCAAGCCGCCCTCGACGCCCCCGCCGTCGCTGTCGTCGCTGGCGGCCGCCATCTTCTACTCGGACGGCCGGGGCGGGGACGCCTCGTTCGCCGCGGACGGCGCCAAGGGGAAGGTCGGCTTCACCATCCTGGGCAACGACCAGGTCACCTACCGGCTGATGCGCGAGCTGGGCGGGGCCGGCGTGCTGCAGAAGCTCAACAAGGCCACCACCACCTTCGAGCTGGTGAGCGACAGCGCCTCCGACATCGGCACCTACCTGCGCGCCACGGTGGGGCTGCCGTCCCGCTCGGCCTTCGAGCAGATCTTCACCTGCACCGCCGCGCAGATGCCCTCCCGCCGGCCGCGCGCGGTGAAGGGCGGGGCGGCCGCCCTGGGCGCCACCCCGGCGCGCCCGTCGATGGCGCACAACATGCCGGTGGAGCCGGCCCCGGACGTCCCGGCCGCGCAGGCCAGGGTGGGGGAGCTGGAGAAGGAGCTGAAGCTCTCCAAGGACATCGAAGCCCTCCAGTTCCAGCAGGACGGCCTCACCCGCCAGATGGACGAGCTGGAGCAGAAGATGAAGGGCAGCGAGGGCCTGCGCGAGGCGCTCGAGCAGGCCCAGGACGACGCCCGCTCCGCGCCCGACACGGTGTCCGTGGGCCTGGAGGCGGACATCGTCCACAAGGCGCAGCGGTACCAGGGCGCGGTCCAGCGCCGCGACGAGGCCCTGGCCAAGCTGGGCACCGACGGCTCCGCGGACGAGCCGGCGAGCGCGCCCCCGTCGTCCGCCCCGGTGGAGCCGCTGTGGCGGAACCAGCAGTTCCTCCTCGGCGCGGGGCTGGGCGCGGTGTTCCTGGTGGCCGGGGCGCTGCTCTCCGGGTACGGCCGCGTCCTCGCGCTGCTGGACATCCCCGCCTTCGCCTTCGCCGCGCTCACCGCGATCAAGCACGTGGAGGACCTGCAGGGGTCCACCCGCGTCTCCAAGAAGGGCTCACTGCGCGCCGGGCGGGAGAAGAAGATCCACGACGCCTTCGAGGCCGAGGTCGCCCCGGTGAAGGCGGCGATGAAGGCGCTGGGGGTGGAGACCGCGGAAGAGGTGGTGAAGCTCCTGGAGCAGAAGCCGCTGCTGGAGGGGAAGGTGGCCTCGCTCCGCAAGGAGCTGCAGGCGTGGGAGGCGGAGCCCGCCAACCGCCAGGTGGCCGGCCAGTACCACAAGCTCAAGCAGCAGGTGGAGGCCATCAACCAGAAGCTCCAGGCGCAGGGCGGCTACATCCGCGAGGCCCGCGAGGTGGAGCGCGAGCTGCAGCGCACCAAGGAGTCCATCCAGAAAGCGCAGGGCGGCGTCCCCGTCGGCGCCTCCGGCCCCGCCACCTCCCAGCTCCCCTCCGGTCCCGGCTCGACCAGCGAGCTGGAGGACCCGGGGCCCTCGCTGATGCACCTGGCGGCGGATCTCTTCCAGGCGGACGTCCCGTCGCTGGCGGGGCTGGTCCGCGACCGCGCCAACCAGTACTTCAGCGCGCTCACCGACCGCCGCTACTCGGGCCTGGAGCAGGACGGCAACGGCGCCATCTCCGCGCTCTCCCAGGGGAAGAAGCTCAAGGTGGGCGCCATCCCGTCCCGCGACCTGGACCTGCTCTACCTCGCGCTGCGGCTGACGCTGGTGGAGAAGTACTCCGCCCGCTCCAAGGTCCCCGTGTTCCTGGAGAACGACCTGGGCGTGGAGGAGGCCAAGCTGGGGCTGCTCTCGCGCATGCTCAAGCACCTGGGCACGCTCACCCAGGTCGTCCACGTCACCGCGCACCCGGCGTTCCCATCGGTGGCAGACCTGAACGGTACGCTGTAGCGGCATGGGGATGACGGACCGGAAGGCGCTGGGGAACGCGGGGGAGCAAGCCGCGGTGGAGCTGCTGGAGCGGAGCGGCTACCGGGTGGTGGCGCGGAACTTCCGCTGCCCGTACGGGGAGGTGGACGTGGTGGCGGAGCGGGACGACCTGCTCTGCTTCGTGGAGGTGCGCACCCGGTCCACCGCCGCGTGGGGAGACCCGTCGCACACCGTGTCCTGGGCCAAGCAGCGCAAGGTGGCCAAGGCGGCGCTCCACTACCTGTTCGAACGCTCGGACGCCAGGGACCGGATGGTCCGCTTCGACGTCATCTCCGTGGTGGGGCGCGGCCCGGATGCCTCCGTGGAGCACATCCCGGACGCCTTCGACGCGGGGATGTGATGCCCGCCGGGACGCTGTACCTGGTGGCCACGCCCATCGGCAACCTGGAGGACGTGTCGGCGCGCGCGCTCCGCGTCCTGGGCGAGGTGGCCTTCGTGGTGTGCGAGGACACCCGCCACTCCCGCGTCCTGCTGGACCGCCACGGCCTGCGCAAGCCGCTGGTCAGCCTGCCGGCGTTCGCGGAAGGGGAGCGGGCCGGGCCCATCCTGGACCGGCTGGAGGCGGGCGAGGACGCCGCGCTGGTGACGGACGCCGGGACGCCGGGGATCTCCGACCCGGGGGAACTGCTCGTCTCCGAGGCCGTCCAGCGCGGGGTGCGCGTGGTGCCGGTACCTGGGCCCTCCGCCGCCGTCGCCGCGCTGTCCGCCTCCGGGCTGCCCACCCGGCGGTTCCACTTCGTGGGGTTCCTCCCGCGCAAGGGGCCGGAGCGGCAGGCGCTGCTGGAGGAGCTGGCCCCGCTGCGCGCCACGCTCGTCTTCTACGAGGCGGCCCGGCGGCTCCCGGAGACGCTGGAGGACCTGGCCGCTGTTCTGGGGGCGGACCGGCGCGCCTGCGTGGCCCGCGAGCTGACCAAGGTGCACGAGGAGCTGGTCCGGGACGCGCTGGGGGCGCTGGCGGCGCGCTACCGCGGCCAGGAGGTGCTGGGCGAGGTGGTGGTGCTGGTGGAGGGGCGAACGGCCGAGGCGCGCTGGACCGAGGACGAGGTGCGGCGCGCGCTCCAGGACGGGCTCTCCGCGGGGGAGAAGCTGAAGGCGCTGTCGACGGACATCGCCCGCCGCGCCGGCTGGTCCGGGCAGGATGTCTACCGGCTGGGGCTGTCGCTCAAACCTAGAAGTTGAACGACGCGGACAGGTTGACGCCGAACAGGTACGTCGCCGTGGCCCGGAACTGCCGCGCCACCATGTCCATCCGGTAGTCGAAGTTGGGGTTTACCTCGGCCGGATTGGTCTGGTAGTCGATCTGCCCGTTGTTGTTCAGGTCCGTGCCGAACGGCTCGCTGGACAGCGAGTGGTCCGACTCGTAGTCCAGGCTCACCCGCGCCCGCAGCGTGAGGTAGTCCGCCACCCCGCCCAGCAGCGCCAGCGAACCGCCCACCTGGATGTAGTCGCCGCTGTACATCAGCTTCTTCGTCAGCCCGGAGAGCTCGTTGTAGTAGCGGCCGGCGGAGACGTAGCGGGTGTGCGCGCGGGCGTCGATGGTGAACTTCTGCCGCTTCACCGGCTGGTCGAAGACGATGAACTCCGACCCGGCGATGAGCTGCGCGGTGATCGGCGTCGCGTTGCCGGTGGCGTCGCGGCCCCAGTTGGTGGCGTCGTTGCAGTTGACCGGCGACCCCATGCGGGTCGGATCCGGGTGGTCGCAGTTCGAGTACCAGCCCGGCCCGTGGAACGGCAGCGTGTAGTCGACCTTCACGTACGGGTCGACCACGCCGATCCGCCGCGAGAACGAGGACCACAACTGGTACTTGTGGATGCGGTCGCCGACGGCGCCGTGCGTGGCGTCGTTGGCGGGCTCGGTGGGGTCCAGGCGGTCCGCGGTGGGCGCCTCGTACTCGAAGCCGACCACCCACGTGGGCTTGGTGTCGTCCTTCACCTGGTTGAACGCCGCCCAGGACAGCCCGAAGCGCATGTTGCCGAACCCGCCGCGGAACACCTGCGGCGCGCCGGGGGTGGTGGAGATGGGGGCGGAGAACATGGGCGACGCGCCGGCGCCGGTGTTCGGGCAGTTGGGGTTCACCAGCGTCCCGTCCGCGTTGATGCAGTTGACGAGGACGGAGGACGTGGTGGGAGAGGTGAGGCTGGACAGCCACCACTCCTCGCTCTGGTTGAACACCAGCGGGATGCCGTAGTGGAACTCCACGTCGTGCCAGAGGCCGGCGTGCAGGTCCAGGTTCAGCCGGTAGTCGGCGAACTGGTAGCGCAGCTCCGGCGCCACCTCCAGCGTGCCGTTGACGTGCCGCTCCCGGCCGATGGATTCCAGCAGCTGCGTCCGTTCGAAGCCCAAATCGACGAACAGCCCGAACGGCTTGGTCTCTTCGAACGAACTGGCCACGCGGGACAGCTCGGCCGCATGCGCCAAGAGCGGGACCACGGCCAACCCCATCACCAGCACGGCGCGAAGGCGTCGCATCGAACCTCCGAGGGTCCACGCCTCCCACGGCCGAAAGCGACAGGCGGCCATCCCGTGGTCGGTCCCCTCCCTGTCAGGCTGGCCAGCTTAGCCAGACGGGGGGCCCGGTCAATTCGGCGCTGGGACTGAATCCAGCAGGCCGTCGAGCCGCCGCACCTCCGCCTCCAGCGCGGTCTTCTGGTCCGCGGGGACGGGGCGGCGGAAGGTCGGCGACTCCTGGAAGGGGTCCAGGATGTCCGTCTCCCCCCGCATCAGCTGGTAGTGCAGGTGCGGCGCGAAGGAGTGCCCGCTGTTGCCCGACTTGGCCACCACCTCGCCCAGGTCCACCCGCTGGCCCACCCGCACGGCCTTGGGCACCTCGTCCAGGTGGAGGAAGAGGGCGCGGCGCGGCCCTTGGGACTCGGAGATCTCCAGGCAGTTGCCGTTGGCCCGCCAGTTCCAGTTCTTGCGGGTGATCACCCCGGCGAAGGTGGCCTTCACCGGCGAGTCGAACGGCGTCTTGAAGTCCACGCCCCCGTGGCGCCGGCCGTCCTTGATCAGGGAGGTGACCTGCTCGTAGTCGTCCAGCGGCGCCTGCTGCAGCCGCAGTTCCAGCTCCTCGCCGGCCGGCTGGTAGAGGCGGGCGTGCGCGTCGCCCTGGGCCTGGAAGCGGTAGACGCGCAGCACCTTCTCCAGCTTGCCGGAGTGGAAGCGCAGCGCGTGGAGCGCGGGCTCCTCCTCCCCGCGGCGCTGGAAGAGGATCTCCAGGCGGTCGCCCCGGCGCAGGTCCGAAGGCACCTCCACCCACCAGACCAGCGCCCGCGTCACCACCTGCGCCAGCTGGGGGCCGAGCGGCCGCCCGAGCGCGCCGTCGAGCGCCGACTCCAGCGGCCCGTCGATCTTCACGTCCACCCGCTCCAGGCCGGACTGCTTCAGAGGGTCGGCCGGCGGGGGAGGGGGCGCCGGCGTCGCGGGCGCGACCGGCGGGGGGGTGGGGGTCGCCGAGGCGACCGGGGCGGGGGCCTGGGGCGCGGCGGCGGCGGGGCGGAAGCGGTTCAGCAGCGGCTGGAGGGACGCGGGGACGGCGTGGCCGCGGAGCCACCCCGCGGCCGCCGCGCCGAGCAACCCCAGCAAGAGCAGCGTGCGGAGCGGGCGGCGGCGGGTCGGGGTCTGGCCCAGGGGAATCGGAGTGCGCAGCATGGTGGCGGAGCGGAAACAGGACCTGGACGCGCGTTATTTCAAGCCTCGTCGCCCTCGTCCTTGTCGCGCTCCTCGCGCAGGCCGAACTCCTTCATCTTCGTCTGCAGCGACTTGCGGCTGATCTGGAGCAGCTTGGCGGCGCGGGTGACGTTGCCGGAGGTCTCCTCCAGCGCCTTGGCGATCAGCTCCTTCTCCATCTCCGCCGCCTTCTGCTTGATGATGTCCTTGAGGCCGGTTTCGCCGGAGGGCGGGGCGGCGGGCTCGGCGGCGCCCGGCGCGGCGGGGGCGGCGCCCGAGGGCCTGTGCAGCGTGTCCGGCAGGTCGCGCGCCTTGATCAGCGGGCCGTCCGCGAACACCAGCACCCGCTCCATCAGGTTCTCCAGCTCGCGGATGTTGCCGGGCCAGGGGTAGGCGGAGAGCACCGCCATCGCCTCGTCCTCGATGCCCTCGATCTTCTTTGCCAGCCGCTTGTTGTACTTGTCGACGAAGTGGCGGGCGAGCACCGGGATGTCCGCCTTCCGCTCCCGCAGGGACGGCAGGACGATGGGGACCACCGCCAGGCGGTAGTAGAGGTCGTTGCGGAAGCGGCCGGCGGCGATCTCCTGCTGGAGGTCGCGGTTGGTGGCGGCGATCAGCCGCACGTCGACCCGGGTGGTCTTGATCCCGCCCACCCGCTCGAACTCGGACTCCTGGAGCGCGCGGAGGAGCTTCACCTGCATCTCCACCGGGATCTCGCCGATCTCGTCGAGGAACAGGCTGCCGCCGTCGGCCAGCTCGAAGCGGCCCGGCTTGGAGGAGGCCGCGCCGGTGAAGGCGCCCTTCTCGTAGCCGAACAGCTCGGACTCCATCAGGTCCTTGGGGATGGCGGCGCAGTTGATCTTGATCAGCGGCTTGCCGCGGCGGGACGACCCCTCGTGCAGCGCGGTGGCCACCAGCTCCTTGCCGGTGCCGCTCTCGCCGGTGATCAGCACCGTGGAGGGCGTGTTGGCCACCTTGTCGATGATCTTGAACACGTCCTGGATCTGGAGCGAGTCGCCGATGATCGACAGCCTCGCGGCGCGCTCCTCGGCGCCGCCGCGGGCGTTGCGCTGGGTGAGGTCGTGGGTCTTGGCGGCCTTGGCGATCACCGCCGACAGCTCGGCCTGGTCGAACGGCTTGGTGATGTAGTCGAAGGCGCCCAGCTTGATCGCCTCCACCGCCGAGTCCACCGTCCCGTGCGCGGTGACGATGATCACCGGCACGTCGGGCGCCTGCTCGTTGATCGCCTTGAGCAGCTCCATCCCGCCGAACTTGGGCATCACCAGGTCGGTGACGACGATGTCCGCGCCGTTGCGCTTGAACTCGTTGAGCCCCACCTCGCCGTCCTGGGCCAGGGTGACCTCGTAGCCCTCCCGTCGGAGCATCGCCCCGAGGACCTTGCGGAGGTTGGCCTCGTCGTCGACGACCAGGACCTTGGTCATGCGCGCTTGGAGTCTACTCCGCTCTCCAGCGTACAGATGGAGTCCGGGTGCTTGATCCGCAGGATGAGCGACTCCAGCACCCGGAAGGGGTGGTTCATGTTGGCGGCGCCCAGGTAGGCGGCGACCATGTCCATCGCCACCGCCAGGTCCATGTTCTCCCGCCCGGTGGAGACCAGCACCCCGGAGTCGCCCCGGAGCCGGTTGGACTGGTAGACGCCGTCCGAGGCCAGCTGCCGGATGGTCTCGATCTCCAGCACCCCCGTCTTCTCGTAGATCCGGTGCAGCAGCGAGTAGAGCCGCGGGGAGAGCACCGCCGCGTAGGGGCCGTAGTGGCCGTGCTCGTTGAGGGTGCGGGAGGCGGCCACGATGGAGGCGTAGCCGGCGCCGGCCTCCTTCCAATCGCCCAGCGGCACGCTGAGGCGGCCGGCGGCGTTCATCAGCCCCTCGTGCCCCAGCTTGGGGTCGCCGTAGAAGATCAGCTCGTCCTCCTGCTGCGCGCACAGCGCCGCCGCGCCCGCCGCCGCCGACACGTCCAGGGGCATGTTGTGCGAGCGCGCCGCCTCGATGTCGCGCCAGTGGAGGAGGAAGTCCTTGTAGAGGATGGGGATGGTCTTGAACTTGCGGGCGTCGGTGAAGACGGTGGCGGTCTGCTGTTCGCCCACGATGTCCATCGCGCCGGGGGAGACCCCGGTGTACTCATCGTGCGGGATGGACTGCACGCCCGCCCCCAGCGGCCCGTAGAGGTCCAGGATGTGGCGCCCGACCAGGGAGCGGCGCGCCACCTGGATCACCGTCTCGTTGAGGCGGGTCCACTCCTCCGGGCGGAGCGGGTTCTCGGCGTGTCCCAGGAAGTCAGGCATGCGGTCCTCGGAGCGAGCCCACGGTGAAGGTGTCACCGTGCGGCGCAGGTGGGGAGGTGGTGGCGTGGAGCGCCTTCCGCGGGTCGGTGAGCGGCGCGGCGGGCGGGGCCTCGGGTGCTTCGAAGTGCGAGGCGGGGAACGGCTTGCCGAACTGGAGCTCCTGGCCGGCGTCGAGGCGGCGGAGGAGGGTGGTGGCCTCCGCCACGTGCTCCTTCTCCTCCTCGGCGAGGTGGAGGAAGAACGCGCGCAGCTCCGGGCGCTCCGCGGCGGCGGCGAGCGACTCGTAGTGGGAGATGGTCTCCAGCTCCCGCGCCAGCACCTGGCGCACCCGCTGCACGTCGGTCTCCATCGGCGCGCGGAACATGGGTCGGGCCCGGGGGGCGGTCAACAAGAAACGGCCCGAGATGTGCAAGGTTGTAGAGTCCGCCGCCCCATGCCCGCCTCCACGGAAGAAGCCGCGGTCCCAGAGACGCGCGCGCGCGGCGCGGCGGACGCGAGCGGGCGAGGGGCGCTGCTGGTAGGGGCGGGGATCCTCCTCTCGAGGATCCTGGGGCTGGTGCGGGAGCGCGTGTTCGCCCACTACTTCGGCAGCTCGGCGGCGGCGGCGGCGTTCCGGGCCGCGCAGCGGATCCCCAACTTTCTGCAGAACCTGCTGGGGGAGGGGGTGCTCTCCGCGTCGTTCATTCCTGTGTATGCGGAGCTGCTGGCCGTCGGCAACGAGGAGGAGGCGGACCGGCTAGCGGGGATCATCTTCGGCATGCTGGCGTTGACGACCAGCCTGCTGGTGGCCGTGGGGGTGATGTTCACGCCGGCGCTGCTGAGCACCGTCGCCTCCGGTTTCCAGGGGGAGTCACGCGAGCTGGCGCTGGTGCTGCTGCGGATCGCCTTTCCGGGGACGGGGCTGCTGGTGATGTGCGCTTGGTGTCTGGGGATCCTGAACAGCCACCGGAAGTTCTTTCTCTCCTACGTGGCACCGGTGGTGTGGAACGTGGCGCAAATCGCCACCATGCTGGCGCTGGGGCGCGGGCGAGAGTTGAGCTCGCTGGCGGTGTGGGTGACCTGGGCCACCGTGGCGGGGGCGCTGGCACAACTGCTGGTCCAGTTCCCCACTGCGCTGGGGCTGTTGGGCCGCTTCCGGCCTGCACTGTCGCTGATGCGAGTGAGCGCGAGGCGGGTGCTACGGAGCTTCTGGCCGGTGGTGGTTGCAAGGGGGGTCGTGCAGCTCAGCGCGTACCTGGACATCGAGTACACCTCGCTGATCTCCAATCGCGCTTACGCGGTGCTGTCGGCGGCGCAGATCCTGTACCTGCTCCCGGTCTCGCTGTTCGGGATGTCGGTCTCCGCGGCCGAGTTGCCGGAGCTATCGCGCGAGCGCGGGACGCCGGAGGAGGTGGCGCAGGCGGTACGTGCGCGAATCGACCGCGGGTCGGCGCGGATTGCATTCTTCGTGGTCCCGAGTGCGGCGGCGCTGCTGGTGCTGGGCGACGTGGTGGGCGGCACGTTGCTAAGGACCGGGCGGTTCAGCCCGGGCGACGTGCGGTACCTCTGGTACCTACTGATGGGAGCGACCATCGGCCTGGTGGCGTCCACGCAGGGCCGGCTGTACTCGTCGGCGTTCTATGCATTCAAGGACACGCGCACGCCGCTGTACTTCGCGGCGATCCGGGTGGCCCTCACGGCGGTCCTGGCGTACTGGTCTGCCGTGAAGCTGCCGGGTCTGGTGGGGATCCCGCGGGAGATCGGATGCGTGGGGATTACCGCCACCACCGGGCTGGCGGCGTGGCTGGAGTTCCTGCTGCTCCGGCGAACGCTGGGGCGCCGCATCGGGCCGAGCGGGATCTCCGCGGGCGCGCTGCTCAAGCTCTGGGCGGCGGCAGCCGTGGCGGCAGCGGCGGGACTGTCCATCAAGATGGCCCTGGTGTGGTGGCGGGGGCCGGTGCCCGGGACGGAGCTGGAGTGGCATGGGACAGTTCTTCCCATGCCGGCGATGAACGCGATCGCCGCTGGTGTGCTGGTGCTGGGAGTGTTCGGTCTTCTCTATTTCGCGATCACCGCTGCCATGGGGAACGCTCAATCACGCGCTACGATCAGCCGGCTGGTGCGGAGACGCTGAACGAAGTAAGCACTTCCGGGGAATGTATGAGGCTGACAGCGTGCCTTTTTCTGTCGTTGTGGTGACAATCATCAGCTTCATACTCATGACCCCGACCGCCGTGGCGGGGGATGACGACCCAACGTGTGGAGATGGGATTGGCGTAATACGCTGCGCCAATTGATGCGCCGGCGGCGCGCGAGCTGACCCACCGGTTGCGCCGCGGGCGCAGGTCCGATACCGCTCCCTCCCATGCACTCGTTGATCATGATGGCCCTGGCGGCGGTCGGGGTGAGCGGTGGCCCGATGGTGGTGGTGGAGCGGACGGGCGGCGCGGTCGCCGACGATGGCTGGTACGCGGTGAAGGCGGTGACCTCGGGGGCGCGCGAGCAGGAGCCGGCGGCGCTGGCGTTCTATGACGCGCGGCCGGGGGCGCCCGAGGATCGGCCGCTGGGGACCTTCTCGGTGCAGGTGATGGACGGGAGCACGCCGCGGCTGCAGGGCGCTCGGGCGATCGCGTTCAAGCCGTACGGGTGGGAGGAGCACCCGGTGGACGGCGCGCTCTCCGCGGACGTCGCGGTCTTCTGCATCGCGCGGAATACGTTCTACGTGTTGCTGTCGCTGCACGGCGTGACGCCGCCGCTGTCGCTGGTGGCGGTGCTCCAGGGGACCGGTGTGACCGGCACGGCGGTGGACGCCGCCGTGAGCGTGGACGCCGGGGCGGGTCGGACGTTCGGCGTCTTCGCGGGGTCGACCGCTGCGGGCGGGAGCACCTCGCTCACCGAGGGGGTCAACTTCCGCTGGCAGGGAACGTACCCGGTCTCCGCGGACCAGACGGTCGGCTTCGTGCTCCTCCTCGCCGACTCGCCCGTGTCGGCGTCCATCACGGGTCCGGGGCTCCTTGCCAACTCCGCGGACGCCTGGCTCGGCCCGGTGCAGTACGGGTGGGGGGCGTACCTGGCCTCGTTCCCCGGCGCGGGCGCGATCCCGCAGCCGTGGGCGGACGCGGACGCCATCGCCAAGGCCACCCTGCGGCACAACCAGGACCAGCTCGGCGAACACTTCGGCGTCGTGCGGTCGAAGACGGCGGCGGACCACTTCTACCTCCTGGACACGCCGATCGCGGCGCTGGCGATCTCGGAGACCCAGCCGTACCAGGCGCTCCTCTCACTGGATCCGCTCCTGGCGGGACAGCTGGTGGGCGTCGCCGAGGACGGCCTCATCCCCAACCACGTGAACGAGATGGGCGTGGCGCCGTCGCTGGGCCTCCCGTCGGCCACCGACGCGTACTCCGCGCCGCCGGTGCTCCCGGTGGTGCTGCGGACGCTGTGGGACCGGTCGCTGCAGGACCAGACCGCCCGGAGCGAGGTGGAGGCCGCCTACCGCGCCAGCGCCGCGCTCCACCGCTGGTGGACGCGCCGCCGCGACGTGGACGCCAACGGGTCGGTCGAGGTGAACGGCGCGCTGGAGGCGGAGATGCCGGATTCACCGCGCTTCGCGCTCTGGGGCGCCGACGCCAACCTCCCCGTGCCGGACACCACCCCGCGCGCGTCGCTGGACGCGGTGGACGTGAACGCGTGGCTGCAGTGGGGCGAGCTGGAGCTGTGGCGAACCGGGACGGCGCTGGGGCTGGATGACGCGCTGCCGTGGCTGGACCAGGGCAACGCGCGGGCGCAGAAGGTGGACGACGCGGCGGCGGGGTTCTGGGACGACGCGCAGGGCGCCTGGGTGGACTACGCGCTGGACGCGAGCCAGGCCAAGGTGGCGCAGGGGCCGCGGACGCCGGCCTCGTTCTGGCCGCTCGCCACCGGGACGGAGCGCGACGCTGCCCGCGTGCGCCGGGCCGTGGCCGCGCTCACCAACCCGTCGCAGCTCTGGGTGGCGCACGGCGTGGCCTCCGTGTCGGCGACGACCATCGGGTTCCAGCCCGACGTGCCCTGGCGCGGGGCGGTGTCGCCCTGGCAGACCTACTTCATCCTCCAGGGGTTGTACCGGTACGGCTTCGAGGAGGAGGCGGAGCAGCTGAGGACCCGGCTGCTGGACACCATCGCCGCCCAGCCGGCGATGTTCGCGCACTACGGCGCCTTCTCCGGGGCGGGCGTGGGGGCGGCCGGCACGTCGACCACCGCGGCGGTGTTCATCGAGGCCCTGCGCCGGCGCTACGAGGAGGAGACGTTCGCGCTCTCCAGCGGGAACACGCCCACCGTGCGCGAGGGACAGATCCGGAGGATGTACCGGTTCTCGGACGGGGTGGCGCTGGCCGAGGTGTCGGTGGATGGGACGCGCGAGCTGCCGCGGACGCGCTTCGCCGCCACCGCCGAGCTGTTCTCCGGAAGCGAGATGACCATCACCTTCTCGGACCCGACGCGGGAGGTGGCGCGGAGGGGGATCACCCTGTCGTTCCCGGTGCTCGACCAGGCGGAGGTGGAGGTGGTGCACCCGGACGGCTCGTCGCAGGTCTTCAAGCCCAAGGCCGCGCCGGTCCAGATCACCGCGAGGTTCGACGACACGGTGCGTCTGCGGAATTACCACTTCACGGGGGAGCGGGCGTGCGGGTGCGCCGCGGGCGAGGGCGCGCCGCTGGGCGCGGCGTGGCTGCTGATCGCAATGGCCTGGCGGAAGCGCCGTAAGTCAGAGCGGCGGACGGCTTCGGCGTCTCAGCGGGGACGGAGGTGTTTGTGAGCGAGCAAACCCTGACCGGGACGTCCGCCTTCTCATTTCTTTTCGGCCGGGGGTGACGCGGCGTAGGAGGTCCCCTCGGCGGAGATCACCCAGCCGGCGGGGAGCGCGAGCGTCCAGCCCGCTTTCCCCTTCCAGTGCCCCTTCGCCGAGAGAGCGCCCGCGGGCAGCTTGACGCCCTTCTCCAGCGGCACCCGGACCTCCTTCCAGTCGGGGGAGACGAGCGCGCCGTTGGGGGCGTTGAGGTCGGCGCCGGCGTCGGTCTTCCAGCCCACCGCGGCGAGCACCGTGCCCGCATCGCCCAGCGGGATGCTGGCGCGGTAGTCGAAGGTGAGGCGGAGCTCGGCGGGGCGGATCCGCAAGGTGGGGCCGTCCACGAAGCGGGCCTTCAGCTCCGCGAGCTGCTTCTGGCGCCCGGCCCAGCGCTTCTCCTCCTCCTTGCGGACGGCCTCCAGCTTGAAGGCCGCGCCCTCGCGCTGGGCCCTGGCGTCCACCGCGTCCCTGGCGGCGCTGCCCTCGAGGGCGGCCTGCGCCCAGGCGGCGGAGATGGGCTCCAGGGTGAGGGCGAGCAGCTTGGCCAGGTCCGGCACCTGGGCGGTCCGGAAGCGCCAGCTCTTGTCGCGGTGCTGGAGGAGCTCGCCGTAGGCGGGGCCGGTGGCGTAGGGGAAGGAGCGGACCAGGGTGGGGTTCCTGGGCGCCTCCGCGAGCGCGCGGATGAGGTCGTCGCGGGTGCCGCCGGAGAGCGACCAGCCGGTGTACTCGGCGCAGCCCTCGGCGAGCTCGAGGAGGCGCTCGCGTTCGCGCTCCTGCGGGGTGGCGGCCTGGAGGCGCCGGGCCCGGAAGAGGAGCGGTCGGGCCAGCGTGGCGTCGTCGGGGGTCTGGGCGGAGAGGGCCTCCTGGAGGGCGAGCATCTCCAGGCGGAGCCAGATCCGGCCCTCGGGCTGGTCGAGGAGGTCGGAGCCGGGGCCGGTCTCGTTGAAGGCGTCGAGGCGGAGGACGGTGGGTTGCCAGACGTGGAAGGCCTCGTGGATGAGGAGGCGGAGCGCGTCCTGGTCCGCGGCGGGGAGCGGGAGCATGACCATGGCCCAGCGGTACTCCTCCCACTCGACGGCGGTGTTGGAGGCGGAGAGGCCGGGCGGGAGGGGCGCGGTCCAGAGCGGGATGCCCGGGGGGAGCGCGGCGGTGGGGATGGGGGTGAGGGCGTCCGTGTGCGCGTCGTAGTTCGAGTACATCTGGTCGCCGCGGACGAAGAGCCAGGGCGCGATGACCGGGCGGCCCCAGAGCGCCCCGCCGTCGGCCGTGAGGCGCTTGGTGGCTTCGGAGGCGAGGCGGGCGGCGCGGACCACCTCGGGGGGGAGCGGGCCGGCGGCGAGCGAGGTGGTGGACGCGATGAGGGCCCAGAGGCCCAGGAGGCGGCGCATGGGCGAGGGAGTCTCCCCCATCCGGACCTGGACGCACAGTTCGGCGCGTCGCCCCTTCCGACAGCCGGTGGGCTTCGTGTAGTGTCCGCCGCCCTCTGGGGAGGACCCACCTGTGGGCCTCCCGAAGCCGAGAGCGATCAGCGGTGAGCGACGAGAAGAGCGGATTTGGTGGCAAGGGCGGCGGGCCGAAGAAGCCCGCGGCGACCTTCGGCGATGTGATGCTGGGTATTCCCTCCGGGGCAAGGGACCGGGACGGCGGACGTCCGAAGCGGGACCGCCCGGACCGGGGCGGCGGGGGCGGCGGGCGGAGGGACGACCGGGGTGGACGGAAGGGGGAGGAGGCGGCCGCGGCGCCCCCCGTCGAGGGTGGCGCACCCACCGCGGAGGGGGCGAAGCCCGAGCGCGGGGGGAAGGGGCGGGGTGAGCGCCGCGACCGGCCGCCGAGGAAGCCACAGGGGCCGCTGGTGGTGGTGAAGCGGGCGTCGGGGGTGGTGGAGACGCGGCCGCTGGGTGAGGCGCCGGAGATTCCGGGCGCTCCTGCTCCGGGCGCGGAGGGGGCTGCGGCCGAGACGGCGGCGACGGCGAACGGCGAGGCGGCGTCGGGTGCGGCGCCGGTGGAGCCCAGGCCGGTGGAGCCGAAGCCGATCCCGGTGCCGCGCGGGCCGAGCGTGTCGGACGAGGTGCCGGAGAGCCAGAGCTTCGCGGAGATGTTCGAGGCGCAGACGAAGGAGGGCGGGGCGAGCCGGAAGCCGGTGCGGGTGGGGGAGAAGGTGAAGGGGAAGATCTTCCAGCTCGGGGCGGACACGGCGTTCGTGTCGCTGGGTGGGCGCAGCGAGGCGATGATCGAACTGCGGGAGCTGAAGGACGAGGAGGGGATCCTGCGGTCCGGGGTGGGCGACGAGATCGAGGCCCACGTGATCGAGGCGGGGGCGAAGGGGATCTACCTGTCGAAGACGCTGTCGAAGGGGACGGCCTCGATGGCGATGCTGGCGGAGGCGAGGGCGAGCGGGATCCCGGTGGAGGGGTTGGTGCTCTCGGTGAACAAGGGTGGTCTGGAGGTGGCGGTGGGCGACGTGCGCGCCTTCTGCCCGGTGAGCCAGATCGACGCCAAGTTCGTGGAGAAGCCGGACCAGTTCATCGGCGAGCGGCTGAAGTTCCGGGTGATGGAGATCCGGGACCGGGGCGGGGTGGTGGTGTCGCGGCGGGCGATCCTGGAGGAGGAGCAGAAGGCGCTCGCGGCGGAGACGCGGAAGAAGCTGCAGCCGGGGTACGTGGCGAAGGGGAAGGTCACGTCGGTGCGGGACTTCGGCGTGTTCGTGGACCTAGGCGGCGTGGAGGGGATGATCCCCATCGGCGAGCTGTCGCACGCCCGGGTGGAGCACCCCAGCGAGGTGGTGAAGGTCGGGGACGAGGTGGAGGTGGAGATCCTCAAGATCGACGCGCCGAACCCGAATTCGCCGGACAAGGGGAAGCAGCGGGAGCGGATCTCGCTCTCCATGCGTTCCCGGCTGGAGGACCCGTGGAAGGCGGCGGTGGAGGAGATCAAGGAGGGCCAGAAGCTGACCGGGAAGATCGTCCGGCTGCAGCCCTTCGGCGCCTTCGTGGAGCTGCGACCGGGGGTGGATGGGCTCATCCACATCTCCGCGCTGTCCAACCGGCGGATCGCGCACCCGCGGGACGTGGTGCGGGTGGGGCAGGAGGTCCAGGTCACGGTCGAGAAGGTCGACCCGGCGGAGAAGCGGATCGGGTTGCGGCTGGTGCTGCCGGAGGGTGAGGAGGCGGCGGCGCCGGTGATGGAAGTGAAGCGGGCGGAGGCGCCGGCACCCAGGGCGGAGCAGCCGCAGGCGCCCCGGCCGAGGGTGGGGCAGGTGGTCATGGGGAAGGTGGACCGCATCGAGCCGTACGGGGTGTTCGTGCAGTTCCCCGGAGGCAAGGGTCTGGTCCCGGCGAGCGAGACGGGGACGGAGCGGGGGACGGACCTGAAGCGGCACTTCCCGATGGGGACGGAGGTGAAGGTGGAGGTGTTGGAGATCGACGCGAGCGGGAAGATCCGGCTGTCGATCACGGCCGCCCAGCGGAGCGAGGAGCGGGCGGAGATGGACGCCTACCGGAAGACCCAGCAGCCGAAGGGCGGCGGAAAGAAGGGCTTCGGCACCTTCGCGGACCTGCTCAAGGGGAAGAACCCCCTGGGCGACAAGCAGTAGGCACCGGGGAAGATTCGGGTTGACGCGGTAGTTCTCCACGGGTACAAGCGGTACCCACATCGCGGGGTGGAGCAGCCTGGTAGCTCGTCGGGCTCATAACCCGAAGGTCGCAGGTTCAAATCCTGCCCCCGCAACTGGTCCTAACTAAGACCGACAGATCGAAGGCCCCGGTTGCCAGGTAATGGCGGTCGGGGCCTTCGGCGTTCGGGGTCAGGCGGACGACCCCCAGGTGCTTCTCCAGCAGCCCACGGGCCTGCTGGGGCGCTTCCGCGAGGGTCTTGGAGAGGTCCCGGAGGTACGTGGTCACGGCGCGCGGGTGCGGCGCCGTGGTGGCGACGGTGCTGGAGTCCGCCAGCGCTTGCCGGCGAGCGCGGAGGTCCGCCAGGTGGTTCTCCTGGGCCTGGAGGCGTTGCCCGAGCGTCTCGGACCAGCCAGCCCGCGCCACCCATCGCTCCGCCGTGTAGCAGCCGATCCGGGAGCGATCAGCACGGCCTTCGTCGAACGGGTACGTCCTTCCACGCTCATCCCGCTTGGCGACGGAAGTGGAGCGCCTGCACGCCGGACTTGAACCGCTGCGTCGATAGGAGCTCGAGATGCCGCGCACTCGACAGGCCATGAAACAACGTCGGCCCGCGGCCACTGATGATGGGATGAAC